>Ga0335076_10003213_pt1 | contig 16394 bp, 15 predicted proteins | sample Lox_Sample_25_FD_206717 | JGI IMG/M metagenome (GOLD analysis project Ga0335076, IMG submission 206717) | Soil microbial communities from Loxahatchee National Wildlife Refuge, Florida, United States - Lox_Sample_2.5 | ecosystem: Environmental > Terrestrial > Soil > Wetlands | place: USA...
GGTTGATGGCGATGGTCCGGCCGACTCGCCGGATCCCGGATGCTTCGTGGATGTGGCCGTGGAGTCCGAGAAGCGGCTGCCGCTCGGTCAGGAAGTCGCAGACCGCGGTGCTGCCGACCGGAGCCATCTTGACCTGGCCGAGGACCTGCTGGACCTGGAGGTTCTCGTCCAGGACGGGCGCCTCGTCGAGCTGGGTGTCGAACGGCGGAACGTGGACGTTGACGACGGCCCGCTCGGGGTGAGTCAACGCCGCCCCCATCTTCGCCAGCGAGGCGGCCATGGCCGGCTCGTCCTGCTCGCGATAGCTGTTCCAGGGCGTCTTGTTGGAGAAGCCCCAGCTCATGATCTCGTGGTCGTCGTCGAGCCAGAGAACCTTGCCCTCGTCGTGCTCACCCCAGGGAGCGGCGTCGAGCAGGCGAGCGAGCGGGGGTGGGTCGTCGTTGCCGAGCATGAACAGCAGTCGCTTGTTGAGTGGCCGGAGCCTCTCGTCGGCGAGGGCCAGCCAGCCGGTGAGGCGCTCCTGCATGAGCTCCAGGAAGAGGTCGTCGAGCGTGCCCGCGGCCTTGCGAGCCTCGAGCTCGCCCGGTTCGGCCCGGTACGGGTAGTAGCCGTGGTCGGCGATCAGCTTCTCGAGGGCTTCGAGCTCGGGCCCCTCCGCGACGTCGTAGCTCGAGCCGATGAAGCTGCAGGCGTAGCGGCCGCCGGGCTGCCGGACGATCGACTGGATGGCCTTGCCGGCCAGGTCGCCGCCCAGGACCATGACGTCGGCGTTGTAAACGGGCCCGGCGTTCAGGAACTTGCGGAAGCACTTGGACGAGCCGTGCAGGTCGGTGGCGAAGTAGATGCGGGTGCCGCGTGCCATCGTCGGGCCGTCAGGAGGCGGGATTCGCGGCGCGGAACTCGCGCACGGCATCCATCAGCGCCCGGGCACGGCCAGGGTCGACCGGGTTCCAGGTTATGCCGTCGACCTTGAGGCTGGTGCCCACGATCGCCCCGTCGGCCACCTTGAGGATCTCCGCGACGCGTTCCGCGCGGACGCCGGTGTTCGCGACGATCGGCGTGTTCGGGGCGGCTTCCTTGGCGGCGACGAGGTCGCCGATGGCCATGGGGCTGCCGGCCGCCCAGCCGCTGATCAGGATGGCGTCCATGCCCAGGAAGGCGGCGCCGCGGGCCCGGTCGGCGATCGTGCGCGAGCCGATCGGGCTGCTGAACTCCGGCGAGATGTTGTCGAAGAGGGCGACGTCGCCGGCGCCGATGGCGACGCGGTAACCTGCCAGGGCGCCGATGTCGGGCGCGATCATGCCCAGGTCGGACTCGTAGACCCCGGTCAGAACCTCGCGGATGAACGACGCGCCCGTGGCGCGGGCCACGGCCAGGCTGGCCATGGGATCCCAGAGCAGGTTGACTCCGAACGGGACGCGGATCCTGTCGCGCAGCCGGCCGACCGTCGCGGCCATCGCTGTCGCGACCTCGACGCCGACTTTGAGCTGGTAGGGGTAGTCCTTCTCATTACAGAACAACAGGCCGTCGACCCCCGCCCCCTGGAGGACGTCCAGGTCCCGTGAGACCGAGTCGTAGATGGCGTCGGGCCCGCCCGCGACGTCATGGAGCGGACGGCCGGGCAAGCCCGGCAAGTGGAGCATGGCGACGACGGGCTTCGATACCCCGAAGATCCGGGCCAGGCCGTTCATGCTGCCCTCATGCCTCCCTGCGCGCGCCGCTCTGCGGCGCATCTTCCTCCGCGTGCCGCCGATCTCCGGCGGTCGCGATCACAACTTCGACGCCTAGTCCTCTGAGTTGCTCCAGCTCGGCGTCGGACGCCGAGGCGTCGGTCACCAGCGTGTTGATGCTGGCGGCCGGAGCCACGACTGAGCTGGTGACCTGGCCGATCTTGGAGCCGTCGGCGATGACCATCAGGCGTTCGCTCCGTTCGATCGCGATGCGATGGACCTCGGCCTCGTCCTCGTTGAGGTCGGTCAGGCCCCAGCGAGCCGTCAAGCCCGCGGTACCCAGGACCGCGATGTCGAACCGGTAGCGCTCCAGCGCGGCCCGGGCGATCGGACCGACGCATGTCAGCTCGTCCCGGCGGACTGTACCGCCCAGGACCACTACCCGCTGCGGTCGGGTCCCGAGCATGCTGCCGATCGGGAGAGAGCCGGTCACGATGGTGGCGTCGTTGTGGGCGGGCAGGAAGCGGGCGAATTGCTCGGCCGTGGTGCCGATGCCAAGGAAGATGAACCGGGCGTCGCCGATCAGCTCGACCGCGCTCAGGGCGATCATCCGCTTTTCACGGGCGTTGGCCAGGGCCCGGGCGTTGAAGGCCACGTCCAGCGACCGAGTCAGGTGGGCCGTCGCCCCGCCGTAAGTTCGTCGAAGGAAGCCGTCACGCTCCAGCCGCTGGATGTCGCGGCGGACGGTCATCTCGGAGCAGCCGAACTCCCTGGCCAGACTGCCGACCTCGATCGACACCCCCTCGGCGACCCTCTCGACGATCTTCAGCCTGCGATCGGCTGCCAGCGGCATGCGCGCCTCCCAATGTCTCGACGATCCGCGCCGTCGGTCGAGTCACATGTTCGCACATCTGGCGGCGTTGTCCAAACATAAATCAATTGACTTGGGATGTGCGATTGTGTTTTCCTACGCATGGGCCGGGGAGCTGCAAGTCGTCGAGCCCGTCGGTTTGGCCCGGGCGGCAGCTGCACACGGCCTGTGTGGGCGGTCCCTCGCGTTGGGGATACGCCAGGAGGTGATGAGTGGCAGGAGGAAGTCAGCTCTTCGTCCGTCAGAGTACGGGTCTGGTAAGGGAGGCCAACGCGCTCGACGCGACGATCTTCAATGCCGTCTTCTCGGCACCTGTCGGCGCGACGCTGGCCTGGGGCGTGTTCTTCGCCCTGTCGGCCTTCCCGGGATCGGACATCGTCTGGGCGACGATCATCTCGTTCATCATCAACATCCCGGTTCTGCTGATGATGGCCCTGCTTGCGTCGAGCATGCCGCGCACGGGCGGTGACTACGTCTGGGTCAGCCGGATCCTCTCCCCGCCGCTGGCTCTGATCTCCAACTTCGGGGCGGCCCTATCGGCGACGATCGGTGCCACCTTCTGGGCGCGCTACTTCCCGGTCTTCGCGGTCGGACCCGTCCTCTCGACCCTCGGCTACACCTTTGACAACAGCACCCTCCGCGACTGGGGACTGAGCTTCCAGACGGATACCCATTGGATCTTCGCCGGGGCGATGGTGATGGTCGTCCTGATGGGCCTGATCCTGGTGCTCGGTCTCCGCACCACCTTCCGATGGCAGAACGCGTTCTGGATCATTGCGTCGGCCGGAACCTTCCTCGCGTTCCTGGTACTGCTCTTCGGCAATCACACGGACTTCGTCAACAACTTCAATACCCTCAGCTCCAAGTACGGCAGCCCGGACGCGGCCACCCTCATCACCAACGCCGGCGTCACTCCGGGAACGCAACCGAACGTGGGCAACTGGAACGCCACGTTGCCTTCGGTGTTCGTGATCATGACCTTCATGATGTGGAACTGGTGGTCGGTCTACCTCAGCGGCGAGCTCAAGAGCGCCGCGAACCGCGGCCGGCAGCTGTCCATCATGTTCGGCGCACTCGCCTGGGACGTGATCTTCATCGTCGTGGGCGTGCTGCTGCTGTACAAGGTCACCGGTTACGACTTCATGGTCGCCGTCAACTCGTCCACCGCCGGCTACACCTTGCAGACCGGTCCGTGGTTCCACTTCCTGGCAGCGTTGGTCTACAACGCTCCGATCCTGACGTTCCTCATCGTCGGCTCGTTCCTGTTCTGGAGCCTGCCGGCCATGGTCGGTAACACGTACATGCCGATCCGCAGCTGGTTCGCCTGGTCCTTCGACCGCCTGCTGCCGGAGAAGCTGTCCGAAGTCAACGAGCGGACTCACTCGCCGGTCTGGGCGATCCTGTTCGAGATGGCGCTGGTCACCCTGATGCTCGTCTGGAGCATCGTCAGCACCACCTTCGGGACCTGGCTGGCGCTCGGCGTCCTCGCGGGCGTGGTGTGCGTGGTCATAGTCGCGGTCGCGGCGATCATCTTCCCGATGAAGCGCGGCGACCTGTACCAGGCCTCGCCGGCCAACGTCAAGGTGCTCGGCATTCCCGTGCTGTACATCGTGGCCCCGCTCTCGATCCTGGTGATGGCCTACCTCACCTGGTGCACGCTGGCCTACCCGGCCCTGGCTATCGGCACCACGGCCAATTACTGGTGGGTCCCGGCCTTCATGGGCATGATCGTGGTGGTCGGCCTGGTCGTGTACTTCGTGTCCTGGTTCGTCAGGCGGCGCCAGGGCATCGACATCAACCTGGTCTACAAGGAGCTTCCGCCTGAGTGAGCTCCCGCCCCCTGGATTGTCAGCGACCCCGGCTGTTCGCCGGGGTCGCTGCTGTTACTCTGCCCGTATCGTCTTCCCCGGATCGACTATGGAGTGACTCAGGTGCCGAACCACGGGGCCATCCTCCCCGACATCAAGGCCGAGGCCGAACGCCTCGCCGGTCTGGCCGCCTCCCAGGGGATTTCGATGCGGCTGATGGGCGGAGTGGCCTTCTGGCTGCGCTCGTCATCGGTCCGCAAGCCGCCGTTCGCGCGCCCGTACGCCGACATGGACTTCGCCATCACCTCGGGGGCGCGCGGGCGAGTCAAGACCTTCCTGGACGAGCAGGGTTACGTCCCGGAGAAGCTCTTCAACGCCATTCATGGCGCGCAGCGGCTCAACTACGCCGAGCCCGAGGGCCGCTGGACCATGGACATCCTGGTCGACGAGCTGTCGATGAGCCACCGGCTCGATCTGCGCGGCCGGCTCGACGGACCGGAGCCGACCATCCCTCTCGCTGACCTGCTGCTGACCAAACTGCAGGTCTGGCAGATCAACCGCAAGGATCTCGGGGACGCCCTCTGCCTCCTGGCCGACTACCCGCTCGGCAAGGACGGCGACGGCGAGATCGGGCTCGACCGTATCGGCGCCGTCCTCGGGGCGGATTGGGGCTTCTGCCACACCGCCGAACGCAACCTGCGGACCATCGGCGAGCTGTGGGTCGCCGAACCCGTGGAAGGGGCCCGCTTCGACGTCGCCCGCCAGGTCGAGGCGGCCCTGGCGGCCATCGACGCCGCTCCCAAGACGCTCGGCTGGAAGACGCGGGCCCGGGTCGGCGAGCGGCTGCGCTGGTACGAGACGCCCGAGGAAGTGCAGCACTAGATCCGCCCGCCGGGCCGACTCTCTCCAGCCGAATCTCGCTAGCCGAAGGCCGGCAGGACCTCTCGGCCGAGCAGGGCGATCGAGTCCGGCGTCGCCGGGCCGGGCCAACCGTCGAGGACGAGCCGCTGGACCCCGGCCGCCGCGTACCCCGCGAAGAGGTCCCGTTGCTCGCGGGGAGTGGCGCTAGCCGCCGACCCGTCCCAGGCCAGCATGACCGAGCGTTTCACGGTCTCCGGGTCGCGACCCGCCGAACGGCAGGCTGCGTCGAGGCGGGCAAGGATCTCCGGACACGCCTCGGCGGCGACGTTGTCAAGGTTGAGCTCGTCCGCGTAGTTGGCCGCCAGCCGGACCAGACCCGGCTTGCCGTAGCCGCCGACGACGATCCGCGGATGGGGTCGCTGGACCGGCTTGGGTTCGCAGATCGCGTCGCGCAGACGGTAGTGGACGCCCGCGAAACTGAAGCTTGGCTCGGTCCACAGACCGATGACTATCCGGAGCTGCTCCTCGAGCATCGCGAACCGTTCGACCCGGGTCGGGTAGGGGATTCCGAACCGCTCGTGCTCCGGGTCGTACCAGCCCGCGCCGATCCCCAGCTCGGCGCGCCCGCCGCTCATCTCGTCGACCGTCGCGACCGCCTTGGCCAGGGCGACCGGCAGGCGGAAGGTCACAGGGCTGACCATCGTCCCGAGGCGGATGCGGGTCGTCTCGCGGGCCAGGCCGCCCAGCGTCGTCCAGGCGTCGGTCGCCGGCGCCGACCAGTCGCCCGTCAGCGACAGCCAGTGATCCGAGCGGACGAACGCCTCGAAGCCGGCCGCCTCGGCGGCCTGAGCCAGCTCCACCATTCCGGCATACGAAAGCCCCTCCTGCGGGTCGACCATGAAGGCGAATCGCATCCGGTCTGGCCTCCTCCGGCTGACCTCTCTTGGCGGAACCGGCGCCACTCAGGCTGAGCGGCGAGACGAGCGTTTGCGCGCGAACCGGATAACATCCTCGCACATGGCCACTCAGCCCGTTCCGAGCGCTCCTGCCGAAGGGGTTCCGCCCGCTCCGGCTGGCCTCACGTCCGCGGAGGCGGCCGCCCGGCTCCGCCGCGACGGCCCCAACGCGCTCGGAGGCGAGGGCCGGCGTGGTCCGCTGGCCGTCCTCATCGGCCAGTTCGCCAGCCCTCTGGTGGTGATCCTGATCATCGCCAGCCTGGTCAGCCTGGTCGTCGGCGACCGGGTGGGAGCCTCCGTCATCCTCACGATCGTGGCCATGAGTGCCCTGCTCGGCTTCGTCCAGGAAGCTCGCTCCGAGGCCGCGGTGGCCGCCCTCCAGGCCCGCCTGGCGCTGCGGGCCGACGTCATTCGAGACGGCCGGCAGCAGCAGATCCCGATCCGCGAGGTCGTCGCCGGCGACCTGGTCGTTCTCGGCGCGGGCGACATCGTGCCCGCCGACGCCCGCATCGTCGATGCCAATCACCTCTTCATCGACGAGTCGTCGCTGACCGGCGAATCGGCCGCGGCGCTCAAGAGCCCCAGGACGGGCGACCTCGATCCGGACAACGAGGATCAGCGGGCCGGACTGGCCTTCTTCGGCACGAGCGTCGTGAGCGGCAACGGCAGCGCGGTCGTGACGGCCACGGGCCCGCGAACGAGCTACGGAGCCATCGCCCACAGGCTCGCCGAGCGCGCCCCGGAGACGGACTTCCAGCGCGGCGTGCGGACGTTCGGGCTCCTGATCGGGCGGGTGACGCTGATCCTGGTGGTCGGAGTCTTCGCCATCAACGTCGCTCTCCAGCGGCCGCTCTTCGACGCCCTGATGTTCGCCGTCGCCCTGGCCGTCGGACTCACGCCGGAGCTGCTTCCGGCGATCGTGACCCTCAACCTGACCCGCGGGGCCCGAGCCCTGTCGTCCCGGGGCGTTCTGGTCAAGCGCTTGCCCGCCATCCAGAACCTGGGCAGCGTCACCGTCCTCTGCACCGACAAGACGGGCACTCTGACCCAGGGCAAGCTCGAGCTGGTCAAGGCCGTCGGCATCGACAAGGACGACGACGAAGAGGCCGGTCAGGCGCTTGACTACGCGTATCTCAACAGCCACTTCCAGGGCAGCTTCAAGAACCCGCTCGACGACGCGATCCTGGCTTCGGCCAAACCGCCGGTCGATCTGGCCGACTACACCAAGCTGGCCGAGCTGCCCTATGACTTCAACCGCCGGATCCTGAGCGTCGTGGTCGCCCGCCAGGGCGGCCCGCGCCTGCTCGTCGCTAAGGGCGCGCCCGAATCGATAATGGCCCGCTGTAGCCACGTTCGCGAGGACGACAACCCGACCGCACCCGGAGGCATGTACGCGCGTCCGGTCGACGGCGAGTCAGACCGATTGAGCCAGCTGGTCAACGACGCCTCGACCGATGGTTTCCGGCTGGTCGCGGTCGCGTCGCGCGAGCTCGGCCCCGACGAGCTGACCGGCTCCGCCACCCCCGACCCGGCCAACCTCGAGCGCGACCTTACCTTCGAGGGCGTCATCCTGTTCAGCGATCCCCCAAAGCCCGACGTCGGCGAGGCCATCGCCGACCTCGCCCGCCAGGGCATCGCCCTCAAGGTCATCACCGGCGACAACGACCTGGTAGCGCGCCACGTCGCGGGGCTGGTAGGCCTGAACGTCGACGGTGTCCTGACTGGCGACGAGATGCGCAAGATGACCCACCCTGCGCTGGTCGCCCGGGCCAGGGCCACGACCATCTTCGCCCGGGTCGACCCCGACCAGAAGCTGCAGGTGATCCGGGCCCTGCGCGAGTCGGGCCACGTCGTCGGCTACATGGGCGACGGCATCAACGACGCCCCCGCGCTCCACGTCGCCGACGTCGGGATCAGCGTCGACAACGCCACCGACGTGGCCCGGTCCGCCGCCGACATCATCCTCCTCGAGCCCAGCCTGGCCGCCATCAGCCAGGGCGTTACCGAGGGCCGGCGCACCTTCGCCAACACCCTCAAGTACATCCGGATGGGCACCAGCTCCAACTTCGGCAACATGCTGAGCATGGCCGGGGCGGCGCTGCTGCTGCCGTTCCTGCCCATGACCCCGGGCCAGATCCTGCTCAACAACCTGATCTACGACGCCAGCCAGACGGCACTGCCGTCCGACAACGTCGACGCCGACGCGGAGGCCGAACCCGCCCGCTGGGACGTCCACGCGATCGAGCGCTTCATGGTCGTCTTCGGGCCGCTCTCGTCGATCTTCGACTACGTGACCTTCGCCGCCCTGCTGCTGATGCTCGGCCGGAACAACCCCGACTCGTTCCACACCGGCTGGTTCGTCGAGTCGCTCTTCACCCAGATCCTGGTGGTGCTGGTGATCCGGACCCGGCTGACGCCCTTCTGGCGGAGCCGCCCCAGCCCGCAGGTGATGGCCGCGATCGTTGTGGCCCTGGTCGCGACCGCCCTGATCCCGCTCAGCCCTCTCGGCTCGGTCATCGGCTTTGGGGCGCTGCCCTGGCAGTTCTGGCTGCTCTTGATCGCCCTGGTCGTCGCTTACCTTGGCCTGATCGAGATCGTCAAGGGCATCTTCGATCGCCGGGAGGCGAGGCGGCCGGAGGAGATCGCCCGCCGGAAGTCACTGGCCTTCGGCTCGATCGCGGCCGCGACCAAGAGCAACTGAACGAGAGGATCGCATGGACCTGATGATCCAGCCATCGAGCACGGCCCTGGTCGTGATCGACCTCCAACGCGGCATCGTCGGCACGAGCGCCGCGCCTACCGATCCGGCCGACGTGGTCGACCGGACGGCCAGGATCGCCGAGGCGCTCCGCGCGACCGGGGGAACGGTGGTCCTGGTCCACGTCGTGCGCTCGCCCGACGGCAAGGACGGCCTGCGACCGATCACCGACGCCCCGCCTCCGGGGGCGGGCCGGCCCGTCCCCCCGGACTGGACCGAGTTCGTAGACGAGCTCCGGCCGCAGCCCGGCGACGTGGTGATCGCCAAGCGCCAGTGGGGCGCTTTCTACGGCACCGATCTCGACCTGCAGCTGCGGCGCCGCGGCATCGACACGATCATCCTGTGCGGCATCGCCACGCCGATGGGTGTCGAGAGCACCGCCCGGGACGCCTACGAGCGCGGCTATCAGCAGATCTTCGTCGAGGACGCCATGTCGGCCCGCGATGCCGCCGACCACCGCCATTCGGTCGAGGCTGTCTTTCCCCGGCTGGGCCGCGTCCGGACGACCGACCAGGTCCTGGCCGCTTTCGAGCAGGTTGGACGGTGAACTTACCTACAACTTACGTTCGCGCCGTCCACGACTGGTTCGTCGGGTCGATGATCGGGGCAATGGGAGCCGGTCGTCCGGCACCCACGGAGAACATCATCTGATGCCCTCTCGAGCTCGGGCTCTTGCCTTGGTGGCCGCAGCGTTGCTGGTGGCCCTGGCTCTGGCCGGGTGCGGTCGACACCAGGCCACGGCAACGCCCACGGCACCGCAACCTTCCTACGGGGTTTCGTTCGCGGCCGGCCCGACCGGTTCGTTCGACCCGGGAGCCAGCCTCAGCCCGAGCGTCTCACCGTCGGGCACCGCCGAGTCGTCGGCCGGCCAGGCCGGTCCGCCGACCCCCGACCCCGCGGCCAGCGAGCTCGACCAGATCAACCAGCTCATCAACGACATAAACAGCTCGATTGAATCCTCGTCGAGCCAGGGCGGCGAATAGCCGCCTAGAACCTAGGAGCTCTTCGATGTCCCGCAGATCCCGCAACTTCCTGGTCGCAGGAGCGGTCGCCGTGGCGATCGCGGTGTCCGTCGTCGGAGTCGCCTACTCGGCCGCTCCGGCGCCGGTCTCCGGTGGGCCCGCGGGAGTCGGCCTGTGCGCCACTCAGGCCGCCGCCGTCAGGTCGAGCGCGACCGTCGAGACCCTGCGGGCCTTCGGGGACTGCGAGATCGGGCGCCGCCTGACGACCCTCCATCAGCTTGGCGGCGCGGTCGACGCCGCCGTCGGACTGACTTCGGCCGACGCGGCGAATCTCTCGTCGAAGATATCCGCGGACGTCGACGGCCTGACCGGCCTGCGCGCGACGATCGACGCCCAGACGCGGGTCGCACCCCTCAAGTCGGCCCTGGTCCAGGTCGTGACCGGCTATCGGGTCTACGAGGTTCTGGTTCCCCAGGTCAGGCTGGTAGTCGCCGCCGACGGTGAGCTGGCTCTGGCGCCTCACTTCGACCAGCTGGCGACCACTCTCGCCGGCCGGCTGCCGGCGGCCCAGGCGAAGGGCAAGGACACCACGGCCGCCCAGGCCTCGATCGACGCGATGAATACCGCCGTGGCCCACGCCGTCACGCTGGCCACGCCGATGCCGGCCAAGCTGCTGGCCCTGACTCCGGCGAGCTACGCCTCGGGTGCCGCGACGTCTGTCTTCAAGACCGCCCGAACCGCCCTGACCGCTGCCCGCGACGAGCTGAAGGCGGCCGCCCAGGACGCCCGAGACGCCCTTACCGACCTCAGGTAGCTGACGCGGCCGGGCTCGCCGGCGCGGCCGCGCTTCCGGATGCGGCCGGGCTCGCCAGCGCGGCCGGGCTGCCAGACGCAGCCGGGCTGCCAGACGCAGCCGGGCTGGCGCTGCCCCCGACCGGCGTGACGGTCAGGTCGCCTTCGGCCACGACCGCGCCCCCGCTCGTCAGCGAGACGTGGTAGGCGCCGGGGCCCCAGTTGTCGAGCTTGCTCAGGTCGCTGGTGTCGGCGAAGCAGTCCAGGCCCTGGGTGTCGCTCGTCGGCAGGTTGGACGACGGGATATAGACCTGACCGTCCCGGGTGAACATCAGCGCGATCGTCTCGCTGCCGGGTCTCGACTTGAATATGTAGGTCGCGTAGACCGACGTCGTGGCGGTGACGGTGGTGACCTGGTGGGTCGGATTGCAGCCGGTCGGTAGGTCGGTCGAGAACAGGACCTTGCCCCGATCGATCTGGGCCGCGCAGCCGTAGCTGGTCAGGGCCAATCCGGCGACAAGCGTGATCGAGGCCACGGCTCTGGGTATAGAGCGCCGCAACGTCAGCGCGTGCATGAGTCCCTCCGTGCTTCTGGTCACAGCGCTCGTCGGCTGCGCGGCCACAGCATAAGGCGTCCGGGCCGAGCCCCGAAAGACAGCTCGCCGACTCGAGGCGGCTTCGGCCCGGACAACGAACCGGCGGCTTATGGCCGCCGGTTCGCGAGGAGTAAGGGAGCCGAGCCGGGCTCGGCGGGATCTCAGGCCGCGATCTCCGCGTCCGGCAGGACCCGAGCGGTCACGCGCTCGTGGGCGATCAGGCCATCGCGAACGTGGATGACCCGATCGCACGCCTCGGCGACTTCGGGATCGTGAGTGACGAGGACGAAGGTCTGGCCATTGTCCCGGTTGAGCCGCCGGAGCAGACCCAGGACCTCGGCCGTCCGGGCCGAGTCGAGGTTGCCCGTCGGCTCGTCGGCGAGGACTAGGGCCGGTTGGTTGACCAGGGCGCGGGCGATCGCGACGCGCTGCTGCTCGCCGCCGGAGAGCTCGGTCGAACGATGGGCCGAACGACTGGCGAGACCGACCAGATCGAGGGCCTCGAGAGCCGCCACTCGCGCCGACCGGCCGGTCCGACCGGCGTAGTCGCAGGCGAGCATGACGTTCTCGATGGCGGTCAGGGTTGGGATGAGGTTGAAGTCCTGGAAGACGAAGCCCATCCGGCGGGCCCGCAGGCTGGTCCTCTGGCCATCGCTGAGCCGGCTGGCGTCCTGGCCGTCGAAGAACAGCGCGGGCGTGGCCGTGTCGCTCGGGCCGTTGCCCGGCTCGGTATCCGGAGCGTGGAGCAGGCCCAGGATGTGCATGAGGGTGCTCTTGCCCGATCCGGACGGGCCCATGATCGCGACCATCTCGCCGGCCTCGATCGAGACGTTCACCCCCCGCAGCGCCTCGACCGTGTTCCGGCGTCCGAGCCGGTAGGTCTTGCGCAGGTTACGTCCTTCTAGAAGTGCCATCGAAAGATCCCTTTCACTCGTAGCGGAGGGCGGACACCGGGTCGAGCCGGGCCGCGTGAAGTGCTGGCACGAAGCCGGCGAAGGCTCCGAGGCCGGTCGCGAACAGAAGGGCCGTCGCGGCCGTGTCCGGGGTGAGGAGGAACAGGACCGTGCCGCTGGCCCGCCCGGCGTCGTTGGCCAGGCTGACCACCAGGGCGCCGAAGCTGAGCCCGATGAGGCCGCCGGCCAGACCGATGAGCGCCGCCTCGATCACGAGCTCGCGCAGGACCCGCCCGCGCCCGGCGCCGATGGCCCGCTTGATGCCGATCTCGCGGGTGCGCTCGGCTATCGACATAGCCATCGTATTGATGACCGACAGACCGCCGACGACCAGGCTGATCAGCCCGATGCCGACCAGGATGGCGTTGAGGATCGCGACCGAGCTACCAACCTCCTTGTCGAAGTCGGCCCCCGTCATCGTCGACAGGTCCGGCAGCGCCTCGTGGATCTCGGCGGCCACCGTAGCCGGCGCCGTGCCCGGCGTTGGGTAGACGACCATCGAAGTGGCGAGATCGGAGGCCTTGACCGACGAGCGGTACATCGCCGGGATCGTCTTGACGTAGAGCTCCTGGGCCGCGGCGAGCGGGATGCTGGCCACGCTGTCAGGGGCGGTCAGGGTAGGTTCCCGGACGCCAACCACGGTGAAGGTCACACCCCGGAGGACCAGAGTGTCGCCCGGCTTCTTGTCGAACTTGCGGGCCAGGTCGGAGCCGAGGACCGTGACGTACGAACCCTCGTCCGCGGCGGTCAGATCCCGACCTTCGGCGATGTACATCTTGAAGTTGTCGTAGCCCTGGTCCGACCCGGGCGTCGAGCCCGCGATCATCGGCGGCACGCCCATCGAGCCGGAGCTGTCGTGGTCGTCGATCAGCATCGTGATCTCGGGCCGGACCGCGGCGACTCCGTCCATCGCCCGCAGCTGGTCCGCGACGGACAGCGAGAGGGGGTCGGCGGTGGCGGAGTAGAGCGCCGTCTGGCTGACCATGACTTTGTCGGCGTAGTACTTGCTGCCGCCTTCGACGAGAACGTTGATCTTGTTGCCCATCGACCCGAAGACCACCAGGGCCCAGATGCCGACGGCAATGCCCGTGACCGTCAGACCGGTCCGGAGCTTGCGTCTGGTGAGGTTGCGAAGCGTTTTCACTCGAGGCTCCTAACTGGATCGATCAGCAGGATCGGCCCGCGTTGGCCCGGCCAGCACCGCCATCACGGCGTCTGCAAGCTGGCCCCCGGCTTCGTATTTGTCGAGAACCGCGTCCGCTCCCGCCTGGATTGCGACTTCGCGGAGCGATGCCGCTCCGCTCAGGACGACGACCGCCGCGCAGGGGCAGGCGCACCGGAAGGCGGCGATCAGTCCGAGCCAGTCCGCGGCGTCGGCGCGATCGAGGTCGATCAGGACGGCGTCGGGGCAGTGCCACATGGCCAGGTCGAGGGCGTCGATCGCAGTCGACACGCAGCCGACGACTTCGACCCGGTCGTTCGCTTCGAGGATCCCGGACAGGCTCCGGCAGACTCGACGGTCGCCGTCGACGATCAGGATGCGGGTTCGGGGTTCAAGTGGCTCAAACATGCGCCGAGCCTGCGCCTCGAGCACTCGCGGATCATCGGGCTGGCGTCTCGACCCGGAGCACGAAGAACGACGTAGGCGGCCTACGTCATTCGGCCGCCGATCCGGTCAGCCGGCGAGCGGCGCCGCGACGGCCGGCACCAGGATCTCCAGCCGGGTGCCCTTGCCGGGGGAGCTGTCGACGGCCAGCCGGCCGTTGAGCCGTTCGACGCGGGTTCGCATCCCGGCCAGCCCCAGGTGGCCGCCGCGCGAGGCCGTCGAGGCGTCGAAGCCCATGCCGTCGTCGATGACGACCAGACGGACGCACTCCCCATCTCGTCCCAGTTCGACCTGGACGCGGCTCGCGGCGGCGTGCTTGATGACGTTGTGGAGGGCCTCCTGGCAGATCCGGTAGAGGGCCTCTTCGGTCTCTGCCCCCAGTCCGGCGATCTCGTCGGCCTCGAAGACGACCGGCATGCCCGTCCGGCCCTGGACCGCGGCGATGTGCTTGCGAAGGGCCTGGACTAGGCCTTCCTCGGCCAGGCTACCGGGCCGGAGCTCGAATATGAGAGCGCGCATCTCGGCCAGGGCGTCCTGGGCCAGCTCGCGCAGCTCGGCCAGCTTGTCGATCACCGCCGCCGGATCCCGGCTCAGGAGCATCTCGGCCGTTCGAGCGGTCAGGGTCATGCTGAACAGCGCCTGCGTGACCGAGTCGTGGAGGTCCTGGGCCAGGTGAGCCCTCTCGCGGTTGGCCGCCAGCTCGACCGCCTGGGCCTGGAGCTCCCGCTGCATCCGATCGCGCTCGCCGGTCTCGCGGACGGTGCCATGGGCGCCGGCCCACCGCCCCTCGACCATCGTCCCGATCGTGTGCATCTCGACGGCGATGGGGTGACCGTCCCGATGCCCGAGGTTGCAGCGGAAGAGGACTTCGTCGCCCGGATGCTCGCGCTGCAGGGCGAACTGGCGGTGGACCTCCTCGGCGGTCGAGGGATGCAGCACCAGCTCGGAGTCCCCGCCGATCAGCTCGCCGGCCGTCCAGCCGACCAGCCTCTCCAGGGTGACGTTGACGAACACGAACCGGCCCTCGGCGTCGATCGACCAGATCCCGTCCGGGGAGCTCTCGACCAGGAAGCGGTAGCGGGCTTCGGCTGCGGCAAGGACGCGGTTCAGCCTGGCGTTCTCGATGGCGAAGGCGGCGTGGTCGGCCAGGGCCCGAAGGAGGGCCAGCTCGAAGACGCTGAAGGCCCGGTGCCGCCGGTCGAAGACGCAGAACGCCCCGAGCGCCGAAACGGCGCCGAACATCGGAACCGCGACCACCGAGGTCGTGCCCAGGTGCTGGGCGTTGAGCCGCCGTCGCTCGGGATCCCAGAACCGCCCGTCGTTGACGTAGTCCTGGGTGACCACGACCCGCCGGGTGCTGATCGCCAGACCGGTGATGCCGTCGGTCAGGACGACGGGTTCGCTCTGGCTGGCCGCGTGCGCCTCGGGGGAAAGGCCGGCGTCGTAGGTCCAGTGAACCGAGTCCTCGGTCCGGTCCGCGAGGTAGACGATCGCGACGTCGACCTCCAACAGCCGCCGGGCGTCGTCGACGACCTGCTGGAGCGACTCCGGGAGGCTCATCCCGGGCCGGACGACGCCGGTCTGCTCCTCGTCGACGATCTGGCCGGCTGGCGCGCCTTCCACTCCCCACCTCCAAACACGGCAGCGGAGTCACTCGACCACGACCTCGCGAGCCGGACAAGAGCCGTGCGGCCCTTCCTGCCGGACGGCCCTGTACGCGACGGCAGCGGCCCGACGATACTCGGGCCGCGGACGGGGCGCTCGCCGCCGGAGGAACGTGCGCCGGCGCCCGCCGGGAGGAACCGCGATGGCCGACGAGCCACGCATCCGGGTGCTTCTGGTCGACGACCATGCCGTCGTCCGGCGGGGTCTCCACGGCTTCCTCGGGCTGCTCGACGACCTCGAGATCGTCGGCGAGGTCGAGGACGGAAGCCAGGCGATCCGGATGGCCGAGGAGACCAGACCCGACGTGATCCTGATGGACCTCGTGATGCCGTGTTGCGACGGCATCGCGGCCACGGCCGAGATCAAGAAGCGCCGGCCCGAGGTCGAGATCGTCGCCCTGACGAGCTTCATCGAGGAGGGGACCGTCGTGGCCGCACTCGAAGCCGGCGCCACGGGTTACCTGCTCAAGGACGCCAGCGCCGACGAGGTCGCCGACGCGGTCCGGGCGGCCTACGCCGGCGAGATGCGGCTCGATCCGGCGGTATCGAGGCTGCTGGCGGAGCGGCTGCGCCGCTCCACGTCGGCCACGGAGATGATCGAGCCGCTGACTGCCCGCGAGCTGGACGTGCTGGGTCTGGTCGGTCGAGGCCTGAGCAACAAGGAGATCGCTGCCAGGCTGTGCATCACCGAGCGGACGGCCCGGACCCACGTCAGCAACATCCTGGGCAAGCTCGGTCTGACCAGCCGGACCCAGGCCGCCCTATACGCCGTCGAGCGCGACCTGGTGCCCAGGGAGCCGGGCCAGAGCGAGTAGCCGGCGAGAACGCGGAGAGTCGCCCCGGCAGCGGAGAGTCGCCCCGGCAGCGGAGAGTCGCCCCGGCGTCGTGGGCCGTCGC
>Ga0335076_10003215_pt1 | contig 16393 bp, 15 predicted proteins | sample Lox_Sample_25_FD_206717 | JGI IMG/M metagenome (GOLD analysis project Ga0335076, IMG submission 206717) | Soil microbial communities from Loxahatchee National Wildlife Refuge, Florida, United States - Lox_Sample_2.5 | ecosystem: Environmental > Terrestrial > Soil > Wetlands | place: USA...
GGGCGCCGAACCGATCCGCTACTTGATCGCGATCGAGATCACGCGCCCGTCCTGAAAGACGAGCACGCGGTGCACGCGTGAGTACGTCCAGCGCACCCGAAGCGCCGTCTCCGTCTTCTCCTCCTCCGTCTTTTCCGGCTCGCCGAGGAGATCCTTCACCTCGTACGTGGACATGCCCTCGCGGAGAGTGCCGACGGCGGCGTCGCTCTGCTCGGTCGCCACGGTGGTCGCGTCTCCCACCACGCGGTTGCGCTCCGACTCCTCGACCGCGGCCTTCGATCCGAGGAGCGGATTGGTCACCGAGTCGATGAATCCCGACACGGTCGGGCGGTCCTTGTAGATCCAGGTGCCGACTCCGACCACGAGCGCGAGGAGAATCAATCGGCGAAACCGCCGGCCGCTCATCGGCGAAACCTCACGCGGGGCGTTCGGTCCGCGGCGCGGACGGCATCTCCACGAGCGCGCGATTCGCACGGGCGACCAGTTCCTCGAGCTTCGCCCGGCTCGCCGCGATGGCCTCGGACGGCACCGACCACGACACGTCCGACGGCGTGAACACCGCGTCCCCGAGCGACGGTTCTCCCTCGAGGGCGCCCCGCGTCCACTCCTCGCGCAGCATGGCCCGGCGCGCGTAGCGCAGCGCCTCGAGTCCCCGATGGCCGGCCGACAGGACGCGGAACCGCAGCGTCACCATGCGGCCGGAGAGAGCCGGCGCCGCCGAGCCGCGCGAGGGCATCGGCGCCTCGGTCGCGGAGATCTCGGCAATGGCGACGAGAGACATGCCCCGGAGGAGTAGCGAACGGCGTGCCGTGCGGGACGAGGCGGGACAAGTGCTTCGAGAAGTCCGGCTTGCGTCGCCGCGAGCGGACCCGCCGAATCGCTGCGGACTCCAAAGTGTTACCGGGAGTAACGGTGTCCCCGGACGGTTTACCGCGGTGCGGCGCGGAGCTCATCGAGGGCGACGTTGGCGCGGGCCACGAGGTCGACGACCTTCTCGCGACACCAGGCCGCCTGGGAGGCGAGCGCGAACCAGCGCAGCTCCCGATGGGACAGGGAGGGATCCTCGATCGAGGGCTCGTCCCACTCGAGGCCGCGGGTCCGCTCCTCGCGGATCATCGCCCGCCGCGCATAGCGGAGCGCCTCGAGCGCCTGCGGATCCTCTCCGAGCTGGAGCTCGAAGCGGAGCGTCACGCGGCGCGACGGATCGAAGCGCAGCGCGACGGCCTCGCGCGGAGAGGCCGTGGAGGCGGCCGCCTCCGCCGTTGTCTCGCGGAAGCCGATCGGATCGCTCATCGTGAAGCGGTTTCATGTTCATTCTACCGCAGCGGCGCAGGCCGGACGCGGAAGAGCGCGGAGGATCGGGGGCGCGGTGAGCCCTCCTCGCGGCCGGAACCGGAGGTGATGCCGGACACCTCGGAATTCCGGCGGCCTTTTCCCGGCGATTTCCGTCCGCGGCCCTTCCTCGCCGCGGGCGGGGAAGTGATTCAATGCGTCCGTGCTCCGGGCCGAGATCTCGGTCGCCTTCATCGCCGCCGGCGCGCTGCTCCTTCTCGCGACGCTCTGGGACGCGTTCGAGACGATGGTGCTCTCGCGCCGCGTGTCGCGGGGATTCCGGCTGACGGTCGTCTTCTACCGACTGACCTGGCCGTCGTGGCGCTCGATCGCCAAGCGCATCGAGCGCGGCAACCACCGCGAGAACTTCCTGACCATCTACGGACCGCTCTGGCTCCTGCTCCTCGTGGCGCTCTGGGCGGTCTCGATGATCTTCGCCTTCGCGCTCATGCACTGGGGCACCGGATCGCGCATGGCCGCGCCGGACGGACACGACAGCTTCTTCACCACCCTCTACATGAGCGGCACGACGCTGTTCACCCTCGGTCTCGGGGACGTCGTGCCGCACTCTCCGGCCGGCCGATACCTGACGGTCTTCGAGTCCGGCATCGGTCTCGGTTTCGTCGCGCTCGTCATCAGCTACCTGCCGGTCGTGTCCCAGGCCTTCTCCCGGCGCGAGGCGCAGATCGCGCTCCTTGACGCCCGCGCCGGCTCGCCGCCCACCGCCGCGGAACTCCTGCGGCGGCACCTCGGCGATGGCGGCAGCGACGCCCTCGTCGACCTGCTGCGAGACTGGGAGCGCTGGGCGGCGGAGCTCCTCGAGAGCCACATTTCGTTTCCGGTCCTCGCCTTCTATCGTTCGCAGCACGACAACCAGTCCTGGGTCGCGGGCATGACCGCGATGCTCGACTCCTGCGCGCTCGTCCTCTCCGTGGTGGACACCGACTGCCGGCGCCAGGCGCGGCTGACCTTCGCGATGGCGCGCCATGCGGTCGCCGACATGTGCCGGGTTCTCGATGCGAAGCCGCGCGCGCCGGAGCCGGACCGGCTGCCGTCCGAGGCGCGAACGCGCCTGCGGGAGCGCCTCGCCGGAGTCCGCATCGCCCTCCGCCCCGACCCGGAGAGCGCGGCCGCGCTCGCGGACCTCCGGGCCATGTACGAGCCGATGGTCGCGTCGCTTTCCCGGCTCCTCCTCATGGACCTGCCGCCCTGGATGCCGGCGGTGGCGCCCCGGGAAAACTGGCTGGCGACCTCGGAGACCCCGAGGCATTGATCTCCGAGGACCGCAGCCTCGAGCTCTCGCCGGAGGACTTCCGCCGGCTGATCGACGCGGCCGCGCGCCGCGCGGTGGCCCACGTGGCTTCGCTGCCCGAGCAGCCCTCCGCCGACGTGGAGGGCGGCGTCGCGCTCGCGCGCTCGCTCGCCGAGCCGATGCCGGAGCGGGGACGGCCGGCCGAGGAGCTCCTCGATCTCCTGTTCGACCGCGTCATTCCGAAGAGCTTCAACACCGCCGGGCCCGGCTACGTCGCGTACATCCCGGGCGGCGGCCTGCCGCACGCGGCGGTGGCCGACTTCGTCGCCGACGCGACGAATCGCTACGTCGGGGTCTTCGCCGCCGCGCCCGGGCTCGCGCAGATCGAGACGAACGTCGTCCGCTGGTTCGCCGACATCGTCGGCTATCCCGAAGGCGCCCGGGGGATCCTGACGACAGGCGGATCTCTCGCGACGTTCTCGGCGGTCGTGGCGGCGCGCCGCGACCGCCTGCCGGAGGACTTTCTCTCCGGAGTCCTCTACGCCTCCGACCAGGGCCATCACGCGATCGAGAAGGCCGCGCTCCTCGCCGGCTTCCCGCCGGCCCGCGTGCGGCGGATCGCCACGGACGAGCGGTTCCGGATCCGGATCGGCCCGCTCGAGCGCGCGATCGCGGAGGACCGGGAGGCGGGGCGCACGCCGTTCTTCGTGGTGGGGAACGCGGGCACGACCAACACGGGCGCGGTCGACGACCTCGCCGCGCTCGCCGATCTGTGCCGGCGCGAGCGGCTCTGGTTCCACGTCGACGGCGCCTACGGCGGATTCTTCCTGCTGACGGAGGACGGGCGCCGGCGCATGGCCGGCATCGAGCGGTCGGACTCGGTGGTCCTCGATCCGCACAAGGGACTCTTCCTCCCCTACGGCACGGGCGCGCTGCTCGTGCGCGACGGCGAGGCGCTCAAGCGCGCGCACGCGCTCACCGCGGAATATCTGCCCTCGATGCAGGAGGCGCCGGACCTCGTCGACTTCAACCTGCTCTCCCCCGAGCTCTCGCGGGACTTCCGCGGGCTGCGCGTCTGGCTGCCGCTGAAGATGCACGGGATCGGCCCGTTCCGGACGAACCTCGAGGAGAAGCTCGCGCTGACGCGGCACGCGGCCGACGGCCTCGCGCCGATCCCCGGCATCGAGATTCTCGCGGACCCGCAGCTGTCGATCGTCGCGTTCCGCCTCGCCCCGCCGGGTCGCGATCCGGCCGAGCTCGATGACCTCAATCGGAAGCTGCTCGACCGGGTGAACTCGCGCCAGCGCGTCTATCTGACCGGGACGATGCTTCGCGGCCGCTTCGCGATCCGCATCTGCGTGCTCTCCTTCCGGACCCACCGCGATCGGATCGACATGGCGCTCGAAGACATCCGAGCCGAGGCGGCCGCGCTCGCGAATTCCGATTGACCGTCGGCTCCGCTCGGACCTCGATGAGCCCCGGGGCCGCCCCGGGGCTTTTTCTTTTTCGCGAGAGAATCCGGGGCATGACACCCGCGCCGATCAAGCCGCCCGTCCCCTACGCCGCCCTCGAGGCGCTCGACGTCCGCGTCGGCACGATCGTGCGGGTCGAGGACGTTCCGAAATCCGCGAAGCTCCTGCGCCTGACCGTCTCCTTCGGCGACCACGAGCGCCGGATCCTCTCCGGCATGAAACAGGAGCGGGCGAACCCGCAGGAGCTGGTCGGTCGCCAGGCCCTCTTCGTCGTCAACCTCGAGCCGCGGAAGATGATGGGCGAGATCTCGGAGGGGATGCTCTTCGACCTGGGCTACGCCGACGGCGTCCCGTCCGCGCTCGCGGTCCCGGAGCGGCCGATGCCCGACGGCGCCCGGGCGGGCTGAAACGGCCCGCGATAGGCTCGGCCGCCGGGAGGGTCTCGCATGCGCCGTCGTTTTCCTTCTCTCCGCGCGCGTCTCGCCGTCGCCGCGTTCGCGCTCGCCGCCGCCTCGTCCGCCGCTCCGGTCCGCCCCTCGAAGCAGTACACGATCGAAGAGCTGCTCGACACGGTCTCGATCCGCGACGCCTCCTTCTCGTTCGACGAGAAGACCCTGCTCTTCTCGTCCAATCGGACCGGCATCTACAACGTCGATGCGGTTTCCGTCGCCGGAGGCGCCGCGACGGCGCTGACGGATGCGAAGAACGACACGACCCTGCTCGTCTCCGCGTTTCCGCTCGACGGACGATTCCTCTACACCCGCGACCAGGGCGGCAACGAGCGCAACCACGTGTACGTGAAGGACGCCTCGGGCGCCGAGAAGGATCTGACGCCGGGCGAGAAGCTCAAGGCGCAGTTCGCGGGATGGACGCACGACGGATCCGGGTTCTACGTCCAGAGCAACGAGCGCGACGAGCGGTTCTTCGACATCTATCTTTACGACGCGAAGTCCTACGCACGCCGGCTCGTCTACCAGGACGACGCGGGCTACGACCTCGGCGCGATCTCCGACGACGGGAAGTGGCTGGCTTTCTCGAAGCCGCGCACGACCGCGGATTCCGACATGTACCTCTGGAGTGCCGCGACGAAGGAGATGAAGCTCCTTTCGAAGCACGAGGGCACCGCGACGTACGAGCCGTCGGCGTTCGACCCCACCTCGCGCTGGCTCTACTACCGGACGAACGATGGCTCGGAGTTCACGCGCGTCGCGCGGTACGAGCTCGCCTCCGGCAAGAAGGAAAACGTCGAGAAGGCCGACTGGGACGTGGAGTGGACTTTCTTTTCGCACGACGGGAAGTACCGGCTCTCCGCGATCAACCAGGATGGCCGGTCCATTCTCCACATCTTCGACGGGAAGACCGGCGCTCCGGTGCCTCTTCCCCCGCTGCCGGCCGGCGAGATCTCATCGGTCCGGGTCTCGCGGAGCGAGACGAAGCTCGCCTTCCTGCTCGACGGGGATCGGGGGCCGAACAACCTCTACGTTTACGAGTTCGGCGCGAAGGCGCCCGTCCGCCTGACCCAAACGCTGTCGAAGAGCATCGACGCCGAGGACCTCGTCGAGCCCGAGACCATCCGGTTCAAATCGTTCGACGGCATGGAGATTCCGAACGTCTTCTACAAGCCGTATCAGGCGACGCCGCAGGCGAAGGCGCCCGCGCTGGTCTGGGTCCACGGAGGGCCGGGCGGCCAGAGCACCCGCGGGTACTCGGCGGCCGTGCAGTATCTCGTCAATCACGGCTACGTGCTGCTCGCGATCAACAACCGCGGCAGCTCGGGCTACGGGAAGACGTTCAACACCGCCGACGATCACCGGCACGGACGCGAACCGCTCTGGGACTGCGTTGCGGGAAAGAAGTACTTGCAGGGTCTCCCGTACGTGGATCCGGACCGCGTCGGCATCATCGGGGGAAGCTACGGCGGCTACATGGTGCTCGCCGCACTCGCGTTTCAGCCCAACGAGTTCGTCGTCGGGGTGGACGTCTTCGGCGTCTCGAACTGGCTCCGCACGCTCGAGTCGATCCCCAAGTGGTGGGAGAGCGAGCGGGAGGCCCTCTACAAGGAGATCGGCGACCCCGTCAAGGAGCCCGATTACCTGCGCGAGATCTCTCCGCTCTTCCACGCGGACCAGATCCGCCGGCCGCTGCTCGTCGTGCAGGGCGCCAACGATCCCCGCGTGATCAAGCCCGAGTCGGACGACATCGTCGCCGCGGTCAAGAAGAACGGCGTGCCGGTCGACTACGTCGTCCTCCCCGACGAGGGCCATGGCTTCTCGAAGAAGGCGAACCAGATCACCGCGTGGCGCGCCGTCCTCGACTTCCTCGACCGGTACCTGAAGGCCCCGCCCGCGAAGTCGGCCGCGCGCTAGCGGCCTAGACGAGGACCTTCGCGGGCCGGCCGGGCGCCTCCCGGCCGGCATACGCCGACCACGCGCGGGCGAGACGCTCGACGCCCTCGCGCATCGGCTCGGCGTCCAGCACGAACGGCAGTCTCAGCCGGTCCGCGCAGCCGCCCGTCGGCGACGCGAGCGTGCCGGGCACGACCGCAACGCCATGCCGGAGCGCCACCTGCGCGAACGCGTTCGCGTCGCCGTGCGGGAGCTCGACCCAGAGCGACAGCCCGCCGGCCGGCTCCTTCCATTTCCAGGGCGGCAGGTGCTTCGCGAGGAGCTGCGTCAGCCGGTCGAGCCGCTCGCGCATCTCGCGGCGGCGCGATTCGCGCACGGCATCCGCGCGGCCGAGCAGGCGCACGGCGCCGAGCTGCCCGACCAGCGAACCGCCGAGGTCGGCCATGATCTTCAGGCGCGTGATCTGCGCGAGGATCTCCTCGGGCCCGCGGATCCAGCCGATCCGGAGGCCTCCCCAGAAGAGCTTCGAGAGGGATCCGATCGTCAGGATCGGCGCGGCCGCGTCGAAGGCCGCGATCGGCGGCGGCGCCTTCCCGGACAGCGACAGATCGGCGAGCGTGTTGTCCTCGACGATCGGGACGCGCACCTCGCGGGCGAGGCGCGCGAGAGCGCGCCGGCCGGACTCCGGCATGACCGCACCGGTCGGATTGTGGAAGGTCGGCATCAGGTAGACGAGCCGAGGCGCCGTGCGGGCGAGTGTCGCCCTCAGGCGCGACACCCATGCCGCGTCGCCGGCGACCGCCACCGGCTCGAGACGCGCGCCGAGACCCGCGAAGATGTCGATCGATCCGAGATACGTCGGATCCTCGACGACGACCGTATCGCCGCGCTCGAGGAAGAGGGCGCCGGCGAGGCCGATCGCCTGCTGGGCGCCGTGCGTCACCAGGACCTGCTCCTCCGTCGTCGGCACGCCCCATCCCGTCAGATGACGCGCGATCGCCTGCCGCAACGCCGGCAGGCCCATGGGGAGGTAGCCGGGTCCTTCCGCGAGCGCGCGCATCTGCTTCTCCTCGACCCGGGCGAGCTCCCGCGGCAGCAAGTCGGGCGCGGGCAGGTGCGCGCCGAGGAACTCGATCGTGCCGCCGGAGCCCTCGACGAGACTGCGGTACACGGGATGCCGGCGGAAGGAGCCGCTCGGGTCATCGCGCAGCCGCAGCCCCGGACCGCGGGCGGCCGAGCCGCGCACGCGCGTGCCGCTGCCGCGCCGGCTGACGACGCGGTCGTCGGCACGCAGCGCCTCGTAGGCCGACACGACCGTCGTCCGCGACACCGCCAGCGTGCCGGCGAGGACCCGTTCGGCCGGGAGCCGGCTCCCGGATTCGAGGTCGCCCCGGTCGATCGCCGCCGCGAGCGCGCGCGCGAGCTTCCGGTAGATGGGTCCCTCGCCCTGGGACCACGGGCCGAGGACGCCGGCGACCATGGCGGCTTTCACGACTCGCGGCGGGAGAACGGCGCCCGAGAGAGAGCTCCGCTCCCGGTCCACTTGGGCCGAAGGTGGCTATTGATTCCCGAAAGGGGCAAGTCCATCTTGATGGCCAATTGGAACATAGATCGAAAGTGGACCGATGAAGTGGACTGGGGCAGCGAAGCTCGACGAGGAGGGCCTCTCATGACGACGCCGGCGCACGCATTCTTCCGCGGTCGTGTCGTTCCGTACGACGAGGCGCGCGTCGGGGTCCTGACGCACGCCCTGAACTACGGCACCGCCTGCTTCGCCGGGATCCGCGCGTACTGGAACGCGAAGGAGGCGGAGCTCTTCGTCTTCCGCCCCGCCGAGCACTTCGAGCGGTTCCTCGAGTCGGCGCGGCTCCTCGACATGACCCTCCCCCATACCCCCGCGACGCTCACCGACGCGCTCCTGGAGCTCCTGCGCGCGGAGCTCTACCGCGAGGACTGCTACGCCCGCCCGCTCGCGTTCTACGCGGACGAGTCGATCGGCGTCCGGCTGCACAACCTGACGCCCGAAGTCTCGATCGTCGCGATGCCCTACGGCCGCTACATCGAGAACGACGAGAGCCTGCACGCGACGGTCTCGTCGTGGCGCCGCGTCGACGACACCATGATCCCGCCCCGCGGCAAGATCGCCGGCGCCTACGTCAACTCGGCGTTCGCCAAGACGGATGCGCAGCGGGCGGGGTTCGACGAGGCGATCGTCCTGAACCAGGACGGACACGTGTCGGAGGCCTCCGCGGCCAACTTCTTCCTCGTGCGCCGCGGCACGGCGATCACGCCGCCCGTCAGCGACAACGTGCTCGAGGGCATCACGCGGCGCAGCGTGATCGAGCTGCTGTCGAAGGAGCTCGGGGTGCCCGTCGTCGAGCGCTCGATCGACCGGACCGAGATCACCCTCGCCGACGAGGTCTTCCTCTGCGGCACCGGCGTGCAGATCGCCGCGGTCACTCGGGTCGATCACCGGCCGATCGGCTCGGGGCGGATGGGACCGGTGGTCTCGGCGTTGCGGCCGCTCTTCTTCGACGTGGCTCGAGGCGCGCGCGCGGACTACCGCCGCTGGTGTCAGCCGGTCTATGGGCACGCGACGCCGCGAGAGGACAGTGCGCCCGCGAGGCGCGCGGTGTCGAAGCCGTAAAAAAACTTTCCCCGCGAAATCTTTAGGGTTGCCCCCGCCGCGCAGAATCCGGTACCCTCCCAAGAGGTGGCGGTCCAACGGTCGCGAGTGGGTTTGTTCTGGTGCCATCCGCTGGTCCTCCCGCAGTTCGAGCAGCTCATCTCCGATAACGGGTATCGGCTGCTGGCGCGGCGGCTCGAGGCCAACCGGATCCCGAACTTCGAGAACCTCCCGGTTCCCCGGGCGGCGGTCCAGATCGTCGAGGCGCATCAGCATCTCGCCGCCACGGAATCCGTCGTCACCGGCATCCACGCGCGCCAGCCGTCGGCCCGCATCATCGTCCTCGCGGAGCGCTTCAGCGATCCGATGGCGTTCGCCGTGCTCCGGCTCGGGGTCAAGGGACTTCTCACTTACTCCGAGGCGCTGCGCGCCCTGCCTCAGGCGGTCGAGACCGTGATCGCGGGAGGCCTCTGGGTCGGACGCGCGCTCCTCTCGCGGTTCGTCGACGCGGCGCTGTGCACCGTCCCGCTGAAGGTCTACGCCACGGGACTCGAGGGGCTCACGCGCCGCGAGCACCAGGTCCTCGAGGCGGTGCTCGACAATCTGTCCAACAAGGAGATCGCGCGCCGCCTCCAGATGTCCGTGCGAACGGCCAAGTTCCACGTGTCGAACCTTCTCGTCAAGCACGGCGTCCGCCGCCGCGCGGACCTTCTCTTCCGCGCGCTGCAGAGCACGGCCCCGCACCGGGCGCCCGGAGTGACCGCGGCCTAGAAGCTCCTCTCCCGGACGAGCTCCCGCGCGTCTGAGCCCGCGTTTTCGCCTAAACCCCTTCATTGCTTTCGCGTACAGATCCTCCAGCACACATGAAGGAGGAAGAGGCAATGAAGACGCGTTTCGTCCTCGCTTTTGCGGCACTGGTCCTCGTGGCGGGCGCCGTGCTGGCCCAGGCGCCGCCCCTGACGGTCCCCGACGCGAGCCCCGCCGCCACGGTCGGTCAGACGATCGGCATCACGAACGTCACGATTTCCTACCACCGCCCGGCGGTCAACAAGCGCGAGGTCTGGGGCAAGCTCGTGCCCTACGGCCAGGTCTGGCGGGCGGGCGCCAACATGAACACGACGATCACCTTCTCGTCTCCGGTCACCCTCGGCGGCAAGCAGATCCCGGCCGGCACCTACGGTCTCCACACGATTCCGACCGACAAGGACTGGACGATCATCCTGAGCGCGAACTACAACAACTGGGGAAGCTTCAGCTACGACGAGAAGCAGGACGTCCTGCGCTTCCCGGCGACCCCGAGGCCCGCCGACTTCGAGGAGCGTCTCGAGTACCGGTTCGAGAACCTCAGCGACGACTCCGCGACGGCGGTCCTCCACTGGGAGAAGCTCGAGGTTCCGTTCACCATCCAGGTCGACACGAAGGCGGTGACCTTCGCGAGCCTCAAGAACGAGCTCTACGGACTGAACCAGTTCTTCTGGCAGAGCTGGAACAACGCCGCGGGGTGGTGCGTGCGCAACGACTACCAGCTCGACCAGGCGCTCGCCTGGGCCGACAAGTCGATCACCATGCAGAAGACCTTCGGGAACCTGCGCACCAAGGCCGCGATCCTCGAGAAGAAGGGAGACGTCAAGCAGGCCGACGACCTTCGAGCGCAGGCGTTGAAGATCGCCACCGAGGCGGAGGTCAACAACCTCGGGTACCAGCTCCTGCAGCAGAAGAAGACCGACGAGGCGATCGCGTTGTTCCGCAAGAACGTCAAGGACCATCCGGACTCGTGGAACTGCTACGACAGCCTCGGCGAGGGGCTCGAAGCGAAGGGCGACAAGAAGGGGGCGATCGAGAACTACTCGAAGGCGCTCTCGATGGTCACCGACGAGACGAACAGGAAGCGGATCTCCGACATCCTGGCGCGGCTGAAAACGGCGTAATCGCTTCCGGTCCGCCGAAACCTCGGGGCGGCCGCAGCGTAGACGGGTGCATGAAGCACCGCTCGAAGTCTGCGCTGCCGGCCGCCCTGTGCGTCCTGGCCCTGGCCGCCGCCGCCTCGGCCGCCCCCGCCCCCGCGCCCCCGGATACCCCGCAGGGCAAGCGCATGGCCGCGCTGCTCGCGGCCTTCGAAACCGGCACGCCGGACGCCATCCGCGCCTTCGTCCAGGCGAACTTCGCGGCGTCGTCGCAGAAGGAAATCCCGCTCGAGCAGCGCGTCGGCCGCCTCGCCGGCATGGCGAAGGAGGTCGGCCCCCTCGAGTTCGACCGCGTCCTGAAGGGCGAGGCGCCCGACGTCTCCTTTCTCGCCCGCTCGAAGAGGTCGGGCGAGTGGATCGAGGTCGGCATGCGGCTCGAGCCGGCGCCGCCGTTCGGCATCATGGGGCTGCGCTTCGAGAACTCGGAGGGACCGGGCGCCGAGGTGGCGACGCCGCTCGGCTCCGATGCCGCCGTCGCGGCGAAGACGGCTGAGACGCTCCGCGTCCTGTCCGGGAAGGACGCCTTCTCCGGGGTCGTCCTGCTCGCGCGGAACGGGACGCCGTTCTTCCTCGAGGCCTATGGCAGCGCCGACCGCGACTTCGGCGTTCCGAATCGAAAGGACACGAAGTTCAACCTCGGCTCGATCAACAAGATCTTCACGCAGGCGGCCATCGCCCAGCTCGCCGCTGCCGGCAGGCTCTCGCTCTCGGACACGATCCGCAAGCATCTTCCCGACTACCCCAATCCGGCCGCGGACCGCATCACGATCCAGGAGCTCGTCACGATGACGTCGGGGCTCGGCGACATCTTCGGAAAGAAGTACGACGCGACACCGAAGGACCGGCTGCGCACGCTGGCCGACTTCCTGTCGCTCTTCGCCGACGAGCCGCTCCTCTTCGAGCCGGGCACGAGCCGCCGCTACTCGAACGCGGGATACGTCGTCCTCGGCCTGATCATCGAGAAGGCCTCCGGCCAGAGCTACCACGACTACGTGCGCGAGCACCTGTTCCGGCCCGCCGGCATGAAGGATACGGACGCGTACGCGCAGGATGCGATCGTGCCGAACCGGGCGGTGGGATACACGCGCGAGACCGAGGGCGATGCCCCTTCGCGCCCCGACGCGCCGCTCCGCGTCAACATCTATGCGCTGCCGGCCGTGTCGAGCTCGGCCGGCGGCGGGTACTCGACGGCGGCCGACCTCCTCGCCTTCGACCAGGCGATGCGCGCGAACCGGCTCCTCTCCCCCGCGTGGACCGACTGGTTCTACTCGGACAAGACGCATCCGCCCGCCGCCGACGCGCCGGCGAGGAAGCGCGGCGGCGGGTTCGGCTTCGCCGGAGGGACCGCCGGGGTCAATTCGGTCATCGAGTGCGACCTCGACACGGGCGCGACGATCGTCGTCCTGTCGAATCTCGATCCGCCTTCGGCCGAAAGCGTGTCGAAGAAGCTGCGCGGCTGGATGGGGCTCTAGGCGCGCGGGGGAAAGCCCCTCCCGCCCTCGTGGCCGCCTCCGTCAGACCCGGCGCTTCAGGAGTGCCAGCGTCCACAGGTGGACGCCGTACGCCGCGAGGCCGAGCGCGAGGACGGCCGCCAGAATGGGACCGGCCGCCGCGTGCGACAGTCCACGCAGCGCGCCGCTGATCGTCCGCACGCGGGACGGGTCGAGCTCCGCGGCGGCGCGCACGAGGTAATACCCGACGCCGGCGAGCAGCAGTCCCCGTACGGCAAGACCGAATCGCGACACGCCCGCGAGCAGCCGCGCGAGGCGCCGCGGGAGGAGATCGCGGCGGAAGGTGAGCCGGCCCCGAAGCCCCTGCCACAGCTCCCAGAGGCCGCCCGCGGCGACCGCCGCGCCGACCGCCTCGAGCGCCGCCGGGCCCCAGCGCTCGCCGAGGAGCCAGGAGACGCCCGCGCGCTGCAGCGACGGCCCCGCGTCGCGCACGTGAAGGAGCAGGCGGCCGGCGGTCCACGCGAGCGCCGCATAGCCGACGGCGTTGATCGCGAGGCCGATCCGGCGAAGGGCGCCGCCGCGGCCGGCGGCCGCCTCGACTGCGTGCGCGATCGCGATCGCGGCCAGCCCCGCGACCACCGCGCCGAGGATCCACGGGCCGCGCGGCTGCTCGAGGAGGAAGCGCAGCGCGACGGCCATTCCCTGGTCGTGGCGCTGCGCTCCGACCATCGCGACGCGGGCCGAGACGATCCCGAGCGCCAGGTAAACGGCGCCGAGCGCGGCGAACCCGAAGCGGACCGCGAAGGCCCTGACCACGCGCGGCATGATCGCGGCTTGGCGGCGATCAAGCAAGGATCCGAACCGGCCCGCTCCCAGCCACGGCCTATCTCTGGGGGAGCGGCGTTGGTGCGATAGACTCCCGCCGCCCTATCGGGCCAGAAAGGATCCACGAACGATGATGAGAAAGAGCTCGCCGCTCCTCTCGGCCGTCGCCGCCGCCGTCCTCCTCGCCGCGAGCGCGATCGCGCAGGACACCAGGCCGACGGCCGCGCCCGGCGCCGAAAAGGGGGAGACGAAGATGACGAAGACTCCGAGCGGCCTCCAGTACGAGGACGTCAAGGTCGGCACCGGCGACTCGCCGAAAAGAGGCCAGCTCGTGGTCGTGCACTACACCGGCTGGCTGTGGAAGAACGGAGCGAAGGGCGACAAGTTCGACAGCTCGGTGGATCGCGGACAGCCCATCACGTTTCCGATCGGAACCGGACGTGTCATCAAGGGATGGGACGAGGGCGTCGGCACGATGAAGGCCGGCGGAAAGCGCATCCTCCTCATTCCGCCCGATCTCGCCTACGGCTCCGGCGGCCGTCCTCCCGTGATTCCGCCGAACTCGACGCTGATCTTCGAAGTCGAGCTCCTCGAGATCAAGTAACGCGGCGAGAGGAACGCCGCGCGGAGAGTCGGGCCGAGCCCGGGAGGGCCGGGTCGCCGGAAAGGGACGCGACTCCCGCGGGCCAGAAAGGCGGAGCCGCCGCCGCGCGGCCCCGCCATTTTTTGTCACCGCGCGAGCGCGATCGAGTCGCCCACCGAGCGAGGTCCTTTCGCTGTCGGTACTTACACCGCGAGCGGCCGCCGGCATGCCTCCTGCTACAATCCCCACAAAAGAAAGAAGATGTCGATCGAGCCGAGCACCCGAGGCCGGCCCGCGGCGGTCGCTTCCGCGGAGGGACCGGCGTGAGCGCCCCTGCGCCCTTCCTGTCGCGCCACCTGGGCGACTATCTCCTCGTCGCGCAGCTCTCGGACGACCCGCTCGGGACCGTCTTCCGGGCTCTCTATGCCGCCGACGAGCGCCGCTTCGTCCGTCTCCGCGTGCTCCAGTCGGAGCACCTTCCCACCGCCGCCGTTCTCGAGGCGGCGCGGGCGGACCGGCTCCGCCGCGCGCTCGTCCACGAGGCGATCGTCGCGCGCCCCGAGCTCGACGTCGTCGAAGGCGTCCCCTTCATGACGTGGGACGAGACCGCCGGCTGGACCCTCGACGTGATGCTCGCGCGCGTGCGCGCCTTCGGCATCCGCATTCCCGTCGAGTACGCCCTGCTCATCGTCGAGCGGATCGCCGCCGCGCTCGAGCACGCGCACCAGACCGTCGTCGACGGAGGCCCGGTCGCTCACGGCCTGCTGTGGCCCGGCTTCGTCGCGATCTCGCACGACGCGGTGGTGCGGGTCGGCGGCTTCGGCCTGGCGGAGGCGATCCTGCCGGGACTCGCCGCGCCGCGGCTGACCTCGGAGCTCGCGCCGTACCTCGCGCCCGAGTCGCGCCGTTCGGCCCGGTCCTCTCCGTCGGCCGACGTCTATTCGCTCGGCGCGATCCTCATGGAGCTCGTCACCGGGCGACGCCCGTCGCTCGACACGCCGTCCACCGAGATGCGCGCCGGCGATCCGCGCTCGGATGAGCTCAGCCAGTTCCTGCGCCGTTGCCTCGCCGAGCCGGGCGAGCGGTTCGCCTCCGGCGTCGAGGCGCACCGCGCGCTGCAGCAGATGGTGACCGGGAACCCGTTCTCGCTGTTCACCGCGAATCTCTCGCTCTTCCTCTACAAGCTCCTGAATCCCGAGAGCCAGACGGTCGCGCCCTCGTCCGACTGGGAGTCGACGAGCCCCGTCGTTCTCGAGACGAAGACGCGTCGCCCCGACACGACCGGTACCTCGGAGGCCACCGCCACATCCAGACGCTCGCGGACGGGCTCGCCCCGGCGGCGCCGCGGCGATCTCGACCCGGCGGAGGAGATGTCCCCGGCACCGGCGCCGGCGCCCGCGCCGCCTCCGGTCGATCCGTTTCCGGCGGCGGAGCCCGCGCCGGTCGAGGTCCTCGAAGAGGCGAGCCGCCTGATCGAGGAGTCGCCCGAGACCACGCCGGCCGAAGCGGAGCCCCTCCCCGCGGAACCGGAGGCGGCCGCGCCGGCGCGACCGGCCCCGATGCCTCTGCCTCCCTGGACGCGCCCCGCGCTCCTCCTCGCCGCAGCCGCGGGACTCGCCTTCGGAGTGTTTCTCGTCGCGGGCCACGCGCCCTCCGCGCCGCGAGTCGAAGAGACGGCGTCGACGCATGAGACCGAGCGGCCCACGGCGCCGCTCCCGACGACCGCCCCCGAGGCGGCGCCGACGCCGTCCGTCGAGGCGCCGGCGCCTCCGGCGGCCCCGGCTCCGAGCCGCGTCGCCCGCCTGCGGCCGGTCAAGCCGGAGCTCCGGAAACCCACCGAGGACCTGCGCTATCGCGCGGCCATCGCCCGTTTCGAGGCCGACCGCCTGCATGCGGGCGAGAGGGCTCCCGAAATCTTCGAGGAGGGCCAACGGAGCGAGCAGGAGGGCGAGCGCCTCCTCAAGAATCGCGACTACGATGCCGCGCAACTCGCGTTCTCCCGCGCGGCGCAGCTCTTCGACCAGGCTCGCGAGAAGACCTGGGAGGAGCGCGTCCGCGACACCAGCCTGACCGCCGCGGGCAATTAGAATCGGCTTTCGCGCAACCGGGAGAGGAAGCCCGCGCGACTTCCCCTCCTTCTCCGTTTGGGCCGCGAAGCGGCCCGCTTAGAATCCGAGACGGTGGGCATGCACAGGATCGAGCCCGCGAGGCTCTTGCCGGGCGTCACACAGGAATCGCTTCCCGGGCCGCTCGGCTCCGACGCGACCCGAGGCGGGGTGCCGCGCACGATCCGAGGCAGGGCGCTCGTCTTCTGGGACCCGAGCCGGCCCGGAAAGAAGCGCGACGCGATCGACACGGACCAGATCACGCCCGCCGCCGACTGCGTGTCGGAGAGCCTCGAGACGCTCGACGAGCGCTGGAAGGCGGGCTCCTTCCGCCACCTGATGCCGGACTTCCGGGAGAGGGTGCACCGCGGAGAGACGTTTCTCGTCGCCGGCGAGCGCTTCGCCATCGGCTCCTCCCGCGAGATGAGCCCCGCCGGG
>Ga0335076_10003216_pt1 | contig 16391 bp, 14 predicted proteins | sample Lox_Sample_25_FD_206717 | JGI IMG/M metagenome (GOLD analysis project Ga0335076, IMG submission 206717) | Soil microbial communities from Loxahatchee National Wildlife Refuge, Florida, United States - Lox_Sample_2.5 | ecosystem: Environmental > Terrestrial > Soil > Wetlands | place: USA...
ATCTTGCCATTTCTTTGCATCATACACGGCAGGTGGGCCACACGCCTTGCAACCCCCTTGTCCGATTCCACATCAGCGATACCGGCTGGTTTGGCCACTCATCTACCGCGGTATATAGTGGAGGTTGGTTCGACGACTCGCGATCCGATCACTTCAAATTGAAATCACTCCTGAGGATCAACCTGGCAGATGGCGGCAGACGTAAATAAGAATCTCGAGCGCGCGAAAAAACTCCTCGAGAAAAATCGCTTCGAGGATGCCATCGAAGCCTATTTGGCGGTCATTCAGGAATCCCCTCAGAACGTCGAGGCGGCCCAGATGCTCGGTGACCTGTACACCAGGCTGGAGCATCCGGACCGCGCCGCGGTCTATTACGGGCATTTATTTGAATTACTGGTCGACCCGCGCGATGAATCCAAAGCGATGGCCATTTACAATCGCTTCCTGCGTAACTCCCTGGCTCCACAGCCACCGGAACGCATCGCACGTTACGCCTTTTTGCAGCAAAAGCAGAATCATCCGGAAGAAGCCATCGACCAGTACTCCAAGGCAGCGGAGCTGTTTGCCGACGCCAATCGCATGGAAGACGCGCTCTTCTGCTGGGAGCGCACTGCCCAATTAGATCCGGACAATTTTTCCCGTCAGTTGAAAGTTGCTGAGGCCGCAGCTCAACTTGGCAAGAATGCCCTCGCGGCACGCTCTTTCCTCCGGGCCGGAACTTTGGCGGCGTCGGGCGGTTCACCGCAAGATGCCTTGAACTTATTAGGGCGCGCTTATTCACTGGCTCCCCAAGAACGCAGCGTGGCGCTGCTCTACGCGGAAGCCAAGTTGCGCACCGGCGAGCCCGCAGAAGCTGCGGCACTGCTCGAGCCGTTTGCCGCCACCGATAGCGACACCGCCTTCCTGGAAACTTTTGCCGACGCTCTTCAACAGGCCGGGCAACTCGATCGGGCGCGTGGAATCCTGGAGCGGCTCCTCCGCGAAAAGAACGAGGGTGTAACCCGCTTATTCGGTTTGGCCGATTCTTTCGCGGACGCCGCTCAAGACAACAAGTCCGTGGAAATCTTGCTGACTCTCAAGCGCAGAATGTTCGCGGACAAAAAACAGGTGGAATTCACTACTCATATGGAAGAGCTTGCCGCGAAACATCCGGAATCCCTGCCCATCCTGGAATTCTGGGCCGCGCTTTACAACGAACTAAACCGCGAATCGCAGTATTTTGAAGTCCTCATCCGCCTGTTCGATGCCAACTTTAATTCCGGCAATTTCGCCAAATCCAGCGAAGTCCTAGAACGCCTGGTGGATATCGATTCTTACGATTATCGCAACCAAGAGCGCCTGGAAAAACTGCGTGGCCGCGTCGATGACGGCTTTCTGAAACGAATCGCCGGCCGTATGGCCAAAACCGCTTTGGTTTCGCAAAACCCCTCTTCTGCTCCCAAAGCGGCTGTCGCCCACGAAATGGCTCCGGAATCTGCTGTCACCGAGGAAGGGAAAAAACAGCAGGCTCTCGAAGACCTGATCGTTCAAACCGAAATTTTTTTGCAGTACTCCTTGCAAAGTAAGGCTGTCGAGCGCCTCCAGAGAATCGCAGCTATGTTTCCCGGTGAGGAGGACCGCAACCCCCGTTTGCAAGGGTTGTATCAGATGGCCAACTGGTGGCCCAAAGCCCAGCCGAAGCAAGAAGCGCCGCCCGCCAAAGTCGTCCCCGGTGTGCCGGTCGTGGAAGCACAACCGACACCTCCCACCGGCCGCACTGGAACGTATACCGCGGACACACTACGCGACCTTACCAAAATTTCCGAAATCAATCAGAAGACGTTTCGCCAGCAAACTCCCCGCGCGATGCTCAATACTACAGTCACAGAAGTTGGAACCTATTTGAGAGCGGCGCGAACACTCGCGGTGATCGGTGCTCCTGGTCACCCTCCCGAAATGGCCGCGGAGTATTGCGCGCCTGGACTGAAGCCGGCGCCTGGCTCGCAAGTTGTGTTGCTGTTGGCACAAATGGAAAAGGCCGTTCCCGATGAATTGGGTGGGATGATCGTTGACGCCTCGGAAGGTTCGATCCTCGCGGAACTGGGCCTGCAAACCGCACTCGGCGTCACCCTCACCGATAAAGAAACACAGACCCCGGCGGCCATGTTGATCGTCGGGCATTCCACACCGCACAAGTGGAAGCCGAACCAGACTTATTTTCTTCAGGCCATCGGCGATCAGATGATGATGAGCGTGAGCCATACGCGCTTGCGCACGCTGGTTCGCCGCATGGGCGTGTCGGATGACCGCACCGGCTTGCTGAGCCGCAGTTCCTATGTCGGTTGTCTCCTCAACGAAGCCGATCGCGCCCGTACTCAAGGCACCACCTTGTCCCTTGCCATCTTGCAGATTGATCGTGGGTCCGAAATGCTCCGGCAGCAGGGTGAAGCTCCTCTAGAGAAATTCCTTGAACAACTCGCGCGTTCGCTCCAGCCTATGGTGCGCCAGAACGACATGGCCGTGAAGTACACTTCCTGGGCGCTCGCCTTTATCTTGCCGGACACCACCACTTCCGGGGCGCAAAACCTGGTTGAGAAACTGCGACGCGCCGCAGCAGGTGTTCGTCCACCGTGGGATTCCACGCAGATCACTTTGAGTGCGGGAATTGTGGAAGCGGCGGCTCGCCAGGAGTTTGAAAGTGAAGATATCGTCACCGACCTTATTAATCGTGCAGAATTCACCATCGAAGAAGCCCGGAAACTGGGTGGAGACACCGTTGTTGTTGCGGAAGCCGCGAAACAATGACGAACCGCCCTCGCAAGATTCTGGAACGCGACATTCCCCGAACGGTTTGCATCAAACCGTAGACCCTGACTAAGCGAGGACAGCTATGTTTCCTACCGATGTTGTCATTGTTGCTGGTGCGCGCACGCCTATGGCTCGCTACACCGGTGTCTTTTCTGAGGTTTCCGCAATTGATTTGGGGGCGCACGCCGCCAAGGCCGCGGTCGAGCGCTCTGGCGTCGATCCTGCCGAATTCGATCACGTAATCTTTGGAAATGTGTTGCAGACCAGTTCGGATGCCATCTATGGCGCGCGCCATGTCGGACTGAAGGCGGGACTGAAGCAAGAAACTCCGGCGGTGACCGTAAATCGTTTGTGTGGCTCGGGAATCGAATCCATCGCGCAAGCTGCGCAACGCCTCCTCCTGGGTGAGGCGAACATGATCGTCGCGGGTGGTATGGAAAACATGACTCAAGCGCCTTTTGTCATTCGGGGTGCGCGCACCGGACTGAAACTCGGTGGCGGCGCGCTCGAAGACTTTCTTTTTGTGGGATTGACTGATTCCTATTGTGGTCTTCCCATGGCCGTTACCGCTGAAAAATTGGCTGCCCAGACAGGAGTGACTCGCGCCGATGCCGACGCGTATGCCTTGCGAAGCCAGCAAGCGGCCGATGTCGCTGCGAAAGCTGGCGTCTTCAAGGCGGAAATTGTCCCCGTTGAAGTCAAGCAAGGCAAAAAATCCGTCCTCGTGCAGGAAGACGACCATCGCCGTCCGGAGACCACCATGGAAACGCTTTCGAAGCTTCCGCCTTCATTTCAAAAAGACGGAATTGTGACCGCCGGCAACGCCAGCGGAATTGTCGATGGTGCCGCGGCAGTCGTGGTCACGCGGGAAAAGACCGCAAGAGAACGCGGACTGAAGCCCCTCGGGAAAATTATCTCGTGGGCCGCTGTTGGCGTTGACCCCAGCATCATGGGAATCGGGCCAGTGCCATCTTCACGCAAAGCGTTGCAATTGGCGGGCTTGAAACTTGACCAAATCGATCGTATCGAAGTGAATGAAGCATTTGCCGCGCAATATCTCGCAGTGGAAAAGGAACTCGGGCTTTGCCGCGACAAAACCAATGTAAATGGTGGCGCCATTGCCCTCGGCCATCCACTTGGTGCTTCCGGCACTCGCCTGGTGATTACTGTTCTCAACGAGCTTCGCCGCAAAGGCCTCCGTTATGGTTTGGCGACGGCTTGCATCGGCGGGGGGCAGGGAATCGCCATGGTTCTGGAAGCGTTCGCAAATTAGCCGAGCCTTGCCGGGCGGGCCCTCCCGGCACACGAATCGCCGGTCTTTGATACACTTTTCACGGGTAATCTCTTCCCGCCGGACTTGAAACTTCTTGACGTGAGGAAATGGAATGGCCATTCAGAAAGTTGGCGTCGTTGGGTGTGGATTGATGGGCTCAGGAATCGCTCAAGTTTGTGCGCAATCCGGATTCTCCACCGTCGTCCGTGAAGTCACCCCCGAACTTCTGGATAAGGGACTGGCGGCCATCGAAAAGAACCTCTCCCGCTTGGTCGAAAAAGGTAGTATTACCGACGCGGCCAGAACCGAGATTCGCGGTCGCCTGAAAGGTTCGACCTCGCTCGATGAGTTCAAGAATTGTGACCTCGTCGTGGAAGCAATCGTCGAGCAACTACCCGCCAAACGTGAACTCTTCTCCTCCCTCGACAGTATCTGTCCTTCACACACTATTTTCGCTAGTAACACCTCCTCACTTACCATTACCGAAATCGCCGCAGCCACGAAACGGCCGCAACGCTTCGTGGGCTTGCATTTTTTCAATCCCGTACCGGTCATGAAACTCGTGGAAGTTGTGAAGACCATCGCTACCGATCCTGCGGTATACGAAGAAATGGTTGGTTTTGGCGCGAAATTGGGCAAAACTCCTGTGCGTGCGCATGATAGCGGCGGCTTCATTGTGAATCGCCTGCTTGTCCCCTATTTGCTGGACGCGATTCGTGCGCTCGAAGAAGGCGTCGGCTCCGTCATCGATATTGACAATTCCATGAAGCTGGGTTGCGGCTACCCGATGGGACCCTTTACGCTCCTCGACTTCGTCGGACTGGACACCACCTATTACATCTCGCAGATCATGTTCGACGAATTCAAGGAAAAACGTTTTGCCGCCCCTCCTTTGCTGAAGCGCATGGTTCTTGCGGGCTGGAACGGCAAAAAGTCTGGCCGCGGATTCTATGACTACGCCGACCCGGCGAATCCCAAACCCATGACCCTGTGAGGGCCTTTATCATGTCCTATGAAAATTTACTTTACGAAAAAAAGCACGGCATCGCTTCTATCACGTTCAATCGCCCCAAGGTCTTGAACGCGCTCAATCGGAAAACGGTCGAGGAATTGCTCCAAGTTCTCCTTGACGCTCGAGGCGATTCCTCCGTGCGCGTGCTCATTCTGACCGGCTCCGGAGAAAAAGCCTTTGTTGCGGGTGCGGATATCAATGAACTGGCTCAGCAAACTCCCGTGAACGGCAAAGAGTTTTCGCTCTTTGGTCAAAGCGTGTTTCACCTCTTGGAGACCATTGGCAAGCCATCCATTTGCGCCATTAATGGTTTTGCTCTCGGCGGCGGCTGCGAACTCGCACTCTGTTGCTCGATCCGTCTCGCCAGCAAAACCGCGAAGCTCGGGCAGCCTGAAGTAAAGTTGGGCATTTTGCCGGGCTATGGGGGTTCGCAACGTATGGCTCGTCTCTGCGGAAAAGGTATGGCTCATGAACTCTGTTTGACTGGTGAGATGATTACTGCCGAAGAGGCGCAACGCATCGGCCTGGTCAATCACGTCTATGAACCCGCAGAGCTTCTGCCCGCTGCGGACGCCATGGCTCAAAAAATCATCGAAAAGGCGCCACTCGCGGTGAAATACTGCATGGAAGCCATCGAGCGTGGCGTGGAGATGCCTCTAGAGGAAGGACTCTTTCTCGAAGCCACGCTCTTCGGACTGTGTTGCGCAACAGAGGACATGCGGGAAGGCACAAAGGCATTCCTAGAAAAACGTGTCGCGCAGTTCCAAGGAAGATGAGCCGGGATGACGGAAAAACTTCAGCCGACAAAAATCGATGGTGCCCTGAACGCGGAAGGGTTGCGTTTTGCGATCGTCGTTAGCCGCTTTAACAGTTTCATTACCGAGCGTCTGCTGCAAGGCGCACTCGACGCTTTAGAACGCAGCGGTGCAACCGGGAAAAATGTGGATGTCGTGCACGTTCCCGGTTCATTTGAATTACCGCTCGCGGCGAAGAAGGCCGCACTCACTGGTCACTATCAGTCCATTATCGCGATCGGATGCATTCTGCGCGGCGAAACTACTCACTATGACTACGTATGCTCAGAAACCGCGCGCGGCTTGCTGTTGGCTCAGATGGATACTGGCGTGCCCGTGATGTTCTGTGTGCTCACCTGCGACACACTTGAGCAAGCTATCGACCGTGCCGGCCTGAAGGGCGGCAACAAGGGCTTCGAAGCCGGCCTCGGCGCTATCGAAATGGCCCACCTCTCCCACAAACTCGGTTCTTCCGGAAAATCTGGCGGTTTGCGTAAGGGCTAACGTGGCGCTTCGAACCAAATCTCGCGAATTTGCCATGCAGATGCTCTTCCAGTGGGATATGAGTCAGCAGGACCTCGCAAAACTCGAAACTAGCTTTTGGAAAAGTGCGAAGGCCGCCGCACAGACGCGCACCTTCGCCAACCAGCTCTTCGAAGGTGCCGCCCACGATGCCCCAAAACTGGACGAAGTGATTACCAAACACGCGGCGAACTGGCGTCTTGAGCGCATTTCTGCCATCGACCGTGCGATTTTGCGTTTGGCGTTGCACGAGATGCGCACCACAGATACTCCCGCAAAAGTGGTCATCAATGAAGCCGTGGAATTGGCTAAGAAATTTTCTTCCGATGAAGCTGGGGGATTTGTCAACGGTATCCTGGATACCTATCGCAAATCCTTGAACGTAGAATGAGTTCGCACAACCAACGGCAATTTCAGGTGCGGATCACTCCTTCGAAAACTTTCACTGCGGCGCCACTCACGCGTGGAGTCAGCTTTTTCCCAGCTTGCGTCACTTCCACCTCAATTTGGCTCGGCCTTCCCATTTCGACGCCTTGCGTTATATGCAGCGTATGTCCGGCGCCCAACTTCCCGTGTTTTACCAAATACGCCCCGAGGGCACCCGCCGCTGAACCCGTTGCCGCATCTTCGTAAAGTTCCCAGGGCATCATTCCGCGCGCCCAAACGCTGTGGTTGGGACCAAGCGCAAAACAATACGCCAGTGCCCCTTCTTTTCCGAAAAGCCGAGCCAGTTCCACAATGTTCATCTGAATCTTTGCCAGCGCCGCGCGATTCTGCAGCGGCACCATCAAATTATAAATTCCGGTCGACACAAACTCCGGCTCCAGCTTCGAATCCAGGTCCTTTAACGAGAGCCCCAGCGCGGCCGCCAGCTTCTTTCTGTCAATTTTCGAAGCCTTGAACGACGCGTTTTTCTGCGTCATGGTCACTCGCTGTGGTCGTCCATCTTTGAACCGGATTTCCACTGGCAAAATTCCGGCACCGGTTTGCTGCATCACATGGACCCCTCCTTCCTGAGCGGGCACCACGCCAAGCTCCGCAAGAAGAAACCATGTGCCGATGACCGGATGGCCCGCCAGTTTTAGTTCTTCCTTGGTGGTAAAGATGCGTAGGCGCGCCAGTGCTCGGTCCTCTGTCGGTTTCTGAACAAAAACCGTTTCCGAAAGATTCATTTCGCGGGCGATAGCCATCATCTGGTCCGCGCTGAGTCCGTCCCCGTCCGTGATTACTGCCAGAGGATTACCCTGAAAGCGAGTCGTGGTGAATACGTCCAATGTATAGAACCGGTGATCCATAATCCTGCCGCACCGTTCGCGCTCCGCAAGGTCCGGAATTAAATGTGCTCCAGTTGGCGAACAGTCCTTTCGTTTGTGATGTTTCCCGTGTTCAGAGTGCCTTTCGGTTCCAGCAAAACCAGATGGACTTCTTCTTCCGCAACCGGTTGATGCTCCACTCCGTGCGGCACGATCAGAAACTCGCCCGCGCGAATCAATTCTTCATGATCGCGAAAACGCATGCGCAACGTTCCTTTCACCACCAGAAACAGTTCATCCTCTAGATCGTGGTGATGCCACACGAACTCGCCCTTCAGTTTCACCAGTTTCACCGCAAAGTCGTTCAATTCCCCGGCCACTCGGGGATTCCAGTAATCTTCGATTTTGCGGAATTTTTCCGCCAGGCTCACGGTTTTCATTTCATATTCCTAAAACGACTGAATCGTCTCTACCGTGGACCGCAACACTTTCTGGGTGGACTCGGCTTTGGAAGTCTCCGAGTAAATCCGCAATAGATTTTCTGTTCCTGACGGGCGAACCATTACCCAACCGAAATCGCCAAGATACAGCTTTATGCCGTCCATGTTTTCTCGTCGGACGACCGGCCATTGTGCCAGAGTTTTTACCTTCTCGTCTGAAAAATGCGCGATGGCTTTTTGCTTCTGCGCCGCCGTAACATCCAAGTCGATCCGGCCGTAGTGAAACTCGCCAAACTCCCTGTGGAGAATAGCGACCAATTCACCAAGCGATTTTCCGTGCCACGCCATCAGTTCCGCAAGCAACAGCGCTGAAACTGTGGCGTCGCGTTCCGGCAAGTACAGGCTCGTACCGATTCCCCCACTCTCTTCCCCGCCAATTAATATGTTTTGCTCCAGCATCAGCTCGCAAATGTATTTGAATCCGATCGGCACTTCGTGTAGCCGGCGATTGTATTTGGCGGCCAGTTTGTCGATGAGCTTGGTTACGGAAAAGGTTTTGGCAATGTCGCCATCGAGCTTTCTTGTTCCGATTAAGTGCCAAACGAGCAGAGCAAAAATCTGGTGTGGATTGATGAACGTTCCATCGCGATCGATTGCCCCGATGCGATCGCCGTCCCCGTCGGCTGCCAGCCCCGCATCGAACTTGCCCGCAACCACAGCCTTTCGCAACGCTTCGATGTGTGGTTCGATCGGCTCGGGATGAACACCCCCAAAATGCGAATCCCGCGTACCACGGATTTCCTCGCAAACGATTCCATTGCGCCGGAAGAGTTCGTGTAACAGTCCGGCCGCCGAGCCATGCATGGGATCTACCACAAACCGGAATTTCGCGTTGCGCAGTCGCTGCCAATCCACTAACTTCTCAATGGTGTCCAGATACGGAGCACGCGGTTCCAGCGCGTGAATCAATTCTTTTCTAGCTGGCAAGCCACGCCCGCCATTGGCTTGCACCGCTGCTAATTCATGTTCGATTTGTGACACGATGGAGGGCAACGCGCTGCTGCCGTAGCTCGCTTTATATTTCACGCCATTCCAGGAATGGGGATTGTGGCTCGCGGTTACTACGATTCCGCCTGCCGCGTTCCGCTGTCTCACAAGAAGCGAAATCGCAGGCGTAGGACATGGCTTGTCTGCAAGCCATACGGGTGTTCCTGTGGAGCTGATGACGTCCGCGATCGCTTCCGCAACCGTGTCTGACTCGTGCCGGTGATCGTAGCCGATCAGCAGGCCTTTTCGAGGGTCTTCTGCTCTTACCACGTACCGCGCAATCGCTTCTGCGACAAGGCGCGCGTTTGCCACCGTGAAATCTTCGCCGATAACTCCGCGCCAGCCATCCGTGCCAAACTTGATTGTATTCATGTCCTGTGAGTATACGCGAAGGTCTTTACACACCAAAGACTCAGCAAAACCGATGGGCCAGATCCCAATGGCTCGTCCAAACTTAAATCAGCTTTTTGAGCTTTCTTTGCTCCAGCGATTTTACGATTTTTGCTACCTCTTGGGCTTGGTCGCGTCGGCAGATCAGCAGTGCGTCCGGTGTGTCCACGACAATCAGGTCCCGTACTCCCACCGCGGCCACAAACTTATCCGGACTCCACAAATAATTGCCCTCGGCTCCCAGGATTTCACCGGGGCCGGCCAAAATGTTCTCGCCTGGGGCATTGGCCGTTAATTCATAAACAGCATCCCACGACCCGATGTCGCTCCAATTCACGTCCGCAGGAATCACAAAAACTCCGCCCCGGCCCGAAGAAGTCCCGCCCGTCGAGGCTGCTTTCTCCAGAACGGCATAATCCACAGATATATTTTCGAGCTTCGAATAAATTCTTTTCAGTTGCGCTTCGTAGCTGCGCTTCCCAATGTGCGCTGACAGCGCTTGCATCGCTTCATACGTTTTTGGCAGAAATTGCCGCAGCCCATTCAAGAACGTTGACACGCGCCAGAAAAACATCCCAGCGTTCCATTGATACATGCCCGACGCGACGTATTCCCTTGCGATGGCAAGTTTCGGCTTTTCCGTGAATCGGCTGACAGGAAACGCCGGAAAACCATCCACTGTCGTCGCTGGCTCAGCGCGCTCGATGTAGCCAAACGCGGTGTCTGGCCGGGTTGGCGGAATTCCCAACACCACCATACGGTCCTCCGTTGCAGCTATCTTAAGGGCCGCACGGACAATTGCGCGGTAACGTTCAGCCTCCCCAATGTAATGATCCGCCGGAACCACCGCCATCAAAGCGTCAGCATTGGCCTCATGCCGGATTTGAATTGCAGCCAGTGCAATCGCCGCGGCGGTGTTGCGGCCTAGCGGTTCTGTGAGCACTCTTTTTCGTGCGCCGCTGGGAACCTGGTTACGCAGTGTCGCGACTTGTTCCGCATTCGTGACGCACCATATGCGTGCCGGCGGGATCAGCGGACGCCAACGTTCGAAGGTTTGCTGCAGCATCGTACTGTTTCCGACGATGGCGAGCAGTTGTTTAGGAGCACGCGTTCGGCTGCGTGGCCAGAACCGCGTACCCCGGCCTCCCGCAAGAATCACGACGTGTGCGATGAGTTTCTTTTCCGTCATGGTTCAAGATAGCAACACTTTCGAGATTGCCTCGGGATCGAAACCCATTCGGATCAACTGACTGTGCAGTTCCACTGGGTCCGGCACTGTCACACGTAGCAGCGATACCGCATTTTGTGGCTGCAAAAGTGTGGTCGGCATGGTCGCAGGCAGCAACCATGCTTGTCCCGACCGAAACGCGTGAGACTGCTCACCATCGTGCAACGCTCCTTCGCCGGATAAAATGACGATCAACTGAAACTCTGACGAATCGCTCTCAATCGGCGTAGTTCGGTCACAATCCCAACGCTCAGTGGCGAAAAACTCGCAGGCGGCCAGTAAATGCTTATTTGCATCAGGCGAGTGCAAGGATAGCGCAGGTATCTTACCACTGCGCGTGCCATCGAAACGCGTGACTTGCATTGCTTTCTCCAGATGCAGCTCACGTGGCTTGCCCAGAGCGTCTACGCGGCCATAATCGTATACACGGTACGTTAGATCCGAGTATTCCTGAATCTCGCAAACGACCATGCCTGGAAAAATCGCATGTTGGGTGCCGGCCTCCACAAAATACGTCTCGCCGGCTCGCACCGGGTAATGCACAAATACGTCTTCGACACGATTGTGCGCCACGGCTTCTAGAAAATCTCTTCGCTTCACACCGTCTTTCAATCCGATGAGCAACTCCGCGCCTGGGTTTGCCGAAACAATGTGCCACATCTCTGTTTTTCCGCGACCTCCGGCTACCTGCTCATACTTGCTCGCGAATGCATCATCCGGATGCACCTGAATCGAAAGCTTGTCCATGGGAAATAAAAATTTCACCAGCAATGGGAACTCTGGATAACTTATGGGACGGCATCCTTTCCAAGTCCGCGGCATCTCCCGCCAGCTCTCGCCCAAAGACTTCCCTTCATATGGGCCATTCGCCACCCGCGAACTCAGCGCGGTCAGCCAGGCTTCACCGATCGGCTCTTCTAAATTGATTTGCTCTGGAAATAACGGTGCCAGGGAACGGGTCCCCCAGGGTCGCGGACTAAAATATGGATCGATTCGTGTTAGTGCGGGTTCGGGCACGATCAGGTCGCAGCTTCTGCTCGAGTGAAAAACTTCTCCAATCGCCGGAGTCCTTCATCAATCCGCTCGATCGATGTGGCGTAGGACAGTCTCAAGTACCCCGGAGCGCCAAACGCTTCTCCGGGCACCAGCGCCACATGCGCCTTTTCCAGGAGCTCTTTCGCAAGCTCGGTGCAACTTTTGGCCAGCGGATAACTTCCTTTTAGATGTGCCGACACGTTGGGAAACGCGTAAAAAGCTCCCCCGGGCCATTCACACTCGACGCCGTCAATTTTACGCAGTCCTTCCACGATGCGCTTCCTGCGTTTGGCGTATTCCGCGAGCATCGGCGGAACCGTCTCCATCCCGCCACGCATCGCCTCCAGCGCCGCATATTGCGCGATTGATGTGGGATTTGATGTGGATTGGCTCTGGATCTTGATAATCGCCTGAATCAGAGGCTCGGGGCCCAGCGTGTACCCGATGCGCCATCCGGTCATCGCAAATGTTTTCGAAACCGAGCCAACGATGATCACGCGTTCCTTCGAATCTTTCACACTGGCGATCGAGAACGGTTTGTGGGGCTCATACACAAAATGCGAGTAGCACTCATCTCCCATCAGCCAAACATTGTGTTTCTTGCACACCGCCAGAATGCGCTCATACTCTTCGCCGTCGATCACTCCGCCCGTCGGATTGCTCGGCGAATTAATAATCACCATCTTCGTTTTGGGCGTTATGGCCTTCTCAATCGCCGCCGCTTTCGCCGCGAAACCGTCTTCCTGCCGAGTTTGCACAATCACCGGCATTCCGCCCGCGTACTTGACGATGTCTGGATAGCTGACCCAATAGGGCGCCGGCACAATCACTTCATCCCCGTTCTGAACAAGCACACACATCGTGTTGAAGATCGAGTGCTTTCCCCCAACGTTTACCGCGCATTCCTTGGCGTTGTACTCTGAGCCCAACTCCCGCCGGTGCCAGGCCGGAATCGCTTCGCGCAGCGGCGTAATGCCCCCCGTCGGCGTGTACTTGGTCCGGTTTTCCCCGATCGCGCGAATCGCCGCCTTCTTGATATGGTCCGGCGTTGGGAAATCGGGCTCACCGGGGCCAAAGTCGGCGATGTCTACTCCCTGGGCTTTCAATTGTTCGGCTGCGCTGATCACGACGGCCGTTGGCGATACCTGTATCCGGTTAATACGATCGGTCAGTTCCACAACCTCTCCTTTGAGCGAAGGGGATTGATGTACAGTGTTCAAGAAATCGCAAAGAATTTCAACGTGGAATCCCGTCTCACTCAGCGATCAGTCGGGACAATTTGGATGGCCTTGCATGCGGCATTGTAGGTCCCGTTCGCTCCCACGTTCAATTCCATCCTGCCGTCCTCACGATATCTTTGAACGCAATCGTTGCTCCACCACGGTCGGCACTAACCCGGTCAAAGGACCGCCTAGGTGGGCTATCTCGCGGACCAGCTTTGCGCTCAAATAGCTGTAACTCTCACCCGGCAGCATAAAAACCGTTTCCAGTCGCGGTTCCAATTTTCGATTCATCAGCGCCATCTGCAGCTCGTACTCATAATCGGAAATGGCGCGAATACCACGCAGAATGACGCCCGCCCCGCGCCTTCGCGCATAGTCGACCAGCAAGCCGTCGAACACGTCAACCTCGACTGCTTCCCATTGCCTCGTGACCTCCCGCAGCATTTCCACCCGCTCAGGCAGAGAAAAGAGCGGCTCCTTCTCCACATTCTTCAGCACCGCCACAATTAAGTGGTCAAACATCTTCTCCCCCCGTCCAATCAAGTCGAGATGTCCGTTGGTCACGGGGTCGAACGTGCCTGGATAGATCGCCACAGAAGTTTTCATGGTGAATTCGGGAAGACTCCGCGGAACAATTCTAACTCAAAAAAAGCCCAGCCGATGAACTTCACCCCGAGGGAGCACGAGTGACTGCGAAAGCTGTTGTGTCGAGCGGCGCTGCTGTGCCAATCTCATCTGTTCTTTGTTGCAACGTTTTAATGGCTGATTTTTTATGGGTACTTTCGGAGGCCTTCCCCATGACCCAGCTTCTCACCAAAAGGTTGGTGCTATTCTTATTCGGTTCGCTCCTGATTCCCCTTGTTCCGGCGCGCGCGCAAACGACCAATGAGTTGAACGTGATGCCGCTGCCCTCGAAAGCGCAGCCTGGCAACGGCTCGCTCAAAATCGATGGCCAATTCACGCTGGCCTTTGAAGGTTTTCACGATGCGCGCCTCGACCGTGCCGGCCAGAGGTTTCTCACAACACTTCGTCACCAGACCGGGCTCGTCTTCGGGCATGGCACGGCTGACCCCGCTAAGTCAACCTTGGTCGTCACTACCGATCACGATAGCAAGCCGGTCCAGGAATTGGGCGAGGACGAATCCTACTCGCTGGAAATTACTCCGGAATCTGCGAAACTCCATGCGGCCAACACCCTTGGCACGTTGCGCGGGCTCCAGACTTTTCTTCAATTGGTCTCTGTTTCCCCAAGCGGTTTTGTTGTTCCCGCCTCAAGCATTCAGGACCAGCCGCGCTTTCCTTGGCGTGGCTTGATGATTGACGTCTCGCGTCACTTCATTCCTCTACCGGTCTTAAAGCGCAATCTCGATGGAATGGAAGCCGTAAAACTCAACGTCTTCCACTGGCACCTCTCGGACAACGAAGGTTTCCGTGTCGAAAGCAAAAAGTTTCCGAAACTCCACCGCGAAGGTTCGGACGCACTTTTTTACACTCAGGACGAAATTCGTGACCTGATCGCTTATGCGCGTGATCGTGGAATACGCGTCGTTCCCGAATTCGATATGCCTGGGCACAGCACTGCCTGGTTCGTCGGCTACCCCGAATTGGCTAGCGGACCCGGTCCGTATCAGCTGGAACGCAAATGGGGCGTATTCGACCCCGCGATGAACCCCACGGAAGAAAAGACTTATAAGTTTCTGAATGAATTCATCGCAGAGATGGCCAGGTTGTTTCCTGACCAGTATTTTCATATTGGCGGAGACGAAGTGAATGGTAAGGAGTGGGATTCCAATCCGAAAATTCAGGAATTCATGAAATCCCACAACATCAAAAACAATATTGAACTGCAGACCTACTTCAGTCAGCATGTCCAGGAACTGGTCGTTAAACACGGCAAGATTCCCATCGGTTGGGACGAAATCCTGGTCCCCGGCGTCTCCAAAAATATTGTTATTCAATCCTGGCGTGGCCCTGATGCTCTGGCGGCCGCTGCAAAGGGCGGTTATCGCGGAATACTTTCGAATGGCTACTACATCGACCTCGGCTGGAGCGCTGCCCGTCATTATGCCGTCGATCCCCTGGGCGGAGCCGCTGCGAATCTCACGCCGGAGGAGCAACAGCGCGTCTTGGGTGGCGAAGCCACCATGTGGTCCGAATACGTAAACTGGGAAAATATCGACTCCCGGATCTGGCCCCGCATGGCAGCCATCTCCGAGCGTTTCTGGTCTCCCCAATCCACAGTCGATTTGCCTTCCATGTATTCGCGAATGGAGGCGGAGAGTGCCCGCCTAGAATGGCTCGGTTTAACGCACCGCTCCTATCAGCGCCCCATGATTGAACGCATGGCCGGACCCGCGACCGCAGCCCAGGTCGGCGCGCTTTATGCCGTGGCGCAAGCGCTCGAACCCGTCAAAGACTACAACCGCGAGAGTACTCCTGGTGAGGAGCCCACTCAACTTAAGCCGCTCAACCGCATGGTTGACGCTGTGCATCCCGAAAGCGAAGTGTCCCGCCAGTTCTCCGTCGCGGTAGACCAATTCCTTGCTGGCTCCTGTAAGGATGCCGCCAGGGCTGCCGCGCTCCGTGCCCAACTCGCCCAGTGGGCCGCTGCTGATGCCCAGGTCCAGCCGCTCGTGCAATCCTCCGCTCTTGTCCAGGATGCTGCGCCCGCCTCAGCCGCATTTTCCCAATCTGCCGAATTGGCACTTACCGCTTTGGATCGGATCGCTCAGGGCTTGCCACTCCCCGACTCGCTCAAGAAGCTCCAAGCCGACGCTTTGGTCTCTTTCGAGACACAAGCACATAAATCTCAACTGACCATCCCGACGATCGCTGCGTTCCAGAAGCTGATTGAAGCTTCAGCCACGGCTGGGGTTTGCAACGCCAAGTGGCGCTGAACCGTTCACCACAGGATTTAGCCATTCGGGACGAAAATCCGGCCATTCCCGGCTAACTCCTTGGAAATGGGACCCGTGCAGTCCTATTGTAACTTTGCCTAAAATCAGGGCTTGCCGAAAAATTGCCTTTGACAGGTCAGCGGGGTGGGGGTATATTTTAAATACGACTAATTGAGTCGTATTAGCATTTTATCTGATGCCGAAAGCTGAAGCCCGAGGACATGTTCAAGCTATCAAAAAAGGCGGATTACGGTTTAATCGCCATGAAGCACCTCGCGAATCATCGTCGCGATCATGCTTGTAGTGCCAATGAAATTGCCGAGGAATACGGCATCTCCGCCACATTGATGGCCAAGGTGCTGCAAAAGCTGGCCAAGCACGGGTTGGTTGCCGCGAAGCATGGCTCCACGGGAGGTTATCAGTTGGCCAAAGGTCCGGACGTATTCAGCGCGTTAGAAGTGCTTACTGCGATTGATGGGCCGGTACTGAT
>Ga0335076_10003218_pt1 | contig 16387 bp, 12 predicted proteins | sample Lox_Sample_25_FD_206717 | JGI IMG/M metagenome (GOLD analysis project Ga0335076, IMG submission 206717) | Soil microbial communities from Loxahatchee National Wildlife Refuge, Florida, United States - Lox_Sample_2.5 | ecosystem: Environmental > Terrestrial > Soil > Wetlands | place: USA...
GTCCGACGTTGCCGTCAGCACCGGCCCGACGGCCGGGCCGCCCAGGGTCCCAGTCACCCGGGCGACTCGCAGCGCCTCCGGCTCGAACACCACCGAACCCAGCGGCAGCGTCCCCGACGGGGACGAGACCCGCAGACGCGATTGCAGCTTCTGCACCCCGGCCGCGGTCTCCCAGGAGAAGTAGCCCCAGCCCAGCGCGGAGATCTCCGCGCTACCGGCGTCCCCCAGGGCCACCAGGTCGTGGTTGAGCTGGGACACGTCCGCGCCGGTCGCGCCCTCGCCCAGGGCCCGCCAGTCCGGCACCCTGCCGTACAGCAGCACCACCGGGGAGCCGTTACCGGTCTGGTACAGCGGCTGGCCCTGACGGATCACGCGCCCGGCCGGGGGCAGCCAGGTCAGCGTCCCGCCACCCTGCCCACGCACCGGGTAGGACCCGGCATACCCCAGCGTCGCGGTCAGCGGCGTGGTTGCTGAGATATCCTGCCGGGTCACTGCCCTGGTGGCCGGCCCGGGCGCCCCCTGCCCCCCGGCCCCGGACGAGGCGGCCCGCGGAAATGCCCCGGCCCGCCAGGCCGCTACCGCCCCGGCCGCCACCACGGCCACGATGCCCAGGGCCACCCAGCGGCGACGCAGCGCGGCAATGCCAGTCATGTCTCAGCCCCACGCCAGCAGCGAGCCCGCGTGCTGCAGGCGCTCGCATTCGCTAATCGCGGTGCTGACCGGCCGCGGGGTCGGACGCGGCACGTTGATGTTGAAAAGAGGGCGCCCCTGGGAATCGATGGTGGGGTCGGGCCAGTTCGGCACCCCGTGGGAGCGCATGCACCGGGCGAATTTCAGCCCGGCGCTCACCGCATGCTGCACCAACGACTGAGGACAGACGTCGGCCAGATAGCACTGCTGGAGCGAGCTAGCCGTGAGCGACCCGCCGGTGGTTGGCAAAAGATGCTGGCAGGCGCGCTGGGCCGCCTGGTACTGGGAACTGCTGATCCCGAGTCGCTGCGCAGATTCCTTCGGGAGCACTCCGTTGCTGGGATCGGGGTAGCCCGGCACGTGGTGGGAGCGCATGCACTGGGAGAAGGCGACCATATGGGACGTCGCTGACCCTCCCGTGTTCGCTGAGCCGCCGGAGGCGGTAGCTGAGGGGTTGCCGCCGCACGCCGCCGCCAGCAAGGCCAGAACGGCCATAGTGATGATCGCGGCTGCGGTTCGCGCTGCCGGCAGCGCAGGGATGGGCTTCATGGGCGAAGTTCTACGCCCAGGCGGGTGACATCAGCGCTACCGGTGACGTTGCACGGATGTCATGTTGGCCGGCGCACACTGGGGAGGTGCGGGTGCTTGTGGCCGAGGATCATGCGACGCTGGCCGGCCGGATCGCTCAAGGGCTGCGTCAGGCCGGGATGGCCGTGGACGCCGTGTATGACGGCGGGGCGGCGCTGGAGGCCGTCGCGCAGACCGCCTACGACGTGATCGTGCTCGACCGCGACCTGCCGGTGGTGCACGGAGACCGGGTGTGCCGGTCAGTGACCGGCTCCGGCCCGCGGGTCCTCATGCTCACCGCGGCCGCAGGCGTCGATGACCGGGTCGACGGGCTGGAACTGGGCGCGGATGACTACCTGCCCAAACCGTTCGCGTTCGCCGAGCTCGTCGCGCGGGTCCGCGCGCTGGCCCGCCGCGCGCCGTCTGCCCCGCCGGTCTTGCACCGCGGGAACCTGACTGTGGACCGCGCCCGGTACCGCGCCAGCCGTGGCGCCCATTCGCTGTCCCTGACCCGCAAGGAGTTCGGCATCCTGGAGATGCTGCTGGCCGCCGACGGCGCAGTGGTCAGTGCGGAGCAACTGCTCGAGCACGTATGGGACGCCCATGTCGACCCGTTCAGCAACATCGTCTCGGTGACGATGGCCCGGCTACGGCGGAAGCTCGGCGACCCGCCGCTGATCGAAACCGTGGTGGGCAAGGGGTACCGGATGTGAACCGCCGCCCGCGGCTGACCGTACGGGCCCGGCTGACCTTGCTGTACAGCGGCCTATTCGCCGTGTGCGGGGCGATTGTCGTAGCGATCAGCTACGCGCAGGTCGCGCGGCTGTCGGCGTCAGGGCGGGACGGGCCGCCTGCTTCCTCCGGCGGCGCGCTGGCCCCGTTCGCCGCGCAGTGCCGAGCCGAGGAAATCAGCGCCCATCCCGATTCGGGAGTCCTGGCCAAGTGCGCCGCGTACTTCCAGCGTCTGGGCGCGCAGGGTCAGCGCGACTTCACCGCGTCGCATCTGCTGCAGTACTCGCTGATCACGCTGGCCGCGGTCATCGCCCTCGCCGCGATCCTCGGCTGGATCGCCGCCGGGCGGGCGCTGCGCCCGGTACAGCAGATCACCTCGGCCGCCCGCGCCGCCTCCGAACACAACCTGTCCGCGCGGGTTGCCCCGCGCGGTCCCCGCGACGAGCTTCGCGAACTGGCCGAGACGTTCGACGAGATGCTCGGCCGGCTCCAGGCCGCGTTCGAGGGCCAGCAGCGGTTTATCGCCAATGCGTCCCATGAGCTGCGCACCCCGCTCGCCGTCATGCGCGCGACGGTCGACGTCGTGCTGGGCAATCCGGACAGCACCCCCAGCGACCTGCGCGGCATGGCGGCGGACATCCGCGCCGCGGTCGATCACGCGGAGCATCTCATCGGCGCGCTGCTCATCCTCGCCCGCAATGAGCGCGGGCTCACCGTCCGCGAGGAGATCGACCTGGCCACGGCGGCCGAAGACGTCCTCGACACCGCCGGGCTGGGCGACCGGCGGTTGCACGCCACTCTGGAGCCGGCCGTCATATCGGGCGATCCGGTGCTGGCCGAGCGCCTCATCGCGAACCTGGCCGACAACGCGGTCCGGTATAACCTTCCCGCCGGTGATATCTGGATCAGCACCCGCACCGTGGCGGACAGCAGCCAGCTGACCGTGGCCAACACCGGCCCGGTCATCAGCCCGGCCGATGCCGGCCGCATCTTCCAGCCGTTCCAGCGGCTCAGCGACCGCACGTCGCATGACGGCTCCGGGCTCGGCCTGGCTATCGTCGCGTCCATCGCCGCGATCCACGGTGGCAGCGTCACCGCACGCCCCCGCGCTGACGGTGGCCTGACCGTCACGGTCACGATCCCCTCGGCGCTCGACCCCGGTCACGGAATTCGCCCCGGAGCTACCGTTTCCTAGCCAGGTCGGCGGAATCCATTGCACGGAAAGGTGTATTTATTGGGACTCTATGTGGTTCTTTCTGAGAAGCTGGCTGTGGGCGAGAAGGCGAAGCGGAAGCCCGACCCGGATGGGAGGACGACGCGATCACCAGGGCGCAGGCCGCCCGGCGCCGGGCTCCCCGGGTGCGACCCGAGCCAAGGCGCCGGACCAATAGCGCACCCGCTGCCCAGCCTGTCTGAGCAGGATGCGGCGAGGATCGCCCGCCTGCTGGCCGACGAGCGCGCCGATACCTGCCGCACCGGGAGTGCGAGGCCTACGTCGCTGGCCCGCCCGCCATGGTCCGCGAGACCATGCACGTGCTGACCAGAGAGTGGGCCTGCCGCGTCGGCGGATCCACTATGACGACGCATTGCTCGCCGACGGCGAGTAGGCGCACAGGTCGCGCAGCACACAGTCGCCGCAGCGGGGCCGTTGCGCCCGGCACACCTGGCGGCCATGGGTGATCAGCGCGAGGTGCAGGTCGTAGCGGATATCCGGTGGCACGCTGGGGCCAAGGAGCCGGTGCGCCTGGTCGGCCGTTGCTTTCGCGGGAATCCAGCCGAGTCTGATAGCCACCCGATGGACATGGGTATCGACGGGGAACGCGGCCCGCCCGAGGGCGAAGGTGAGCACGCACGCGGCCGTCTTCGGGCCGACCCCGGGCAGGGATTCCAGGTAGGCGGCTACCGCCGCGTCGTCGAGGTCAGCCAGGCGGCCGAGGCTGATGCGGCCCTCGCGGTCTTCGATAGCCGCCAGGATCTGCTGGATGCGGCGGGCCTTCTGGTCGGCGATGCCGCCGCAGCGGATGGCGTCGGCGACCTGCCCAACTGGTGCGGCGGCAACCTGCTCCCAGCTGGGGAAGACGTCCTTGAGCTGGGCGAACGCCCGCTCGGAGTTGATGTCCGAGGTATGCTGCGACAGCACGGTGGCGACGATCTCGTCGATGACCGGCAGCACCGGCTTGGGGACGAACCGGCCCTGCTCGGCCCGCAGTCGCTGCTGCACCGTCCTGATGCCCGCCACGACGGGCGTTGTCATCGATGTTCCTCCGGCCTGGGCGCTCGCTGCTGGAAGCGTAGACCCGAACCTATTCAACAGCCAGCTTGCGATCGACCTCTACCGGGTGTCTCCTGACGAGAACGAGCTCCGGAACTCGAACGCATCGAGCCAACCCAGACCTGATCGTGCCGGCTGACCTCAAATGCCGTCAGCTATGTGTGCTGGCCCGTGGCGGCCAGGTAAGTAAACCAGGACTGGATCGAGCGCTGGTATCCGGCCGGAATGGAGAGATCGCTCACTTTGGCCAATGTGAAGAAACCCATCTCCTTGTGCTCGTTGCTAAGGCTGGGGGACTGGCCGCTCCTTGGATGACAGCCGTAGGTGACGATGAGTACATCGCGGCCGGGGCGGATGTGATACTGCCAGGCATCCAGGATCGGGCCCGTTGTCACGCTGAGCCCAGTCTCCTCGCTGATCTCCCGCGCGACGCAGTCCACGGGCTGCTCGCCGAGTTCCAGTTTGCCGCCGGGTAGTTCCCACTCGTCCCGTTCGTTCTTGAGCAGAAGCACCTGGCCGGTGCACACCAGCACGCCCTTCACGGAGACGGGGAAGGCCGAAACGGTCAATCCGATGCTGCTCACGATGCGGTCGTCCTGTCCGGTTCGAGAACGCGACGAGACCGCATTATCTCACGGATCGTTACCGCTCACTCCCCGTGAGTCACTATGCCTAAGTGGGCGCTAACTGAGCAATCAAGCAGACTGCAATATTTCCGTCAAGTACTGCCGCTCATGCTGAGTTAACCGACTGGACCGCACCAGCCGGTAACTGGCAGCCCTGCACCGCAGGGAGGTGAGGTGGTATGACCAGGCGATTGCGGCAAATTGCACGGCGAATTGCTGATGCGATTGCCGATCTGGGAAATCCGCAAAGGCCCCGGTTCGGGGCGTAATAGCCAAATCCTGAGTACCGATCTTTGACAATAACCGCACAGGTCATTTTCTGCCCATTCTGACTATGGCCGTGCGTCCACATAACCAGCTATGGCTAGCGGCCCACCAATAAGCAGGTGCCGGAGAGAGGGGCCTGACATGTACCGGTGGACAGGAACGCGATGGCCGGGGGCCCGGCGGGGTCAGCGCGCATGCTGACCGTGCAGCGGCCCCCGGCGGTGCCGGTACTTACGTTCGCGGCCGAGCCGGACGGCGGGCCGCCCCCGGTGCTGCGGATCGACGGCACCGAGGAGTTCGCCCGCCGCCCGGCCGGCGGCCCGCCGATGCTCGTGCTCCGCCGCCGCGCCGACGTGCTGCGCACGCTGACCGACAGCAAGCACTTCGGTATGGCCGGCGTGACCGAGGCCGGTGAGCTGCGCAGTTGCCCGCTCACCGGGGCGGAGATGCAATCCCCGGACGGCGGGCTGCTCAACATGGACCCGCCAGCGCTGCGCGACTACCGGCAGCGGATAAACGGGCTGTTCACCCGCGGCGCGGCCGAGGCGACCCGGCCGGCCGTGCACGAACTGGCTACCGCGCTGGCGGCGCGGCTGGCCAGCCAGCCGGCCGCCGACGTACTGACCGGCTTCGCGGAGCCGTTCACCGCGTCGGCGGTCTGCCTGGCCATGGGCATCCCGAGCCGCGACTGGGACGAAGTGCTGGAGTACTCCCGGATCGCGTTCGCCGTGGTGCCCAGTTCGGCGGAGGTCGCGGCGGTCGCCGCGGCCTGGGCCGACCTCTACGACTACTACGAGCAGATGGTGGCCACGAAACGAGCCCGGCCCGACGGGACCCTGACCTCCCGGCTGATCCGCGCGCTGGACGGGCTGCGCACCAGCCAGATCGTGCACGTGATCGGCACGGTCAGCAACGGGTTCGGCGCCGTGCTCCCGGTGCTCGCGGTGTCTCTCGCCGAACTGGCCCGGCGGCCGCACGTCGTCGCGGCCTGCCTGCGTGGCGAGCGGACCTGGGACGCGGTGGCCGGACGGCTGCTGACCCGGCGGGCCCTGTTCCCGGTGGCGCTGCCCCGGGTCGCCCGGGCGGACAGCTGGCTCGGCGGCCGGCCGGTCCCCGCGGGCACGGTGCTGCTGCCGTCGCTGATCGCGGCCGCCTATGACCCGGCCGGCCCGCCGTCGCCGAGCCTCCCGTTCGGGGCCGGGCCGCATTTCTGCCCGGGCGCCGCGCTGACCCGGGTCTGGCTGGGCACCGCGCTGGCCGCCTTCTTCGCCGCGTACCCGGCGGCCCGGCTGGCGGCCCGCCTGGACTGGCAGGCAGGCACGCTGTCGGTGCCCCGGGAGATAATCCTGTCGCTACGCTGACGGCGGGCGCCGGGCGGCGCCTGGGCTGACGGCGCCGCACTGGCTAACGGCGGGCAGCGGGCACCGGCACTGACGGCGCGGGCCGGGGTGCTGGCGGTAACGGCGGGCGGCGGGGGGCAACTGAACTGACGGCGCCGCACTGGCGGGCGGCGGCTGAACTGACGGCGCCGCATTGGCTGACGGCGGGCGCCGGCCGCCGGCACCTGACGGCACCGCACTGGCTGGCGGCGGGCGGCGGGCACTGGCGTTCAATATCGTCCGGCTCGGGTGAGCGCGTCCTCGGCCTGCGCGGCCAGGGCAGCAACCAGCTCGGCGGCGGGCGGCAGGTCGGTGATGAGATCCGCGCATTCGCCGGCCCAGACCGGCAGCGGGGGCAGCTCGCCGCGGGCCACGCCGTCACGGTACGCCTGCCGGGCGCCGGGATCGGCGGCCAGCTCGGCTTCCCGGCCGCGCCACTGGTCGAGGAACGGGTGGGCGAGCGTGCGGCCCGGGTAGACCGCGGGCCAGCGGGAGCCGCGGGCGATGTCCAGGATGGTGCTCCGCTCGGTGTCCTCACCTCGGCCGGCCACGATCGCCTTCTTGATCGCCAGGTCGGCCAGCGACTCGGACGTGGCCTGGAACCGGGTGCCGATCAGCGCCCCGGCCGCGCCCAGCGCCAGCGCCGCGGCCACCCCCCGGCCGTCGGCGATGCCGCCCGCGGCCAGCACCGGCGTGGGCGCGGCCAGGTCCACCACGACCGGTACGAACGGCAGCGTGGACCGGCCGCGGCGGGCGCCGTGGCCGCCAGCCTCGGTGCCCTGGGCCACGATCACGTCCGCCCCCAGCTGCACCGCCTGCCTCGCCTCGGCCAGGTCGGTGACCTGGAGGATCAGCTTCGCGCCCGCCTCGCGGATGGCCGGCACGAACGGGGCCGGGTCGCCGAAGGACAGCATCATCGCCGGTGGCCGGTGCGCCAGGGCATGCTCGACCGTACCCAGGTCCACGGCCCAGCTCTGGAACCCGACCCCCCACGGCCGGCTGGTCCCGGCGGCCAGGATCGGCAACTCCCGGTCCAGCCAGCCCCGGCGGCCCGGGCCGCCGCCGAGCAGCCCCAGCCCACCGGCGTTGCTGACCGCGGCGGCCAGTTCGCCGCCGGCCGTCTCGCCCAGCGGGGCCAGCGCGATCGGGTGCTGGATGGCGAACAGCTCGGTGAATGCGGTGCGCAGCGCCATACAGCCATCATGACCCGGCTGCGCGTCACTAGCCCAGGCGAGCCGCCATGGCGTGCTGGACCAGGGTCATCAGCGACTTCTTGACCGATTTCCGCTGCCGCGCGTCGCACTGGATGACCGGCACGTCCGGTGACACCGACAGCGCCTCGGCCACGTCGGCCGGGTTGTGCGGGAACTCGCCGTGGAACCCGTTGATGCCGACCAGGAACGGCAGGCCGGACGTCTCGAAGTAGTCCACCGCCGGGAACGAGTCGGCCAGGCGGCGGGTGTCCACCAGCACCACCGCGCCGATCGCCCCCTGGATGAGGTCATCCCACATGAACCAGAAGCGCTGCTGTCCCGGCGTGCCGAACAGGTACAGCGCCAGCCCGGCGTCCAGGGTGACCCGGCCGAAGTCCATCGCCACCGTGGTGGACGTCTTGTCCGGCACCAGCCGCAGGTCATCCACGCTGGCGCTGGCCGTGGTCAGCACCGCCTCAGTGGTCAGCGGGGTGATCTCCGACACGGCCCCGACGAACGTGGTCTTGCCCACCCCGAACCCGCCTGCTACGACGATCTTGACCGACATCATCGGATCGTCGGCCGGGCCGCCCGGCCCGGGCTGCGCCGCTGCCATGTCCACCGTGTCCCCGTCCAGCCGGGGCATGCTGCGCGGCACTAGGATTACCTGCCCTCCGGCGACTCGAGCCCGCTGCGGACGGGCGGCGTGAACGCCTGCCCGACCCGCTCGACCAGGAGCGCCATCTCGTACGCGACCAGGCCCATGTCACAGTCCGACGAGCACAGCACGGCCAGGCTGGACCCGTCGCTGATCGCCATCACGAGCAGCAGGCCCTGCCGCATCTCGACCACGGTCTGGGTCACTGGGCCGCCCTCGAACACCCGGGATGCCCCCTGGGTCAGGCTGATCAGGCCGGAGGTCACCGCGGCCAGCTGGTCCGCCCGGTCCTGCGGGAACCCGGACGAGAAGGCCAGCGGCAGGCCATCGGCGGACACCACGATCGCGTGGGCGACCGAGGGCACCCGGTCGGCGAAGTTGGTGATGAGCCAGTTCAGGTCGTGCGCCGGGGCGGCCAGCGGGCTCACGGGTTCTCCTCTCGGGTCGGTGCAGGGCCGTCGTCCTCGGGTGCGGTCGTGCGCGCCTTCTGGATGCCCTGCTGGAAGCTGGCGAAGCGGTCTCTGGTCTGCGCGGCGGTGCGCACCGGCGGCAGCGTGTGGGACAGCGGCGAGGGACCGGCCGCGCCGGGCACCAGGTTGGCCTTGGGCACCCGTTTGGGCAGGCCAGCCGTGGTGGTGCCGGCGGTGACCGGCGCGAAGGCCACCTCCGCGGCCTGCCATCCGGCGTCGGCCGGCGAGGTCCAGGAGATGGGCTCCGGGCCGGCCGCCCGGGCCCCGGTCCCGTTGCCGTGGGTGGCCGGGGTGCGGGGGGCGGGCGGCTGCTCCGCGCCGGCCCGGCTGGGCGCCGGGCCGGCCGCCGTACCAGCCGCACCGGCCGCGCCGGCCGCCGGGCTGGCCGCCGGGCGGCCGCGCCGGAACCAGTCCGACTCCACCGATTCGTAGATCGGCAGCCGGTTTTCCGCCGCTCCGTCCGGGGCGGGCGGGACTATCACGGTGTGCGCCGGAGAGGCGGCACCGGGACTGCCTGCCTCCCCGGCCGCTGGGGGATGGCCGTCGGCGGCACCCGGGCCGGCGCCCTGGCCGGCCTCCGGGCTGCCGTTCCGGCCGGCGTTGCGGCTGCCGTTCTGGCCGCCGCTGCGGCCGCCGTTCTGGCCGGCCGCCGTGGCGTCGGCGCCGTCCGCGAAGTCCAGGGCATCCAGGATGTCCGCGGCCGGGGCGGAAAGGACGGCCTTGGGGTCCGGGCTGGCCCCGGGCACGGTCGGGGTGGTGGCCCCGTCGCTGTTCTCCGGGCCGGGCTCGAAGTGCAGCGGGCGCATCGGCGGCAGCCCGGAACCGGCCGGCGCCCGCCTGGCCAGGTCGCCCGGCTCGCCGGAGGCGCCGGAGCCGCCGGAGCCGCCGTGGTCGCCCGGATCGCCGACGTCCAGCCCGTTCTCCATCCAGCGGGCCGTGCTGGCGGCCGCTGGCGACTGGAACGGGCGCAGGCCTCCCGCGGTGTCCTTGTCCCGGGTGATCACTTCATCGGGCAGCCAGACCAGCGCGGTCAGGCCGCCAGCCGGGCCGGGCCGGAGCCGGACCCGGATGCCGTGCCGGGCGGCCAGCCGGGACACCACGAACAGGCCCATCCGGCGGGACACCGCGACGTCCACCACCGGCGGATTGTCCAGCCGCCAGTTCGCGTGCGCCATCTCCTCGGCACCCATGCCGACGCCCTGGTCGCTGATGTCCAGCAGCGCGCCGCCGCTGCTGAGCAGGTACCCGGAGACCTTCACCGGAGTCTCCGCGGCGGAGAACGCGGTTGCGTTCTCGGCCAGCTCGGACAGCAGGTGCACGACGTCGCTGACCGCCTGGCCGCGCACCGAGATGCTGGGCTGGATGTTCGGGATGACCCGCTCGTAGTGCTCGATCTCGGACACCGCCGCGCGCAGCACGTCCACCAGGGCGACCGGTTCGGTCCACCGCCGGGACAGCTCGTGGCCGGCCAGCACGAGCAGGTTTTCCGAGTTGCGCCGCATCCGGGTGGCCAGGTGGTCCATCTGGAACAAGTTGGCCAGCCGGTCCGAGTCCTGCTCACCCTGTTCCAGGTCGTCGATCAGCCGGATCTGGCGTTCCACCAGCGACTGGCTGCGCCGGGACAGGTTCACGAACATCGCGTTGACGTTGCCGCGCAGCGCGGCCTCGTTGGCCGCCAGCCGGACGGCCTCCTGGTGCACCTGGTCGAAGGCCCGCGCCACCTCGCCGATCTCGTCAGTGGAGTCGACGTCGATCGGCTCGATGTCCGGCGGCGAGTCCGCGCCGCCGCTCTCGCTCATCCGGCGCACCGTCTGGGGCAGCCGCACCCCGGCCACTTCGAGCGCACCGGACCGCAGCCGGGCCAGTGGCCGGGTCATGGACCGGCCGACGGCCGCCGTGAAGATCAGCGCCAGGACCAGGATGAGCAGCACGCCGATGCCTTCCAGCAGCGCGCTGGTGATGGCCCGGTCGCGCAGCCCGCCGACCTGCCCGATGATCGAGGACATCAGGGACTGCTCGACCCGGTGCAGGCTGGCAACCAGGTAAGCGGACCCGTTGGCGGCGTTGGTGAAGGCCGGGTTCTCGGTCGAGGAACCACCGTCCAGGGCCAGCGTGATGGCCTGCTGCACCTGTGCCTGGGCGTGGTCGGCCTGAGCCGAGGACAGGGCGCTGTTGTACAGCTGGCGCTGTGCCGGGGTGGCGATCAGGCTGAACTGGGCCAGGTCCGCGTCCTGCTCGGCCTGCGCCGAGTTGATCGCGCTGAGCTGGCCGGGGCCGAGCTGGGCCGCGCCGACCAGGTCCGGGGTGAGGGCCGAGGTGAGGATGGCCTGTTCCTGTGACACCTCTTCCTTGGTGGCCGAGATGAGCCCGACGACCCGGACCGTGTCGGCCAGTGCGGCATCGTTGCTGCCCGCCGCGATCTCGTCCTCCAGCGCGGTCAGCTGGCTGATCGTGGACGCGTACTCCTGGATCACGGTCAGTGAGGGGATCTGCGAGGTGGCCGCGACGCTGCGCAGCGCGGGCAGCCCGTCGATGGCGGTGATCGCGCCGCGGGCTTCCTGCTGGGCCAGCGCCGGGAAGGCCGGGCCGATGCCGCCGGCCAGGCTGCGCACCCGGGCGGCCAGCGCGTCGGTGGCGCGGTGATCCTGCGCGAGCACCGCCAGCTCGGGCGCGGCCGCGCCGTGGGCCGCGCCACGGCCGCCGCCCGGTGCGCCCATCGTGATGTACCGGATGGTGTCCTCGCGCTCCTGCTGCAGCGCCTGCGCCAGGCTGGTAATCCCGCTGCCCAGCCGGGAGAACTGCTCCACCCGCTGGAAGGCGGCCGCGCTGCGGGCCGAGGAGAGCACGCTGAACCCGCCCAGGAACACCGCCGCCAGCGTGGGCAGCAGCACCAGCAGCAGCAGCCGGGAGCGCACCCGCCAGTTCTTCAGCGGCGACCGGAAGGCCGGGCGGCGCGCCCCGCGGACGGCGAGCGGGCCACCGTCCGGCCCGCCACCGTCCGGCCCGCCACCGCCCGGACCGGTGCCACCTGGCCCGGAACCGGCCGGGCCGTGCTCGCCGCGTCCGGCCACGTCACCAGGCCCAGCCGGGCCGCCAAGCCCGGCCATCCCGGGCCCGGCGCTGATCCTGGGCCCGGCGCCGATGCCGGGCCGGGCGCCGGGCCCGCCGGGGGTGGCCGGGCGCGCCGCCCAGCCCGGGTGGGCCGCCAGCGCTAGTTCGGTGCCGGCTGATTGCGTGCCGGCTAGTTCCGCGGGCCGGAAACTGGCACCGGGAACCGCGCTGCCGTCTGTCCTGTCTCGCCTGGACCGCACAGTATCTTCGCCTCTCACCCGGGAAACGGCAGGCACTCACCGAGCCGCGGCTGGTGATGCGCGGGGCCCGGAATAGCAATGCGATTAGTAATTCCGCCATTCCGCGCCGCCGTCTCAGCAGAGTCAGGAGCAACTGTAACGCCCGGGCAGCCGGTACGCGGCAATTGTTACCACTGTGGTCAAAAAATCTTTTTCGGGCTCATGATCAGGGTGGAAAGCGTGCTTTCCGGGCGCACGGCAGCGCTCGACCAGTTAGCCTATCTGGAAGCGCGCCGGTGACATTTACTATAGTGCCTCGTAATTGGCACTACTACGTTTATTCGGGAAATAGTCGCGGCGATTGCTTAACTGCCTTGGGGACTATAGAGGAGGCCTCATGAGGAAACCAGGCCGGCTCTCCCGGCTCTCCCGGCCAGGAATGATCATGATGCCGGCCGCGCTGGCCCTGCTCGCGGCGGGCTGCCACGCGGCCCCGGCCGGGCCCGGCCAGGCGGTGAACCAGCAGATCACGGTGGCTGCGGTACCCGGGTTCGCCAACGCGCCGCTCCAGGTGGCGGTCCGGGAGGGGCTGTTCGCCCGCTACCACGTGGACGTGAACGTGCAGACCTACCCCACACTGCAGCGCGCCTACGCGGCCCTGGGCAGCGGCCAGGCCGAGGTCATCAGCGGCGACTACGCCGGGCTGCTGTACGCGCAGTCGCATCCGTCGGGCGCCCGGCTGCGGCTGATCGCCGACGGGTACGACGCGACACCCGGCGTGATGGAGGTGCTGACGCTGCCCGGCTCGCCGATCACCAACCCGCAGCAACTGGAGGGCAAGGCGGTGGGCACCCCGCTGCCGGAGCTGGCCCCGTTCTCCGCCGACGCCCCGTACAACGTGGAGACGCTGGCCACCGAGGCGGTGCTGCAGACCGACGGGGTGAGCCCGTCCAGCGTGGTGTGGAAGCCCATGCCGGCCGGCGACATGATCACGGCGCTGCGCGACCACCAGGTCAGCGCCATCGTGGCCGCGCAGCCCTACATTCTGCAGGCGCAGACCACGCTCGGTGCGGAGGAGTTGTTCGACGTGTGCAGCGGGGTCACGGCCAGCCTGCCGCTGTCCGGGTACTTCACCACGGCCGGCTTCGCCCGCGACTACCCGACCGCGCTGCACGCCTTCCAGGCCGCGCTCACCGCGGCCAAGGCCAGCACCGGCCAGCCGGGCACGGTGCGCTCGGTGCTGAGCACCCTGCCCGGGATGACCGCGCAGCAAGCTGACCTGGTCACGGTGGGCCAGTACCCGACGTTCCTGTCCGTCGGGCAGGTGCAGCGGGTGGCCGACCTGATGTACGGCACCGGGATGATCACCAACACGATCTCGGTGCGCCCCCTGCTATTCCGGTAGCCGTCGCCCAGGGGTGGGGCTGGCGGCGGATTGGCCGGCGCGGGTCTGCACGGACCGCGCCGGCCAATTTCTTTTGCTGAACGCCAGTGCCCGCCCAATGCCATCAGCCGGTGCGGCGCTGTCGGCCGCCCGGCTGATGGCTGGGCCAGTGGTCAGCTGATGCAGTTGGTTAGCTGATGAAGCCGAAGTGCTCGAAGTCGAAGTTCGACAGCGGCTGGCCGACCTTTCCGGCGGTGTACCCGGTCAGCTTGTCGGTGTACGCGTCGAGCACGTCGATATACGCCGGGATGATATAGCCGCCCTGGGTGAAGTCGTACTTCTGCATCTCGTACACGATCTCTTTGCGCAGCGCCGCGTCGGCGGTGGCATTCGCCTGGTTGTACAGGTTCGTATAGTGCGGGTTGTCGGTGTGCGTCTCATTGAACGGTGAGCCCTGCAACATCGACTCGGCGACCTGGGCCAGGTAGGGGTAGTAGTTGTAGTAGTCCTGGGCGAACGGCCACTTGAGGTAGTTGGGCCCGAAGAACGTGCCGGACGGGACGTTGCTGAGCTTGACCGTGACGCCGGCCGCCTTGGCCTGCGCGGCCAGCACGGTGGCCATGGCCACCGTGCCGGTGGCTACCGCCGAGGTAGTCAGGGTCACCGTCAGGTTGTCCTGGCCCGCCTTCTTCAGCAGGAACTTGGCCTGCGGCACGTCGCCCTGCGCGGCCCGGATCAGCGAGTGGTCGAAGTCGGGGTCGTACGGGGAGAACAGGTCGTTCGCCACCGTCCCGTAGCCGTCCAGCGCCGAGTCGATCAGCTGCGGGCGGTCCACCAGCAGCCGCAGCGCCTGGCGGACGTTGACGTCGGTGAACGGCGCCATGTCGACCCGCATGGTGAACGGGATGATCTCCCCGGAGTGCGACACCACGGTCTTGATCCCGCTGGTGGTGGCCAGCGCGGCGATCTGTGGCCCGTCCAGCGCGCCGGCCCCGTCGATGACGCCGGTGGTCAGCGCGTCCTGCAGGCTGGTGTTGTCGCTGAAGTCGATGATGGTCAGCGTGTCCACGTAGGGCAGCCCGGTTTTCCAGTAGTGCGGGTTACGGGTGAACACGCTGCGCTGGCCGGGCGTGAAGCTCTGGAAGACGAACGCCCCGGTGCCAGCCGGGTGGGCCGGGTTGAAGCCGGCCGGCGCGATGTACAGGTTGTACCAGAACGCGGCCAGCTGCTCGACGAAGCTGGAGAACGGCTTGGTCAGCTTGACCAGGACGGTGTCCTTGTCCAGCGCCTTGGTGCCACCCATGTCGATCGGGCCCAGGCCGAATTTCCCGGTGAAGTTGTTGCTGACCACCCGGTTGAAGGTGAACAGGACGTCGTCCGCGGTGAACGCCTTGCCGTTGGAGAACGTGACGTCCGGGCGGAGCGCGATGACCCACTCGGCCAGCGACCCGTGGTACCCGGTGATCGACTCGGCCAGCACGTACTCCACCTGGGCGTTCGCGTCCAGCTGGACCAGGGGCTGGTACAGCGACTGGAGCCGGGACGTGTCGATGTAGGTCAGGCTCTTGTGCGGGTCGATGGTGTCCGAGCTGGAGCCACCGGTGAGGCCCAGCTTCAGGTTGCCACCGCGCCGCGCCCGGCGGGTGGCCGAGGCCAGCTGCTTCTGGCCGCTGGAACTGGACCCGCCGCAGGCGGCCAGTAAACCGCCGGCCCCGGCCAGCGCGCCGGTGGCGGCGATCCCGCGCAGGAACTGGCGCCGGCCCAGTCCTTCTGGCGGTGGCGTGCTGTGCTGATCGGATCGATCCACGGGATCTACCTCCACGAGATTCATCTGGTTGGGGTGTGTGCGTGTAGGTCTTGGCGGCGGCTACCCGGCCACCAGCAGCACCTTCCCGACGTGCTGGCGCTGCTCCAGGAAGCGGTGCGCGGCGGCGGCGTCGCTGACCGGGAACGTGGCGGCGATCGGCACGGTGATGTCGCCGCGCCGGATGAGCTCCAGCGAGGTGGCGAGATCGTCCGGCGGGGCCACCCGGAAGCCGACGATGCGCCAGCCGTTCCGGAACAGCGGGATCAGGTCGAGCGGCACCACCTCGCCGGCGTGCGCGCCACAGGTGACCAGGGTGCCTTCCTCGCGGAGCACGGACAGGTGGGCCCCGAACAGCTCGCCGCCCACGGTGTCCAGCACCGCGTCGAAGCGGCGTCCGCCCGCGGCGTCCAGCAGCTGTGCGGGGAGATTGCCGTGCTCGCGGACCACGACCAGGTCCGCGCCCAGCGCGGCCACCTGCCCGGCCTTGGCCGCCGTGCCCACCGTGGCCAGCACGGTGGCGCCCGCCAGCTTGGCGCACTGCACCAGGGCGCCGGCCACGCCGCCGGAGCCGGACGGGACCAGCACCAGGTCGCCCGGCCGGACCAGGGCCAGCCGGTTCACCATGTGCCAGGCGGTGCTCACCACGCACTGCCCGGCCGCCATGGCCTGCACGTCGTCGCCCGGCTGCAGCGGGACGACCACCTCGGCTGGCACGCAGACCAGTTCGCCGTACCCGCCCCACCGGGTGGTGCCGAAGATCTCGAAGCCGGCGCACAGATCCGGCCGCCACCGGGCGCACTGTGCGCAGTGCCCGCAGCTGTACTGCTGCAGGGCGGTCACCAGGTCCCCCGGGCGGACCGCGCCGGCCTGGCTGCCCACCGCGACCACGGTGCCGGCGAACTCCGCGCCGAGCACCATCGGCAGCTCGAACGGCCACCGCGAGGTCCCGGCCCGGGAGTCGAGGTCGGAGTGGTTGACCCCGCACGCCTGCACCTGCACCAGGACGTCGCCGGCGCCGAACTCGGGGTCCGGGATGTCGGCGTAGCACATGG
>Ga0335076_10003219_pt1 | contig 16387 bp, 16 predicted proteins | sample Lox_Sample_25_FD_206717 | JGI IMG/M metagenome (GOLD analysis project Ga0335076, IMG submission 206717) | Soil microbial communities from Loxahatchee National Wildlife Refuge, Florida, United States - Lox_Sample_2.5 | ecosystem: Environmental > Terrestrial > Soil > Wetlands | place: USA...
TTCGAAGAAATGCATCTCCCGCACATTCCGTTGATCAGCGCAATGCCCGTCGCCACGGCGGGAATCCTCGGCTACCTCGTCATGGCCGTGATTGCGTTCCGCCGTGCCTATCGATGGCTGCTGCTGCTGGCGATCGGCAGTCTTGCCTTCGCTCTTTTTCTCGCCCACATTGAAAAAGATGTACTGGGCGTCTGGTGCGTCTATTGCGTCATTTCGCTCGGGCTCATTTCAATCATGACGCTTGTTACCCTGGGCACAGTAGCCGTGCAAGCGATCCGCAAACCCCGCGAGGCCTGAATCGCAAATGAACTGGGTGTGCGATCTTGGAGTGGGACTTTGCCTTGTTTTCTCTCGTGCCACGGTACTCGCTCCAGGCAAATCCCGGCGAGATTATCGCCCAGCCTGGACCCTAGCCCCCGGCCCCTGACCCCTGCTTCTTCCTCGATCCCAACTTCCGATTAATATCCCCGCCGAATTCAATAAAGAAATTCAACAGCGTTCCCCACCCTGCCTGTCCCAGCATGCCGCGCCCGCCTTCGGCAAACGCATTTCGAGGATGCGGCTTCCATGCGGTCGACACGAGTCCTCCGGCAAACGCCCCGCCATACAAGGCAAGCTGCGGAACACGATGCTCCTCGCTTGAATCGTAGGTCATGAAGTTTCGCACGATTGCATGCCGCGTTCTGGGCCAGAATCCCTTGCATTGGCACTGATCGTAGCGCGGTTCGTATCTTAGCTTCGCGTTGCCCAGCGCGGCCACGCTGTTTGCGGTGATGAACTGTCCCTCGCGCGACGCAAATCTCGCTCCGTATCCCGCCCAATTCGCGTCCCACTGGGGAGGCGCCTTGCGCCACTGGTCGACGCCCGCCTGAAACATCCGCTTCAGATAAGCGCCGGGCGTGGTGAGCGTCTGCGACAGGTAGAGATCCCGCCGTTGCTGTGCATTCAGTGGCGTCATCACCTGGCCCTGTCCGACGAACACGCCGGTCAGCCAGCTGCTCTCCCAGTCGCGCGCCTTTACTAGCGCCGTTTCGCCCACCTTCTTGGAGATTTCCGCCGCCTGCACCGTCACTTGCACGGTTTTTTCAGCAACTGCTTCGGCGGGGTTTTCATTCTGCTTTTCGTCATTGGGACTCTGGGGCGGAGGTGTTTGCGGTGGCAGCGGATTCTGCGGCGTGGGCGCATCGGGAAGGGGGCTCTGCGCCAGCGCAATTCCACAAGTGAGGACGAGACAGATCCACAAGCATAAGTGCAGAACGATTCTCACTCTCACCTCATGACCAGCGCCAGAGGCGCTTGCCCGCAAAGATTTTGCCGATCTTGACTAAACGCTCTAAACTTCCTTTCGATGCGCTCCCTCTACAACCGTGTTGCAGGACAAAGTGTGGAGCGCCTCGCCGCGCTCAGCGACGGAATCTTCGCCGTCGCCATGACCCTTCTCGTCCTCGATCTGCGCGTGCCTGCTGGCGAGGCTGTTCACTCCGAGCGCGACTTGTGGCACGTCCTCGTCGCGCTCTCGCCACGTTTGCTGCTCTTTTTGATGAGCGTGATGACCCTCGGCATCTTCTGGGTCGGACAGCAAACGCAACTCAACCATTTCGCGCGCTCTGACCGCAATCTGGCCTGGATCCACATCGCCTTCCTCTGCGCCGTCTGCCTGGTTCCGTTCTCCACGTCGCTGCTGGCAGAGTTCATCCACTACCGCACGGCCCTGCTGGTTTATTGGTTCAACATACTGTTACTCGGCGCGACATTATTCTGGAGCTGGAGCTACTCCACGCGCGCCCGGCTCCTCGATGACAACCTCCCGCCGGAGATTCATCCAGCGGTAGTGCGCCGCATCGTAATCGCGCAGTCCCTCTACGCCGCCGGCGCCGCGCTGTGCTTTTTCAACACGTACTACAGCATCGCCGCGATCGTGTTAGTGCAAGTGAACTACGCGATCGCGCCAAGGTTTTGCTGGGGATTGTTCTCGCGATCGGAATCAAGGCCGGAGGTTTAGAGCAGGGAGCCGCGAAGGTTTTGGAGGGCGGCATCCTGAGCGCAGCTGCTTTTCCGGCGGAGTGAAGGATCTCGCAGGCAGAATTTTTACGTGCTCTGAGCTCCTATGTATGGAAGGAGCGACAACTCGAAACTACCCTCTCTCGTACGCGTGCTTCTTCTCCAACTCCTCAACGGCTGTTTGCCGTGCCGCTTCAAATCGCTCGCTTTGATGCATCAATCCCTGGGTGGCTTCGGCATACTCACCTTCGATGCGCAACAATCCCTGCGCCGCCACGAGCCGTGCGGCAACCTCCAGCAAGTGCGCTGGAGTTGTCTGCAGATACTGCGCTTCAGCTGGATCGCCAATCCACGCGCGGTGGTCCTCGGAAGCACCTAACTTCGTCGTCCAATAGACTTTTCGCTCCACGAACTCCGCCATAGCGTCATCGGTGGCCTTGCCGAACACCCACTGCTGCCGTTTGAAGTCGTAATGCCGGCTGGAGAAGGGCACTGGCAATAGCTTCCCGGACTTGAGAAACTCAATCTGCCGCCGATCGACTTCCTTGCGCAGCGCATTGATCACCGGTGTCTCCGCCTCGGCTGGATCCAGCGACGGCATGACCTCCCGCACTGTTTGCGACAAATTCACCGCCACCGGCGCATGCAGCCCGTCCGATCCTGCGAGCACGATGTCGCCATGCAGCACCCAGAAATCCGCGCCGGAGGTCGACTGATGAAACGGCCAGTTCAGGCGGATCATCAACGGCAGCCCGGTGAGCGTCACCCAGATTTTCTTGTTGGCTGCGTCGCGGACTTCGTCCAACACACCACCACTTGCCTGCGTCATATCCATCCTTAGTTTTGGGAAACCTCGAAGAGAGAACCCTCTTCAATTCTACGAATCACTGGAGTTTCCGTCGAGCGTCGAACGCACCTTTGCCGCCAGTTCCAGCTTGGTGAATGGCTTTTGCAGCAGTTGCACACCCGGCTCCAGTACGCGATGCTGTGCCACCATGTCGTCGGTGTAACCCGTCATGTAGATAATTTTCGTCGTGGGACGCTTGCTCAGAAGTTTCTCCGCCAGTTGCCGGCCGCTCATGCCCGGCATGATGACGTCGCTCAGCAGTAAATCGATGGGTTCGGCATGCGTCTCCGCCATCCGGATGGCTTGCTCCGCGCTTCCCGCCGACAGTACCTTATAGCCGAAGCCTTCGAGGAACAGGCATGTGAGTTCGCGCAAATCCGGCTCATCTTCGGCAATCAGGATGGTCTCGCGTCCGCCTCGTACCGCTTCACCACCTGTTGCGCCCTGCACCCGCCGCGCACTCTCAGCCGCTGCTGGTAGATAAATGCGGAACTCGCTCCCTGATCCCGTGTCACTGCGCGCGCGAATGCTACCGCCGCTCTGCTTCACGATTCCGTATACCGTCGCCAGTCCAAGTCCCGTTCCTTTTCCCATCGACTTCGTGGTGAAGAACGGCTCGAAAATATGCTGCAACGTCCCCGGGTCCATTCCATGACCGCTGTCGATCACCTTCAGCATGACATACGATCCGGGATCCAGTTCCAGCTTCTGCGCCTGTTCCGCAGTCAGGTCGACATTGGCCGTCTCCATCACCAGCTTTCCGCCGTGCGGCATCGCGTCGCGCGCATTGATCGCCAGGTTCATCAATACCTGCTCGATCTGGCCGGGATCCGCCTTCACCGACTTCAACGACTGTGGCAGCTTCGCCACCAGCTCGATATCTTCTCCGATCACGCGGGACAGCATTTTCTGCACATCGGCCACGGCTTCATTGAGGTCGAGTACTTTCGGTTGTAAGACCTGCCGGCGGCTAAATGCCAGCAGTTGTTGCGTCAGCGACGCCGCTCGGTCCGCCGCGCGCCGGATTTGCTGCAAGCCACTACGGGCACCTTCGTCCTTACCCACCGTTGCCAGCAGCAACTCGCCGTGCCCCATGATGATGCTCAAGATGTTGTTGAAATCGTGCGCCACGCCGCCAGCCAGCCGCCCGATCGCTTCCAGTTGCTGTGCGTTGCGCAGCTGTTCCTCCAGATGAACGCGCTCCGTGACATCGCGCGTCACACCCCAGGTTCGCATCCAGCAGCCATCCACGACCATGCCGTTCATCGTGTTGCGGAAAATCTTCCTCCGGCCCTGCATGTCCACTTCCCGCGATTCTTCGTCGGTAATGCGGTAGCCGTTTTCGATGAATCGCACCATGAACCGCTCCGTCACCGGATCCCGCAGCACAAGAAAATCCGTTAGCGGTTTCCCGATCAGCTCCTCCGCCGACGCGCGGCCGTACATCCGTGCCATCGCGTCGTTGCACTCCGCCATATAGCCGTTTTGAAAAGCGAGCCTCAGTTGATCCGGCGCAGGCAGATCGCTTGGGATCGGCGGCCGGTACTCCATGCGGAAAATTCCTTCCGACGTCTGCTGCAGAAAAGCCCGATACCGCTGCTCGCTCTCCCGCCGCGCCGCTTCCGCCTCTCCCCTGGCGTGCTCGGCCATCCTCTGATCGGTGATGTCGATCATCAACCCGCGGGTCAGCCGCGCACCGGTCTCCGGATCACGCACAATGACGGCCTCGTCGCGCAGCCACACATACTCGCCATCGTGCCGCCGCATCCGGTAGTCGATGCGGAACGGAATCCCCTCCACCCATGTGTCTTCCAGCAACACCACCGGCTTGTCATCCGGATGTACGTGGTTCCACCAGAAGTTGGGATCTTGAAGGCATTCATCGGGCCGATAGCCGAGGATGGTCGCCACCTGCGGGCTCAAATAAAGGAAGTGGCCGTGAATCCCGGTTTCCGATACGTAGGAAATCGCCGGAACCTGCTCGACCAACTGCCGGTATTTTGCCTCCGCCTCGCGCAGAGCCGCCGCCGTACGCCGGCTTTCTTCCTGCGATCGAATGGCCGTGATGCCATACGCCAGATTGTTCGCCATCTCGGTCAGAAGCTCCACTTCAGCGCTCTCGAACGAACCCTTCTGCGCCGAGTAAATCCCTAACGCCCCAAACGAACGTCCGGCAACGCGTAAGGGCAAAGCGATCATGGCCTCATATCCGCGCTCTAATGCCCGCTGCCGCCAGGGCGTAAATCGCGCATCGTTTTCTGTAGAGGCGACGACGCACGCCTGGTTTTCCCGGATCGCCCTGCCAACCGGGCCCTGGCCCGATTGCTCCTCTGACCAGGTCACCACAATGTTGTCGAGGTATCCCCCCTCGTGTCCAGCATGCGCCATTGGCTGGACAGTCCGCGCCTCGTCCATTTGCGCGTAGCCGATCCAGACGAAGCGGTACGCGCCCATGCGCACGATGATGTCGCAAATCTGCTGCAGTAGTTCGTGCTCGCTTCCCGCCTGCGCCAGCGCCTGGCTGCACGCACTCAGGGCGCGCAATGCCCGCTTCAGCCGCCGCAATTCCCGGTTGACCTCGTTCTCGCGAACGGAGTCGACGGACGACGCGGAGTCTTGCAAAGGGGAAATAGCAGGAGAGGAGTCATCGTCCGAGTCTTGCGCTGAAGCGGGATGTTTTGAAGCAGGAGGTTGGCTGGGCGAACTCACATCCGGACTAGCCGAAGAAACAGAACTATCCCTGGAAGCCTTGTCTGCCTCAAAGGGATCATTGGACTGAGAACGCCCCTGTATCATCGAAGCCGCCGGCGTACCGGCCGTGGATGCAATTCCTAGTAGTCTACAGGTTCCAAGCCTTCAAAAATATGGAAGCGCCTTTTTTGTAGCTCCGGACGCACTCGTGCGGAGTTGCAAATCGCGACTGAACTCGGTACTCGCTACCCCGTACCGTACTACCTCTTCCTCCGCACTTTCGTCCCCATGCGCAAGAGCTTCCGCACCGTGCCGGTGGGCAACGCCTTCATCTGGTCATACAACTCGGTCACGGCTTCGAAGAATCCTGCCATGGCGGTAAGACGTTCCCGCGTGTACTCCGCCCCCGATTCCTTGGGATCCAGATCGGTCAAGCATTGCCGCAGAATCTCCCGCGTGGGATCGATCTCCCTCCGTTTGCGCTGCTCGATCACCAACCGGAACATCTCCCACACATCTTTCATCGACTCGTAGTGCTCGCGGCGATCGCCCAGCACATGCACCGCGCGCACAATTCCCCACGTCTCCAGCTCGCGGATCGACGTACTGACATTGGACCGAGCCACGCTGAGCGTCTCCGCGATTTCTTCTGCAGGCAATGCCCGCGGCGACAAAAACAACAGCGCGTGAATCTGCGCCACCGTGCGGTTGATTCCCCACCGCGTTCCCATTTCGCCCCAGTGCAGAATGTATTGCTTCTGTACTCCAGTCAGTTCCGCCATATCGGTCCTTTCAGTACGAACTGAATATACTGACTAGCCGCCTGAATTGTCGAGTGGAGGACGCGGCCCGGACGATTGGGCGCATTGCTTTTAGCGGCGTCCAATGGATGCGTTGCCGCGTCACACTTGGCGGGGCGGCAGGATTGCGTCGCAGGTTTCGAAACGCGACGCTAGAATCGAATGTTCCCGGCATGAGCTACGTGAATTCCCTTGACTTCCCCTTCGCCGCGGGCATAATGCCACAATCCCGTGTGACGGTCAGGTTCGGTCGCTTCGTCAGACCGGTGGAGGTTGGCATGAGCGTGTTGGAACTCTGTGATCGCGAAGTAGCAGCCGTTGGCGTGGAAGCAACTGTCGCCGAAGCCATCCACAAGATGCTGGATCATCACGTAGGCGCCGTGGCTGTAGTAGACAGCGACTTTCGCGTGGCGGGCATGTTCACTGAGCGCGACCTTTTACGAAAGATGTCGCTGAGCCGGCTTGATCCGCAGACGACTCCAGTACGCGATTTCATGACCACTCCCGTGGAGATGGCGACCCGCGGTACAGGTCCAGGAGAGGCGCTGACTATTATGCTGGAGCGTCATTTCCGCCACTTGCCCGTGGCCGATGACAGCGGCCGGTTGCTGGGAATCTTGTCGATCCGCAATCTGCTGGAGTGGCGTGTCGATGATCTGAGCCACGAACTGGACTCGCTCGAGCAGTATGTTTCGAATGATGGGCCGGGAGGATAAACTACCCCGGGTTCCCCCTCTCTTGACGATCAGGATTGCAGATTCTCCCGCCTTCCCCAAGACGATCGCGCTGGTGCGCATCGCCACGTCGCTCTTCTTTTTGCTCTTCGGGGAGTACAAACTGGCCGGGCCGGGATTTGCCCACGGTGGTTTTCAAAACTATTTGCGCGAATATATCTCGACCGACGCGGTCAGCTTCTACCGGCCGTTTCTGACCGGCGTCATCTCGCCCCACGCTGCATTTTTCGGATACGCGGTGGGGGTCATTGAGAGTTTCATCGGGATCTGCCTGTTCCTCGGCTTGTGGGTGCGGCGCGCTTGTGTCGTCGGTGTACTCTTTCTGCTGAATCTCACACTCGCATCCTGGTGGTCGTTGGCCCTGGTGTGCCGGTGTGGCGCTTCTTCGGCGCGCGCCTCGGCACACTGGCGCTGGTGCTCTTGCTTATTGTGCTTTATGCTGCCGACGCTGTCTGCATATGGGTTTCGATGGTCGGCGGCGTCGAGTCTGAAATTTCTGTGATGGTCATTCACAATCTGGGGAAAGGGAATGGGATGAAATTTAAGATTCTGAGCTTGATCGGGTTGCTGATGCTGTTCGGGCTGCAGGCCGGGGCGCAGTCTCCAGCGCGCATTGCCGTTCATGCCGGCCATATGCTCGATGTGAAGTCTGGGAAGATGCTGGCAGATCAGGTCATCGTCATTGAGGGCGGCAAGATCGTCAGCGCTGGCCCGGCGGCCGACGCCAAGATCGCGTCCGACACAACTCGCATCGAACTGCCGAATGCAACCGTCCTTCCCGGCCTGATTGATGCGCACACCCATCTGACGTTCGATCCGCAGTTTGGCTACGAGCGGCTGGCCATCTCCGTGCCCCGCGAAACCTTGACTGGCGCTAAGAATGCGCGTGTCACACTCATGGCAGGTTTCACGACCGTGCGGAATGTGGGCGCAAGTGAATTCAGCGACGTTGCGCTGCGCGACGCGATCAATGCCGGCGACGTTCCGGGCCCGCGCATGCTGGTGAGCGGACCGGCACTGGGCATCACCGGCGGTCATTGCGACAACAATATGCTGCCGTTTGAATATCACGCGACGGAAGACGGCGTCGCCGATGGCGTGGCCGCCGTGCAGCACAAGGTCCGCGAGAATATCAAGTATGGCTCCGATCTGATCAAGATTTGCGCCACCGGGGGCGTGCTCTCGCTGGGAGATAATCCGCAGGCTTCGCAGTTCACGCTCGAGGAGATGAAAGCGATCGTGGCCGACGCGCATCGCCTGGGACGCAAAGTGGCCGCGCACGCGCACGGAGCCGAGGGCATTCGCTGGGCCGCAGAGGCGGGCGTGGATTCCATCGAACACGGCTCGTACATCGATGACGCCGCCATCGCGACGATGAAAGAACACGGGACGTATCTGGTTCCGACGCTCTATCTCGGCGACTGGATGATCGACAACGCCGGCCTGACGCGCCTGCCCCCGCCCCTGTTGGCGAAGGCGAAAGAAGTGATTCCCGCCGCTCGCAAAAATATTGCGCATGCTTTTGCCAGTGGCGTGAAAGTCGCGTTCGGCACCGATGCTGCAGTGTATCCGCACGGCCTGAACGCGCATGAGTTCGCGGTCATGGTGCGGTTGGGACTGACACCGCTGCAGGCGATTCAGGCAGCAACGGTGAACGCAGCCGATCTGCTCGGCTGGTCGGGAAAAGTCGGGACGCTCGAACCCGGAGCGTGGGCGGATATCGTCGCGGTGGATGGGGATCCGCTCAAAGATGTGACGACGCTGGAGAGCGTGAAGTTTGTGATGAAGGGTGGGGAAGTGGAGAAAAACGAGTATGGGAAATAACTGCGTGAGGTCGCCGAGCTGATGGTTCCCAAAACTTCCAAACTATTGCGTGCGGCGATAACAGCTGCTGTTGTCTTCGTTTGGTCCTTTTCTGTGCTGAGACCCATTGCAGAACTCCTCGCGACTCTGATTCGTCGGCACTGGCCTGAGGGTCGGGTGACTGGATCAATTGTTTGGTACTCGGATCTCCTTGCGGCGAGCATTGCAATTGCAATCGCAATCGCCGTCGGACGATTCTCGTTTCTTAGTGCGCCTGCATCTAAGGCCGATCGCGTTGATAGACTTCTGGTCGCGTGTGCCACTTGGGCCCTGACGTTAGGACTCTTACAGTGGACGGCGGGCCACTATTTAAGAGCATTGTTGGCGGCAGTCACCTTTCTTTTCATCGTTCCGTGGCTGGGGAAGAAATGGATCAATCGGTCTGATCGACAGGCTGGGATTTAATTGCTGGCCTCGGCCCTTCCGCTAGCAATTCCTGTTAGCCTTCTCGGTGATCCAGTCGGTCCAGTAAGAGCTCTCGCCGCTGGCCAAGAGTTCGGCCTTGCCTTCGACGGCGTCCATGAAATTTTCGAGCGTGGCCAGATGCACGTTGGCGTTCACCGGCAAGGATTCGCGGCCACCTGGGTAGATCAGGTCTGGGCCGTTTAGCGGCGACATTTCCATTTCGCCGTCCGTGCCGCGGATGCGGCACTCGTCGCGATTGATCTTCGAATTCCAGCGCACATCGACGACGCCGCGTACGCCCTCCGGATACTCGATCATCACCGTGGCGTTGTCTTCGACCGCATAGTGATGGACCGCGTTGGAGAGTTGCGCTGCAATCTTCTGCGGTTGACCGAACATAAAATTCAACACATCGATGCGGTGCGAAGCGATGTCGAACAGCGGCCCGCCACCAGCTTTCGCAGGATCGAAGAGCCATCCCCGATGGCCGGTGCCGTCGAACCACATGTGATTCGTCAGTTCGGCAAAGACCGGCTTGCCAATCACGCCCTGCGCCAGAAGTTGTTTCGCCCGCTGCACCTTGGGATAGCAGCGCCGATAATAAGCGACGCCGAAAACCTTGCCGCTTTGCTTGCCGGCCTCGACCATCGACCGCGCCTCGGGTTCGTTCATCGCCATCGGCTTCTCGCACAAGACGTGCTTGCCGGCGCCGAGAGCCTGCATGGTTTGCGGAGCATGGAGAAAGACAGGCGTGCCAACATACACGGCATCAATCGCGGGATCTTTCAGCGCTTCGTCGAGAGTCGGCCAGGTGCGCGTCTTGTAGGGCGCAGCCTTCGCGGCGTCGCGCGTAACCAAGCCATAAAGGTTGCAGCGCGGTTCGGCCTGAATAGCAGGGATGACCCGGCGGATCGTGATATCGCCGATGCCGATGACGATCCAGTTGTGAGGAGCAGGCTTCAAGGTGTCAACGTTTCAAGGTTTCAAAGTGCGCTGCGTCAATGTTTCGAGCTTCACGACATCGAATCGCCGTTGCCTTGAAACTTTGTCACCTTGAAACCTTCGCTAAGAAACCAAAGGCCGGGGTGAGCCGGCCTTCGATGAAAATCTCGTTCTCAAATCAAACTACTTCTTGGGGGCGATCGCGTCTTTCGCGGCCTTCGCGACGCGGAACTTCACGACGGTCTTCGCCTTGATCTGGATGGGCTCGCCGGTCTGCGGATTGCGTCCAGTGCGGGCCTTGCGGTGCGCCTTCACCAGGCGGCCGAGGCCGGGAACGACGAATACGCCATTCTTCTTCGTCTCTTTGATTGCGGTGTCAGCCAGGCTCTCCAGGAACGCCGCAGCCTGCTTATTGTTGAGCTCGTTCTTCTCCGCCAACAAGCGGACAAGTTGTGTTTTGGTCAAACCAGCAGCCATACTTCCTCCTCTAAAAAATCGGTTTAATACCAGCGGGCGTAATCTTATACCCTAGGGCCTGTGGAAAACACTATATTTCACGCAGGTTTTCTAATTTGTGCTCTCTCAGAGGTGCATTTTTACAGGGTTTTTTCGAGACCACGATGCCGAAACGGGCCTGTTATGCGTACCAACGTGGTTACTGTTGGAAATTGCAATTGTGGCATTCGATTGTCGATTGACTTGTTGCGAAAATCGGCAGTCGAAAATCGGCAACTGGAAATTCCAGGATGACATAATGAAGTGAGGAGTACTGTTTGAGCTGCGCGATTTGTGAAATCCGGAAAGAGAAGCGCTTCTGCCCCGCGGTGCACGGGCGCATCTGCCCGCAATGTTGCGGAGAGCAGCGCGAAGTCACGCTCGATTGCCCCAGCGACTGTCCCTACTTGATGCAGGCGCGCGAACACGAGAGGCCCCGGTCTGCGGAAGAGATCGACCCGGCTGGGTTGTTCCTCCAGGTCGAGATGTCCGATCAGTTCATGTACGAGCATGAGCATCTGCTCATGGGACTGACCTACGCTCTGGCCAAGGCCGCTCAAACCGACCGCACCCTCAATGATCAGGACCTAATCGCCGCGCTCACCATGCTGTCCACATCCTATGAACGGCGCGTGAACTCCGGCCTCCACTACGAGCAGCCCTTGACGACCGAACCGCGACGTCGCGTCGCCGCCGAGGTCGAGACCATGGTGAAGGAGTATCGCGAAGCCGAGCAGAAGCACATGGGCTATTCCAGCCTGCGCGAAGGCGACGTCCTGAAGGCTCTGGTATTCCTCGTTCGGCTAGCGCACGGACGCACCTCGGGTCGCCCGAAGGCCCGCGGCTTTGTGGAGTTTCTTTTTGCGCAGTTCCCCGAGAAAGAATCAGCCGTGGTTTCACCCCAGGAAGCCGGCAGCCGGATCATCCTGCCCTAGCTGGTCGTTCGTCGTTGGTCCTTGGTGGTTGGTCACGGCTCGACCTTCTGCACCCGTTGTCCTTCGGGCAAGTCCTCCAGCAGTGCGCGGATCTTTTTTTTCAGAATCGGGTGCCATGCTTCCGGGGCGATCTCCGCCAGCGGTTCGAGGACGAACCGGCGGTATGCCATTGCCGGATGCGGAATCGTTAGGTGCAGCGTATCGATGATGGCTTCGCCATAAAGAAGTATGTCGAGATCGATGCTGCGCGGACCCTTGTCCAGCTTGCGCTCGCGTCCCATCTTTTTCTCAATGCTGAGTAACCCCGACATGAGTACTTCCGGCGGCAGCGCCGTCTCTAGGGCAACCGCACAGTTCAGGAACCAGGCTTGTTCGGTAAATTCCACCGGCTCGGTCTCATAGAAAGAAGAGACCGCGATCACGCGGCCAAGATGCTCCAGCTCGCGGATGGCTTCCCGCAGGCAACTGGCCCGGTCCCCAACGTTCGATCCCAGCGACAGGTAAACGAGGTTCTGCATGTGGCCTAGGGTTTTGTACTCCGACGAAAGCGCCGACACAACCGCGTTCTTCGGATAGTTAGGAGTTTCTTACCAAACTCGCGAAACCACTGAATTTTCAGGCTCAACCAAGGGTCCTTCACCTTGGTTACTATCGGGAAAAATGAGGTCGCCCCTAGAATCGTTGCATGACGTTGGACTCACTCCTCCTGAGTCAGGACCCCGAATTGGTTCGGGTGATCCGGCCCACGCTCGAGAAGCTTTCGATCGACGTGGCGATTTGTCCCGAGGCGCGAGCCGGCGCCGATATCCTCATCAACGACAAGTTCGATGCCGTGATCGTCGATTGCGACGACCTGAGCGGCGGCTTGGCTCTGCTGCAAGGCTTGCGCAACACGCCCAGCAACAAGAACTCGGTCGCCTTCGCCATTCTCAACGGAAAAAAGACCACTACCAAGGACGCCTTCGATTTTGGCGCGAACTTCGTTCTACAGAAGCCGATTAGTGCGCTCAATGCTTCGCGTTGCTTCCATGCCGCTCTGAACTTCATGGTCAAGGAGCGCCGCCGCTACTTCCGCCATCCGGTGAAGATGCCGGTACAGATCGTTCTTGGCGAACAGACGGTCAACGCAAACAGCACCAACATCAGCGAGAGCGGAATTGCCCTGATGTTGCGCGACGCTCTGCCGAAAGGCGCCACCCCGCGACTTGTGTTCAGCTTGCCCGATATTTCCCACAAATTCGAGGTGGAGGCGGAGGTCGTCTGGGCTGACATGAAGGGCCGCGCCGGCTTACGCTTTCACAATGTTCCCCAGTTCTCCCAGGAGCAGCTGGAAGCCTGGCTCGACGAACGCCTGGAAGAGGAACTTCCCGGCGCTCTGGAACGGATTGCGGCCGCCGACTCGTCCAAACTGCAGTAGCCCGATCCCTCTTTTCGGCGTACCTACTCTGAGACTTTTCTGGCCTTTGGCGGACGTGGCACTCTGGGAAATCCGGGGTGCCACCCTCTATGACCAATGACTTTCGCATTGCCAAGGTTCAAAGAACTCTGCGTTGGTTTGAAGACGATATGCCGCTGTTACACATGCGCGTGAAGGAACTCTCGAAGGAACGGCAGGAGTCGGCCAAGAAGTTTGCCGCCGCCCTGATCGACCAGACTCGCGCCGAGCTTGACCGGTTGCTCCGCGAACAACACATGGACCAGCAAAACCCGGCCGATCCCCCCTGCGAACCCGCAGACTGATAAAAAACTGGTCTTAACGAAAACAAAAACCTGGTCTTAGGCCTTGGATCTTAGGGAAAAGCGCAAGACCCGAACCCCGTGACCTAATACCCAAGACCCGACAGCGAAGACCCGGAGACTCAAGCTCAACCCCGCCTTTCCCAAATTTATTCAATATTCACAAGACTGTCACAGTCCTGCAATAAAGCCCCACTAGCGTCAACTCTATCCGGCCGAAGCCGCCTGCGCGCGTCTATGCGTCGCAGATTTTCTGGCCCGGCACTTCATCTGTGGGAAGTTCTTGGAGAAAACAATGAAAAAAAGCCTTCTCTCTCTCGGTTTGTTTGCTGCTCTTGCGGGCGCAGCTACGGCGCAACAGGGCGCTGTGCCAACGGGCATTCCAGCCCTCAACCATGTCTTCTTGATCATGATGGAGAACCACGGCTACACGGAGATCATGCACAATCCCAACGCCGCCTTCATCAACCAATATGCGAAAACGGCGAATCTGGCCACCAACTACTTCGCTGTCGCCCATCCCAGCCTGACCAACTATCTGGAAGTGGTCGGTGGTTCGAATTTCGGCGTGCTCAGCGACAATCCGCCGAACTGGCACAATCAAGGTTGCGCCGTCAACCTGGTTTCAAAGGTGGCGAATACCGACAATCCTCCGAGCCCGAACGTCTGCCCCATCACTGGGTCCGGCACCGATCAGGCCACTCCGCTGCTCGACTGCTCGAACGAAGTCAGCGGCCCCCCCTGCGAAATCGAGATCGACAACGTACATCAGATCGCGGCTAACCCTAACACGGTCGGAATGACCATCGCCGACCAGTTGGCCGCCGCCGGAAAGACGTGGAAGACCTACCAGGAGAGCTTGCCGATGCGGAGCCCCGACTTGGTCAACTACAGTGACGGAAATTTCACTAACCTCACCAACTTTGCCTGGATGAATCCCCAGCTCAATCCGCCCCTGTCCAGTGCTGACATCGTGCAGCTCTACGCCTCCAAGCACAATCCGTTCCTCTATTTCCTCAACGTGCAGCTCGGAACGAACCCACTGGTGAGCTACGCGCAAATGTCCGCTTTCGACGGCGGTACGGGACTGTGGGCGGACCTCGCATCCGGCAATGTTCCCGCGTACTCGTTCATCGTGCCCAATCAGTGCAACGATCAGCACGGACGCGGCAACGGCACCGCCTTCTGCAACTACGACCCGGACGACGACGGCTTGCAGTCTGGCCTCAATCCCGCGCTCATACAGCTTGGCGATCAGGCGGTACAGAAGATCGTTACGGCCATCCATCAATCGCCAGCGTGGTCGCAGGGCAACAATGCCATCGTCCTGGTGTGGGACGAGAACGACTATGCCGTGCAGCCGATCATCAACCAGGTGATCACCGTCGTTGATACGAATTACGGATCGCGTGGCCTGACCAGCAAAACTTACTACAATCACTTCTCGTTGCTGGGTTCGATCGAAGGCGGACTCGGCCTGCCCTGCTTGAATAATGCTTGCAGTGCGGCGGTCATGACCGATTTGTTCAGCACGCCGTAAGACGTCGAGAAGCAAAAGCGTTTGCCCCACGTCTCGTAGCTGAGGCGTGGGGTTTTTCTTGCCGCAGTGATTCGAACATTAACATCAGCCGCCGATCGATTTTCCGGATTTAAAATCCCCTTGACACAATGTCAAGCGTGCTTTACATTCTGGAATGTCAAGCATGCTTGACTCGGAGATTGTATGGACGCCAACAACAAGCGCTACCTGCTCGAATTCGGCTCATCGATGGCCGGTTACAGCATCGTCGTCCCGCTGTCGATCTGGCTGTTGCGCGGCCACGAACACACGCCGCTCGGGTATGTGATTGCATTCCTGCCGATCATCCCATCGATCTTCGCATTGCTGGCGTTCCTGAGGTTTTTTCGAGGCCTCGATGAATTGCAGCGCCGTATTCAACTGGAAGCCGTGGTCTTCAGTTTCCTCGGCACCTGCTTCATCACGCTGACCTGGGCCTTCCAGCAAAACGCGGGGCTGCCGCGCTTCGACGTGAGTTGGGTGGCGCCATTGCTGATCGGGCTTTGGGGAATTGGGGTCGGGATCGCTAAGCGGAGGTACGAGTGAAAAACAGCGTGCGCGACATCCGGGCACAGCTTAACTGGACCCAGGCAGATCTGGCGGAGAAACTCGGCGTGTCGCGGCAGACCGTGAACGCCATTGAGACGGAAAAGTACGATCCCAGCTTGCCGCTGGCGTTAAAAATCGCCAAACTGTTTCGCAAACCGGTGGAAGATATCTTCAAAGCGTAACGTAACGTGTAGGGACAGCTACCTCGGCTTTTCCGGCCGTGCGAAGCTCGACCGGTTTTCTCGGAACTCGGTACTCGCAACTTGGGACTATTTCGGATACCACTCCAGCAGCCGCACTTCAATCCCGGTTCCTTCGAGCGCTTTCTTGAACACCGAAAGATCGGACCCGCGGTAGTGATAGGGAATCACAATCTTAGGATGGAAGGCCTTCACCGCGTCAGCAGCTTCTTCGGGCGGCATGGTGTAGGGCAGATTCATGCACACGAACGCGACGTCGATGTTCTTGAGCGCGCGCATGTCCGGTACGCCTTCGGTGTCGCCCGAGAAGTAGAAGCGCTTGCCGCCATAAGTGAGAACGTAGCCGTTGCCGCGTCCCTTGTCGTGAAATAGTTTCCCAGGTTCAGGGCCTCGCTTCAGGTTGTAAGCAGGAATCGCCTCAATCTTCCAGCTTTGCCAGGTCTTGCTCTCGCCATTCGCGATCGGCTTGGCGGTCGTAACGGTTTTCGCAACCGCAGCAGACGAGATGATCTCCGTATCCGCTTTGCTGATCAGCTTGATCGAATCCGGATCCATATGATCGCCGTGAATATCAGTGATCAGAATCAGGTCGGCCTTGGGCAGCCCATCCAGCTTCGCAGGTTTTGCCGG
>Ga0335076_10003220_pt1 | contig 16386 bp, 11 predicted proteins | sample Lox_Sample_25_FD_206717 | JGI IMG/M metagenome (GOLD analysis project Ga0335076, IMG submission 206717) | Soil microbial communities from Loxahatchee National Wildlife Refuge, Florida, United States - Lox_Sample_2.5 | ecosystem: Environmental > Terrestrial > Soil > Wetlands | place: USA...
CTTCCGCCGGCGCGGATGGAGCAGGAACAATCCCCGATTTCGCATCTTTTTCTGCGGCGCGCAGGCGGTCGATGATATCGCCTTCAGAAGTAGCTCCGATTACCAGTGCGCCGCGTAATGGAGACTTGTAAGAAGATGCGGCGGAAGTTGACGCCTGTTTTGCGGTCATACCGCCTTCCACACTTTTCGCAGCAGCCTCAGTCACAGCGAACGGCGTCTTTCCGTTCCCATTCAACCTGTGCGGGATGTATTCCTCGAGCACGGCATGAAAATTCGTTCCGCCGAATCCAAAAGCGCTCAAACCGGCACGGCGCACGCCATCCGGAGGGACCGTCCACGCCTTCAGCTCCGTGTTGACGTATAGTGGCGAATGCGCGAAATCGATGTCCGGATTCGGGTGCTCGCAGTGCACGCTCGGCGGCAGCACTTTATCGTGCAGAGCAAGTGTGGCTTTGAGGAATCCCGCTGCTCCAGCCGCGCCTTTCAAATGTCCAAAGTTCGACTTCACAGACCCGAGCCCAACCAAGTGGGCCGGCAAATGATAGGTGCTGAGCACTTCGGCCAGGCTCTGTACTTCGACCACATCGCCTACGCGTGTTGACGTTCCGTGGCCTTCAAAGTAAGTCGCCGTCGCGGGTGACAACCCTGCGTTTTGCCATCCGCGTTCAACCGCGAGCTTTTGGCCAATGGGATTGGGCGCAGTAATTCCTTTCCCTTTTCCATCACTTGAGCCACCCATGCCGCGCAGCACCGCGTAAATTTTGTCGCCGTCGCGCTCAGCATCGGCGAGCCGCTTCATCAGAAAAAGTGCGGCGCCTTCGCCCATCACGAATCCGTCAGCACCTTCCGCATAAGGACGTGTCCCCGTTGCCGAGAGGGCGCCAATCTTGCAGAACTTGACGAACGTTGACGCACCCATGTTGCGATCGATACCGCCGGTGACTACCGCATCGAAATCTTTTTCGACCAGACCCTCGACGGCCGAACTCATCGCCGCCATGGCTGAAGCGCAGGCGGCGTCGCAGATGTAATTCGGTCCGTGAAAGTTGAAAACGTTCGCGATTCTTCCGGCAATGCAGTTCGAGAGTTCTCCCGGCATGCTGTCTTCGGTGACTTCGGGAAGATATTTGGCCATGCGCTCGTGTAATTCGCGGGTAATCTCTTTGCGCAACTCTTCCGGCAGATTCGCGAAGCTGGTGACCCCTGACAGCTCGCGAGCGTACTCAGGAAAATAAATGCGGAGCGAAGTCAGATAATGCTTTTCGCCAGCCATAGCGTTGCCGAGAATCACCGCCGTGCGGTCCGGATTCAGCGGGCGATTGGGATAGCCGAAATCTTCGAGCGCCTGGCGAGTGCAGGCAATCGCCCATTTTTGCGCACCATCCATCGCGTCAACCACACGCGGTGGGACGGGCAAATGCCACTTGATCGGGTCCCACGTGAACTCGCGCACCCAACCGCCGATTTTCGAATATGTCTTATCAGGGGCTGCGGGATCGGGATCGTAATAAAGCGCCGGGTCCCAGCGTTTGGGATCAACTTCGGTTACGCTGTATCGTCCGTTCTTGATGTTTTCCCAAAACGCAGAGACATTTGGCGCATCGGGCAGAACGGCACCAAGCCCGACGATGGCGATGGCTCGGTATGAAGTGTTTTCCATGACTGCGCTCCTGTAAAACGAAATCAGATATAAAACTCACATTTAAAAATTCACGCCGCCCGCTCAGCTTTAGCCGCGCGGCCATACAAAACGTCGGCTACATAATCCATATCTGTAATCAAGCCAGCTTGCGCACTGTGCGTCGCGGGCAAATTCACTGTTAACTCAAATGCCGGTAATTCGGAGTTGCTCAGGCCGCCCGCCCCAATCAACCAACGCAGACCACCCTCAGCAACTTTGAGCGCCGCATCGCGCGCACAAATCCTGCTGATCGCTGCCAGCCCGGCTTCATCAAATCGCCGGTTGGTTTTTTCGTTCAGTTTGTTTTCTGCCATCAGAGCTGCACGTCGCGCCAGACTGCCCGCGCATTCCGCGTAGGCGATCAACTCGCCGAGGCGAAGGAGAATGTGTTGATAGCGAGTAAGTCGTGCGACGCGCGTCTTCTCCATAATTTCCGCGAGCGCGTGCATCGCCAGCGCGGCATGGTCGGATCCAACTTTTGGATGTCGCCGATGCAACTCTTCAAATTTCTTCGCCTGATCGTGATAATGCTGGCCACGTGTCTTCAAATGCGTCTGCCAGCGATCGCGGGCGATGGTCATCTCCATGATCTCGGAAGTGCCTTCGTAAATGATGGTGATGCGCACGTCGCGGCTGATCTTCTCCACCATGTACTCGTGCGTGTAGCCGTATCCGCCGAGCGCCTGAATGCTGGCCTCAGCCGCAGCATTCCCTGCTTCTGTCGCCATATACTTCGCGATCGCGCCTTCGGTATTGAGGCTGCCTTCGCCCGCGTCGATACGCTCGGCAGTTTCCTCGATGTAGGCACGCGCGGCTTCGAGTCGCACCACGTTGGGCACGATCAGCTTATGGGTGTAGCCTTGCTTTTCTGACAGCGGCGCGCCGGCTTGAATGCGCTTCGTCGAGTATGGGATGGCGCGATCGAGAGCCGACCATCCTGCGCCGAGACCAAATGCAGCCACCATCAGGCGCGTGTAGCCAAATACAGCCTGCGCCTGAATCAAGCCCTGACCTTCGACGCCTCCAACCAGTCGGTCCGCCGGAACGAAAACGTTATCGAGCGCCAGCGCCGCGGTGTTGCTCAGACGAATGCCGTGTTTATCTTCCGGCTCATCATGCGTGAAGCCTTTCAGTCCTTTTTCGAGGATGAACCAACTGGGACCACTCGGGGTGTTGGCCAGCACCGTGTACGCGTCAGCGATGCCGCCATTGCTGATCCATTGCTTGTTGCCGGTGATTTTGTAACCAACAATTTTGCCGTCTTCGATCACCCGCTCAGCCGTCGTGCGCAGCGCGCCCAGGTCACTACCGGCCTCGGGCTCTGTCGCGCCGTAGGCAAAAAGAATTCCTTCTTCCGCAATGTGCGACAGCCAGATCTTTTTTTGCTCCGGCGTGGCGCCGACGGTGATGGGATCGCTGCCGAGAAAGGTTGCAAGCACGGAAGTGGCGACGCCTAGATCGATGCGGGCCATCTCCTCGCACACGCAGTACACGTCGAAGGTGTTGCCGCCCATGCCGCCATACTCTTCGGGAATGAATAAAAGCTGAATTCCCAGCTTGTCCGGGCTGCACATGTGGTGGACCACATCGAGTGGACATTCGTCTTTTTCGTCCAGCTCGATCAGGGTTTCGTCGGGCAGACGCTTTTTCGCGAATTCGCGCAGCGATTTCAAGCTCAACTTGAGTGTTTTGGCGGTAATCATTGTCATCTCCTCATTTCGCGGCGACGCCGTGCAGTTCGCGAACTTTGCTGGTCATCTCGGGCAGGAACTCGAGAATGTCATCGATGATTCCCACGTCCGCCACTTGAAAAATTGGGGCCTTGGGATTTTTGTTGATGGCGATGATGAACGGATTGCCTTTCACCCCGGCCAAATGCTGCGACGAACCGCTGATTCCGCAGGCCATATAAACCTTCGGCTTCACTGTTTTTCCTGACGAACCCACCTGGCGCGATTTTTCCAGCCATTTGGCATCGACCACCGGACGCGAGCAGGAAACCGCCGCGCCCATAGCTTCGGCAAGCTCCTCTGCGATCGGAACATTGTCTTTTTCTTGTATGCCGCGGCCGATCGAAACCAGGACCGGGTACTTGGTGATATCAACGTCGCCAGATTCGGCCATGATCGTCTGCAGGTAACGCCGCCCTGCTGTGAGCGGGCCAACTTCTGCGGACTTGTCGATTACTGCCCCGGCCACCGCTCCGGCTTCTGTGGACTTGAACGCGCCGGGGCGAATTGTGATCACAGCGCCGGAGGAAATATCACATTTCATATGCGCGCTGACCTGGCCTCCGAATTCCTGGCGGACAACCTTGAGAAATGTGCTCTCGACGCCTTCGATCTCGACGACATCGGAAACATAGGCCGCGTTCAACTTGATGGAAAGTCCGGGAGCGAGATCGATGCCGAAGTGCGCGTGTGGAATTAGAAAAACGCTGTCCGGCGGAAGCACTTTGACCAGCGCCTTCCGGATCAGTTCCGCATTGGGATACGCAAGCACGTCGTACGAAATTTTCCAGACCTCTTTGTATGAGGCACAGACCGTTGTGCAAGCGGTTTCCAAGTCCGAACCCGCGCCGCTAACGATGGCGGTAACTGGAGCCGCCGGATCAATCTGCCGTGCCGCGGCCAAAAGCTCAGCAGCGGAGTCGTCGACCACGCCGCCTCTATGCACGATGTAAGTGAAAATTGCAGGCATTATTTCAACCCTCCTTTGGCTGCGACCAACTCCAGAACCTTGTCAATGTTTTCTTCGCGGCTTCCTTCGAGAATTTCAGCGCCTTTACCGACTGTGGGCACGAAGTAATCAATGCGTTGCACCTTTGCGGCTTTAGCACCGACTGAGTTCGGATCAAGCCCCAAATCAGAGACGCCGTAAGTCGCGATCGGAACGGAAGCGACCGCGCGAATACCTCGCATTCCGACATATCGCGGGTCGTTGATACCGGTCTGAATTGAGAGCACGCATGGCAGGTCAATTTCGCTGATCTCTTTGTTCCCGCCTTCAATTTCGCGGCTGATTTTCAGCTTCTTGCCATCAATCACTTCGATCGCGCTGACAAGAGAGGCGAATGGATAGTCGAGCATCGCCGCCAGCATGCCGCCAACTTCCGCCGCGCCCGCCTCGGCCTGAACACCGGTCAGGATCAGGTCGTAACTACCTTGTTCGACAAAGCGCTTGAGGATCGCCGCGATTCCGCGTCCGTCTGAACCGGCGAAGGTATCGTCGGAAATCAGCACGCCGTGGTTGGCGCCCATTGCCATCTCGCGGCGCAACACCTCTTCGTCATCTTCGTTGCCGACAGTGACCACGGTGACCTTCCCACCCACGCGTCCGACGATCTGCAGCGCCTCTTCGACCGCGTAGTTGTCCGGTTCGTTAATTGAATAAACCAACTCATCGCGCTCGATATCGCTGCCGGCAGCATTGAGTTGAATCTCGTTTTCCGATGTGTCGGGTACTCGCTTTACGCAAACTAGAATTTCCACAATTACCTCCCTGCAACGCACTCTGCCTGCATTTCGAACGTGCTCTTTGTCTGCGGCGGAATTTCGCGGACCATCTGCTGCTCTGCCAATTCGGCAATGTCGATCGCCGTCATCTTTCCTTCTAAACCAGCGACTTTGATTGCGTCTTCAATGTTGGCCATGCAGAACGGGCAGGCCGTGACGATCACATTCGCCCCTGCTTCGGCCGCCATACGCACACGCTTGACCCCGATGCGCTCTTCCTCTTTCGGCTCGTAAAACAGCATCAACCCACCTCCGCCACAACAAAACGACCGGTCGCGCGAACGCTTCATTTCAACTCGCCTCAGGCCAGGAATCGCATCCAGCACCTCGCGCGGATCGTCGTAGATTTGGTTATGGCGGCCTAGGTAGCACGGGTCGTGGTAGGTATAAACCTTGTCGCCTTCGATCGGATTGAACTTGACCTTCCCTGCTTTGACTCCGCGCGCAACCACCTGGCTGATATGCTCAACCGGCGGTACATTCTTGTAGTCATGCTTGAGGGCGTTAAGCGCGTGGGGATCGGCGGTGACAATCTTCTGCACGCCGGAAGCTCTAATCGCCTCGGCATTTTGGTCGCGCAGTGAAATGAACAGCAGTTCTTCCCCGAAGCGTCGAACCTCGTGACCGCTGTCTTTTTCGGCCGCGCCCAAAATTCCGAAGTTTTCCCCAATGTGGTCGAGGATCTTGGCCGTGGCGCGCCCAATGGAGTGCATGCGCTCGTCGTAGGACGTGATACTGTCCACGAAATAGAGCGTGTCAGCGCCGTTCTTGTCGAGGGTTTTCACGCGGCAGGTCTGCTGGAAATCTTTGGCATTGATCCAGTCGCTGCGCTTTTTCTCCATCTTGCCGTAAGGATTGCCGCGACTTTCGAGCGCCTTCAGCGGCTTCTGCAATGACTGAGGAACGCGCCCTTCATCGACCAGACCTCGCCGCAAATCGACAATCTTGTCGATGTACTCAATCAGCAACGGACACTCTTCCTCACAAGCGCCGCAGGTCGTGCACGACCAGATTTCATCCTCGGAGTAAATACCGCCGACCAGCGCTTTGCCATTTCCTGTGGGGCCGAACATCGGATAGTGCTGGAAGGCATAGTCGCGAGCCTTAATGGTCAAGAAACGCGGCGAGAGCGGACGTCCAGCCGCATTCGCTGGGCAATTGTCGGAGCAGCGTCCGCAGTCGGCGCAGGAATAAAAATCGAGCATGTGCTTCCAGGTGAAATCTTCAAACGTTTTCACGCCGAAGGACGTCAATTGATCCAGGTTCTCTTCGCTGACATCCCAGCGCACCGGCTTCAGAACTTCGCGATCGAGTTTCGAGAAGTAAACATTGAACAGAGACGTTTCAACATGGAACTGGATCCCAAATGGCCGGTAGCAAAGCAAGAAATAGAACGTAATCTCGTGGAGCAGATATCCGGCGAAGCAAAACTGCCCGATGCTCGAGAGTGATGCGGACACAAAGACCGTCTTCAACAGCCAGGGCAGCGAGTATGCGGCGGAGAAATGAGCGATCTGTCCCGCCTGCATCTGCCCCGCGGCTTTCGCGGCTTCAAACAAGCTGTCGGCGAGCATCAGAATCGCGATGAGTGCCAGCAGAAAAACCGCATCTGCTTTATGCGCCTTGCCAAACTTCGAAGGCACTTCGTAGCGCGCGGGCTTGAATACCACGCGGCGCACGATAGCAAAAATCATGCACAGGAAAACGACCGTGGCGGCGTAGTCGGTCACGACTTCGTAGACGTGGCCGAGTTCCCCGCGCATTCCTGGCATTACAAAGTCAGGGGACGTGCCCAGGATCAGCACAGTGAAGGCGCGCATTGCGAGGAGAATGAATCCGGCGAAGAAGAGAATGTGAACAGTGCCGGCGACTTTGTAGCGAGGATGCTTCCACTGCCCCAGCCAGAACTTGCCCACTCTGCCCAGCCGCTCTAAAGGATGATCAAAGCGCAAATCACTTTGCGCTCGAACTAGCGGCACCATCCTTCGCATCACGATGTAAGCGAAGCTTCCTACTCCAAGAAAATGAATGCACAGAAACAGCGCGTATCCCGGGGCAAGCCAGGATCCCAATTGCGCCGCAGCCTGAGTACTCGCCACCATAGAGACCTACCCTCAATTGAAACTAGCCACGTCACCGGATCACCTCGCCCCATCTCACGCGACCATTTGGCTAACGCCTTGCTGCTCCCCACCGGACACACTCGACTGCCCCGGTTCACCCGAAAGAGGACGCATTGTCTGGGGGATCGAACCATTCTTGCGCGGCCGAAAGACAGATGCCGTTACCGCGGACGTCGCCTGTTGTTTTCTCGACCGCCGTTTTTCATCGTGCGAAGGAGGCATCCCTGCCGCTTCGCGCAGTTCAGCAAAACTCACCTTCAACAATTCTTCCAGTCGCCGCAGATCCGGCACGGCATGAACGTCACCGCTGAAACCGAATCCGATGTTGCCGTCGTAACTTAAAACGGCGCAGTTCATCGCCATTTCGCCGCCCACCGGAACATAGGGATACCAGCGCAGCATCTTGTGCCCCAGCAGGTGCAGCGGATACTGCGGCCCGGGCACGTTTGTGCAAACCATATTGAAGGGCGTAACCGGTAACCGGCTCAACACGGGACCGATCGCCGCCTGCACTCCGGTTGGCAGCATTCCGATTAATCCAGCGCTGAGGCTGACCAACTCGGCCGCGTGCGCTTGCTTCAGGAACTCCGTTCTCTGGTGTACCGCCATCAAGAGTTTCTTCGGATCGCGAATATCGAGCGGAACCGTGACCGGAACCAGAGAAATGCGGTTTCCCAGTTCGCTGCCGTGATTGCTTCCGCGCAGATTCACCGGAACCATCATGCGGAACAGCCGGGCTTGCACGAGTTCGCCGTGCAGTTCCAGATATCGGCGGACCGTGGCCGTGACCAGCGCCAGAATGACGTCATTCACGCTGACCCCAAAGGTGTCTTTAATTACTTTCACTTCCTCAAGCGGCACATCCGCCCAGGCAAATTTTTGCGGCCCGCAATACAAAGTGTTGAAGCGCAGCCGCTCGGTGAAAGCGGTGATCTCCGGCAACAGCTTCGAGAGTTCTTCAGTAGGCACAAGCTGGCCGCCGTTTATGGCCGCGCGCTCACCCATGCTCAGGACATCAGCCATGGCCGAAAAGATTCGCTTGACAAGATCCGAATAGGAATCGACGACGCCGGTGGTCAAAGAGGTCAGAGTGTCAGGAGGTGGCGGAACTTCGAACCGGAATTTCCGCTTCGGCAGATGCGGAACCGCCGGGCTTGCGTCGAACAACACGTTCATCAGAGCCACACCAGCTATGCCATCGGCGAGGCAGTGATGCAGGCGAAGAATAACCGCCGTGCGATTGAGTTTAAGGCCCTGCACCAATGTCATGTCCCAGAGCGGATGTTTGCGATCCATGAGCTGGCTGAAAAGCTTCCCGGCAACTGCTTTCAGTTCATTGTCCGTACCGTAGCGGAGTTTCTCCTCGCGAACATGGCGCGTAATGTCGAACTCGGGATCGTACTCCCAGCTGGGAAGCCCCATGCCGAGCGGCGCAGAAACTACACGCTTGAGATACCGCGGAAGAACCGGCAGCTTCGATTCGACAAACCGGATGCACTCCCGCAGCGAAATCTTTCCTTCAAACGTGCATACGCTGGCCACGTTCAGCGGCATTCCTTGGCGCTCCAGATGCAGGAAGACCGTGTCGCCCCAGGACAGGCGGTCGCTTTGTTCGCGGTTCTCCATAAACTCTCCTATTTCTGCTCGAACGAATTCATCCAGTTCAGCTCGCGAAACGAAAGCCGCGATGCCAGCTTCACCAGTTTGAGCGCTTTGTACACGTGCACGTTCACGCCAAGTAAAACCACCGTGATTCCTTTCTCCTCTGCCACGCATATGAACTCTTCCATGGCAGGAATGGCGCTGGCATTGATCCGGCGCACGGCTGAAAAATCCATCACAACCTCGCGAATATTGTCGGCCAGCATCTCGCTGGCTTTTTCCAACATTGAAGCTAGCTGCGCTTCGTCGAGATTTCGCAACACCGAAACTGTTGCCATAACATTCATCCCTAGGCGGTCTTACCGTGCTGGGCAGCAACCACGTCTGCCGTGCCGCGACCCGAGTATGCCTTCCAAAACAGTTCGACCAATTCCTTCACTAACGGCATGCGCGGATTCGATCGCCACGAAGGATCGTTGTAAGCCGCATCGGCCAGCTCAGGCACTGCGCGCTCGAATTCTTCTTTCGAAATACCTAGCCCCGCAATGGAGTGGGGGAAATCCAGTTTGTCGAGCAACTGCTCAACCGCGGCAATGAGCTTGTTTATCTTTTCTTCAACCGTCGTTCCACCGAGACCCAGCAGATCCGCTACCGTGGCGTATTTTTTATGCGCGACATATCCCTGGGTGTAAGGCGAGGGCATAAACTTTGCCGGCACGGCCGCGTTGTAGGCAATCACGTGCGGCAGCATGAGCGCGTTTGCCCGGCCATGCGCAACAGCGAAACGCGCTCCGAACGCGTGCGCCAGCGCGTGATTCACTCCCACGGAAGCATTCGAAAATGCCATGGCGGCAATGCACGCGGCGTTGTGCATCATGGTGCGTGCCTCTTCGTCCTGGGGATACTCGTACGCGATCGGCAGATATTTAAAGACGAGCCGGATCGCCTGCATGGCATAAGCGTCCGTGTACGGCGAGGCATAATTCGACACTCCCGCCTCGAGTGCATGCGTCAGGCAATCGATGCCGGTATCTGCCGTGAGCCCTTTCGGCATCGACATGACGAATTGCGGATCGACAATCGCGACGTCCGGTGTCAATGAATAATCAGCCAGCGTGATCTTGCGGCCATGCTTTTTATCGAGAAGAACTGCGAACGGCGTAACCTCGCTCCCAGTGCCGCTGGTGGTGGGAATCGCGATCAGTCGGGCCTTGATCACCTTCTCCGTCGGAAACTCAACTACGCGTTTTCGCAGATCGAGGAACGGAGCTGCGAGTTCTTCGAGATCTGCGTTCGGCGACTCGTATTTGAGCTTCATGATCTTCGCCGCATCGATCACCGAACCGCCGCCCAGCGCAATGATCTGATCGGCCTGATAAAACTTCAGCCCTTCCACCCCCTCTAACACGACCTTCGCTTCCGGTTCCGCGTCCGGAATCACGGAAAGGTGAACGTGGGTCTCCGGCGGGATGTAGCGGCGCACAATATCGACGAGTCCCATTCGCTCCAGCGCCGGATTAGTCAGAACAATGGTCGAGCGCGATGCGAATTGCGCCACGTTCTCGACCGCATTCATGTTGAAATAAATATGGTTGGGCACGCGGAACCACATATGTGCTTGTGTCCTTCGCGCAACGCGCTTGATGTTGAGATAGTGATAGATGTTGACGTTGTCAGTGGTGCTGTTACCCCCGCCGGTGCCGCAACCAAATGCGAATGTGGGGACGAGATCGTTGTAAACCGCGCCCAGGGCACCAATCGAGCCCGGTGAGTTCACGATGATCCGCCCGGCGTTGATCACCTCGCTGAACTTGCGAATGATTTCGTCGTTATGCGAGAAAATAACCGCGGTATGCCCGAGCCCGCCGGCGTGGTTCACATCCACACAAACCTTTAACGCTTCTTCCGAGGATTTCGCACGATAAACCGCGAGCACAGGGAAAAGCTTTTCAACCGAGAGCGGATGATCGGCTCCCACGCCCTGAATCGGCGCCACCAGAAGTTTCGTTCTCGGCTTGACCGTTAATCCGATAAAGCGCGCTATCGCGGTCGCTTTCTGGCCGACCGCCATGGGCTGCATGAACCCGGTCTGTGGATCGATCACCGTGCGCGCCAGCAGCCTGGTTTCTTTTTCATTGCAGATGTGCGCGCCCAGCTCAGCAAACTTTTTAAGGGCGGCATCGTAAATCTCATCGTCGATGACGACCGTCTGCTCGGAAGCACAGATCGTTCCGTTGTCGAAGGTTTTCGAGATGATGATGTCGACGATCGCAGCATTCAGATCGGCGGTCTTCTCCAGATAAACGGGCGTATTCCCTGCGCCCACTCCTAACGCTGGCTTGCCCGAGCTGTAGGCTGCTTTCACGGCGTTCGGTCCGCCGGTGGCATCGATCAGCGCCACATCTTTGTGGTGCATCAGGTAGGCATTGTCTTCCAGCGTGTGGGTCCCGAGGCAGGCAAAAACCCCTTCAGGCGCACCATGCGCAACGGCTGCTTCGTACATCACCTTTACCGCTTCCGAGCAGCACGCCCAGGCTTTCGGGTGCGGGCTGAAGATCACGGCATTCCGCGTTTTCAGCGCCATGATGCACTTGAACAGAACTGTGGAGGTGGGATTGGTGATCGGCAGCATGGAGAAAATCACGCCGATCGGTTCGGCCACTTCGACCAGATTGCGCTCGGGATACTCGCGAATGATGCCGACAGTTTTTTTGTCTTTTATGTAGTTGTAGGCAAACTCGGTGGCCACCATGTTCTTGATGACCTTATCTTCGAAGACCCCGAGTTTGGTCTCCTCAACGGCAAGCCGCGCCAAGTGCTGCGCCTGCTCAAGCCCGGCGAGCACCACCGCCTTCACTATGCGGTCCACTTCTTCCTGGGTGAATTGGCCAAACACCGCGGCCGCGGTGCGCGCTTGAGTGACGATCCGTTCGAGATAAGCGATCCGTTCTTTGCTGAGTTCTTCCGCATCCGCTGGAGCGGGCGGCTGTTCGACTGCTTCACTTGCGATCATTACCGCCCCCTATAAGTTGCGAGGGCCCGTGGCCTGGGTGAACGCTTCCAACGCTTACTTTTTTCAACGACCTTCTTCTAACGACCTTCTTCTAACGACGAAGTGGCGCCGATCGTCGTGGCACAAACTTTCTCCCTTTAGGCGTAATCAATCGGGTGCTTGGCAAGCCAGTGTTCATCACGCACCCGGGACATTTTCTTCAGGGCAGACCGGGTCGCGCTGGCCGCCAAACGCCGGCCCTGCCAGGTCATACCTAATCCAAATCCGATCATGCCGTCGATCAAGCCCAACGCCAACACCTGCCCCGGCGATCGATAATGTTTTCGCGCATTGCCGATCATGCCGATGCAGCTTCCAATTGCCGCGGGTATTAACGCTTTGCGGACTGAATCCTTAAGAAACGGAGTAAGAGGTTTACCATCCAGAAATGCTTCCCGGCCGGACCGAGTTCCCTCCAGCCCAGCATCCAGAACCTTGCGACCGTATTCGAGTTCCGACTCTAACCAGGTCTCCACACCCATACATCACCTCGCATGCGGTCGATTCAAGTTGCTGTTATTACTAGACCACCGCTGAGGAGGTGATTCCGTAAGGTGTGTCACTTGGGGCTGTGACGGCGGTCACACGCGGTCAGGATTGGGAGCTGATTCAGATAGGTATCGAACAAGAAGAACAGAGCCGGCGCCCCGCCGCAGGCCACGGCAAGCACGACGGGGCGCCGAGTTGGGCATGCTTCTTATCCCTCGCGAGTCATTCGCGCTCCAGCGCAAGTGCTCTCAGGTCGCTTCACCTACGCAGCTTTCTTCATCGCTGCGGGAGGGGTCGAAGCTGCCCCCATTTCTGGTGGCACCGCCACCAATTTCGCGTATGCAGAGCGAATAATCATCCATACGAAGTAGTAAAGCGCGGTTATCGCCGCGACCAGCACAGCACTTCCGGCTACTGAGATCGGCGTTTCAAAAATCCGAGCAGGAATATCAAGCACGAATGCCCCGAAGCTAGAGAGCACCAGCCCGAGGATTGCTCCCCAAAGAGGCACCCGCTCCGGGAACCACTCACGCGGAGTCAGCATCGCCCAAAAACCCCAGGCAAATGGCACAAAGCACCACAGAGTGAGCAGCGGCCACGCTCGCGGGAATTGCGGGCCTGCGACCATGGTCAAAACAATTACAGCAACAGGAACCAGTATTGCGGCGATCGCACTCGCGGCTACAAATCGTTTGAACATACTTCCTCCTTTCAATTGGAGCGAGGCGCGGACCAACTGCCCGCGCAGCTCAGCACTAAATCACCTGATACTTGCCACCCTCGATCACTTTCTGCGCAATCTTCTCTCGCAATGCGATGGTGTTGAAGGGCTCATACTTCGCCAAGCGCCGCAGAATAGCCATTTGCGAACGCAGCATATCGCCTTCGGCCGTGGCTGCGATCACCATTCGCGCAACGCTTTCGATTTTTTCCATTGCACTCGCGATGTAAACCCGCGCCATCGCAGTCGCGTGAGCAGCGTCGGTTTCGCCATGGCAAGCAGCCAACTTCTGCGCGCGTAGCACCGCAGATTCCATGGCGTACATCTCAATTGTCATGTTGGCAATCGCGCCCATGATCTCCTGCTGGTCTTGAATCGCCTGCATATACTTCTGCGTCGCGATACCGGCAGCGAACAAGCCGATTTTTTTCGCGGCTGCAACGAGCTTGCGTTCCTCCGGCAGCAGGCCTTCGGCGATCTCGCTTTGAGATCCTGAGAGCACTTCATCCATCAGCTTCTTGATCGTGGACATCAGGGGCAGCTGACCGGTCATGGCGCGCTTAAGCAGGAATCCACTAATCACCAGACGATTAATTTCGTTCGTGCCTTCGAAAATGCGATTGATGCGCGCGTCGCGATACGGCCGCTCAGCCGGATACTCTTCGACGAATCCATATCCGCCGTAGATCTGTACGGTTTCATCCACGACAGAGTTGATGAACTCCGATCCCCAGACCTTCAAGATTGAGCACTCAATTGCGTACTCGTCGATAATTTTTCTTACCTGCGCCATATCGTGACCGTCGCCGAGTTGCGCTATCGCGGCATCCATCATTCCAACTGTGCGGTATGCCATGGCTTCACCGGTGAAAATGCCAATTGCCATATTCGCCAGCTTTTCACGGACCAGACCAAAGTCGCCGATCACTTTCCCAAATGCTTTGCGCTGTTTTGCGTATGCAATTGCGCTCTCAAGAGAGTTGCGCGCCGCCCCAACGCATGCTGCGCCCAGTTTGAAGCGGCCAACGTTCAAGACGTTGAAAGCAATGTGATGGCCTTTGCCGATTTCACCAAGCACATTTTCCACCGGCACCTTGCAATCGTTAAGGATCAACGGGCATGTTGACGAACCTCGGATGCCCATCTTGTGTTCTTCCGCGCCGACGGAAAAGCCTGGGAACTTGCGCTCAACAATGAAGGCTGTGAATTTCTCTCCATCCACTTTGGCAAAAACGATAAACAAGTCCGCAAAACCAGCGTTGGTGATCCACATCTTCTCGCCATTGAGCAGATAGTATTTGCCATCTGAGGAGAGCGTGGCGCGGGTGCGGCAATTCAGTGCGTCGGAGCCCGAAGAGGATTCCGATAATGCGTAAGCGCCTACGGTTTCGCCTCGCGCGAGCCCAGGCAAGTATTTCTTTTTCTGCTCCTCAGTTCCGAAATAAACGATGGGAAGAGTACCGATACAGGTGTGCGCCCCCCATGTGGTACTGAACCCGCCGTATTTCGCCATGCGATCGGCAATAATTGCAGAAGTCACTTTGTCGAGTTCCATGCCGCCGTACCGCTCCGGAACATCGACCCCGCTTAGGCCCAGTTCACCCGCTTTCTTCAACAGTTCTCGATTTATGGTGAAATTTTTCTGCTCCATTCTCTCGACATTCGCAACGATTTCTTTCGTCGCGAATTCTTCCGCAGTTTGCGCGATCAACAAATGTTGTTCGCTGAAATCTTCAGGAGTAAATATTTCTTCGGCGGCGCGCTCTTCGACCACGAAGCTCCCGCCAGCGATCATTTTCTTGGCTGCGGGCATGGGTATTACTGTCGCCATATTTCACCTCGTTCTGTCGGTTGCACGAAGATGGCCTGGGAGGGTGCGGCTTCGACCGGATTTTTTGTTGAGGCGGTTACCTCAGAAGCCGAAGTTCGCACCTCCCAAAGCCTGGGACAGCGGCGACCTCCCCTGATCGCTGCCTCCCGTTCTCGGTGATTTCTTCCGTACTCACGAGAGAAGAGAAAGGAAGGGGCACGGCTGCGGGCTGTGCCTTCAGGTGCAGAAGATGAGGTCTCAGTGCGAGGCGGTTACCTCGTCGGCTGAACGATTAGCAGAACCTGGTCCTGTGGCACGGCTGAAACCGCAACCCTTCCCTGTCTCAGCTCAGGCAACCGCCGCAGCGGCTTCTTTGTGCTCACGCGCTGCCGGCCTTCTTGCACGCCGCGCCGGTTTCGCCGCTTGCCGGTATTCGCCGGACGGTTTCACCACCGCGTCCATGATGGCCTTTTGCGCATCCACATAGCTCTTCACGCCCTCACGCGTCAGCTCAGCCAGCGGCAGGAACGGGAACGGACGCAGCAGTTCCATCGTCTTGCCCGCTGTCTTCACGTTGGCATTCATCTGCTTGCCGGCCAGATCGACCAGCTTTTTCTGGGCCTCGATGAAAGATTCCGTAGCTTGCCGCGCCAGCTCCGCCACTTCGGTCTTCTTCATTTTTTTGGTTTCCTTCTTGTGGCCGGTGGCCTTCGCGGTCTCGTCAACGATTACATCCAAAAACTGCTTCTGCGCTTTGACGAACGTCTCCAGGCCCTCGCGCGCCAGGTCCACCACGTTCTCCGGCTGATACGGCTTGCCGGCCTTCGCGGCTTCGACCCAGGTGTGAGTCTGCTTGCCTGCGATCTTCAGGAACTCCTCTTGCATGTGGATGAAGGTTTCGACGCTTCGCTGCAGCAGGTCCGTCATGGCATGGGCCGCGGGGATATCGCCCATGCGCTCTTTCACTCCAGCCATCAGAATTTCATTCTGCTGTTTGCCCAGCTCGAGAAGAATTTTTTGTCCTTCGATAAAGTTGCTGACGCCCTCGCCCGCCACCTCGCTGAGAATGGCGGTAGGGGAATGATGCGGGTCGGTCAACTGCTCGCGTACCGCTTCAATAATCTTTGCGTTCTGGCGCATGGCCAGGTCCAGAAGAATCCGCTGTGTGGCGAAGAACCCCTGCACCCCCTGTTGCGCCCAGCCCGATAAAATAGAAACAAATGACGACTCCCTTGGATGAGTCCGGGAGGTCTCGCTCTTTGCAACCGGCATATCAAGCCTCCTTTTGCTGCACTGCAGCATTCGACTAACATATAGTTCTTGAATAAGTTAATGTCAAGCTATATATTGTCTTTGTGCAGAGCAACATAGCGAGGCGATATGAAAACTCCGG
>Ga0335076_10003222_pt1 | contig 16380 bp, 20 predicted proteins | sample Lox_Sample_25_FD_206717 | JGI IMG/M metagenome (GOLD analysis project Ga0335076, IMG submission 206717) | Soil microbial communities from Loxahatchee National Wildlife Refuge, Florida, United States - Lox_Sample_2.5 | ecosystem: Environmental > Terrestrial > Soil > Wetlands | place: USA...
CTTTCTTCCTTTTACTCGATATACATTAGCCCAGATGAATCACCGTCGCCCACGGAGATCTCCATTTGTTCATACAGATCCTCTAGTGTACGTTCTCTCAAAACCTCTGCAATACATTGCCGGCCCTTAAAGCCCAAAGTTAGAACAGTCCGAAAACTAAGGAAATTACCAATTGGGACTTGAAGTGCCTTCTAAGAGCATCCTTACGGGCAAATTCCTTATCACACCCCCAACGTCGACCATCAGCCAAGAACCCAGTACATTTCCAGTAGTGTCTCTCATCGTGAAGTTCCATATGTCTCTTCAAATCATGCTGTCTGGTAAAGTCCTTTTGACAATATGGGCACACATGAGGTCGTTCATTCTTATGTGTCAACATGTGTGTAGTCTTGTTTGAATTTCGCATAAATCGTTGCCCACACCCCGGGAAATCGCACTCGAATGGCTTGGGGTTCGGGGCCTTTCCTTGGCCACCGATTCCAATGATTTCTACGAGTTCCCGGGGACTCGGGAGGGCGGATCCGACGCTGAAAGCTTTCCGAAGGAGAAAGGAAGATGAGGGACCTGCACTGGAGGACTCGACAGAGTCGGTATTTTCGATGGACATTATCTCCTCCTTGTCTTCGACATGACCTCCAGGGATTGGCAATTGCTCTGAATCTAATCCTAAATGTCTTGATTCCCTTCCCCTTCGTTCCCATTTACTATTCATTGCTTTCAAAGGAGCTAGATTTGCATGATGGACCGTTGGGGGCCGCCAGTCTCCGGTGGCTGCAGTGACGGCGAGAATCTCGTTGTCCGTTGTGGAATCTGAATCGCTTGATCGGTGACTGCTATCTATATCGACGGAATCAAGACCGTCACTACTTTCCGTAACTATTCGTCTGAGACGTTTTAGAACCTCCCGTGCCGTAGGTCGATCCCGAGGTTCAGCAGAAATCATACACGCTGTCAATTCACCGAGCAGATACAGAGGGCTGCCTGGCGTGGCGGAAGGCCAACTTTCCGGGAAAATACTTTTCCCGTTTCGGGCATAATCCCCTACTTGATAATCGTTCGCAAAGAGTTTCTGTCGGGTGACAACTTCGTACAGGATACACCCCAGGGCAAATATATCAGACTTTTGGCTGTATCGAGAGTGATTTAGGATCTCAGGGGCTCGGTAACTCTCCGTTCCTCGTCTCAGTATTGTAGTTCGACTGTTCGCTGTTGCTTGTGAGGCTGTGCCGAAATCACTTAACTTCCAACAGACGTCTTGATACGAAAATAAGACTGATAAATTTAGCGGAAATGAATGAATCGGGTGAACCGTTCCTCGGTTTTAGATCTCTATGAACGATTCCCTCGTGATGTAAGCCAACCAATCCTCGCGTTATATCGGCAAGGATGTCAACCACGGGTTTCCAATCGAAGTTGACTTGTTCGTTCTGTATCTCCACTCCGAGGGTTGGGTCTTGCTCCGTCTCTTGGATGACGTTGTTTCGTGGCGGCTGGGATGGAGCTGCATTGCGAATCTCAGGTCCTAGTGGCTTGCTTGGCTCTGGCGCGCCTTCGACATCTTCTGGGTCGTGTGCAATCCTCCCAAGAGGTACTCCTCAAGTGTTCCCTGGCAGTACTCCATGTCGATGTAGTACCACCCAGGTTCGCCCGGAAGCCAGCCATGGGCGATGATTTGCACGACGTTCACACTCTGGCCCAGGGAACTGCTTGGGGCACCACATAAGCGGATCATAGTGTTGACCTCATCGCCGATTTCCCGTTGATTGAAGTCGCGGGATAGACGGATAAGCTTTCGCGCGAAGACCTAGTCTCAATTTACTGCATTCCCACGGCGATAACCTCTCCAGTATCAACATGTCGCATCTAGAGCGTCAGAAATACGATATTTAGGCAATCGATACCTTGTGCACCTCACCAAAGCCCCCCGAAGCAATGTACCTTTCGTGACGCAAGCCGTTGACATTGCCGGTAGTCCAGGCGTCCACTTCGCCGTCGAAACCAGGGCCCAAAAACCGAGCAACAAATTCCCCCGGCGTTGCTCTCGTCATTTCCTCATGTAACTAGGAGGGAAGTAGAGTGTTGATGGCAGTGTGTTTTGGGTGGAATGGCAGGTAAGGAAGGGGACGAGTTTAGCGACCATAAGCGCTTGCGAGACATTTGAATACGATTTCTCCCGCATATTAACTGTCGTGTGTGGTTGCATTGCTTATTTCTTAGGGCAAGCCCTAGATATATTGTAGCCGTCCGCAGACACATTAATTAATCAAGCCTTCTCAAATTGCCGTGTATCCACAGTCTGTCCGATTCCGCGAAAATAGTTCATCCCCATCCCGACAAGGCACGTCACTGATTCCATCCATCCATAGATCGCAATCTGCCACACCACCATTACACTCCGTGACAGTCAAAACTTTCACTGTTTTCACCATAATTTTCACCTCCGCCCCGTTGCACTTCCAGGCTTCCATTCCCAGCCCTGTACCACAGTTCAGTGACATTCGGCAGAGTGTGTACAGCCTCCCATACGGACCATATTACTGGCCTCGCTTTGCACACGCTGTCACAGCACTATACCTTTCGCTTTGCAGCGCTCACAATGTCGTCTCAAAAGCCTCGTGTACTCGATCGCCTAAGGCGGCGACTTAAGCGGAACAAAGGAGAGTCATCTTCAGCCGCTCCGGACCCGGTAACGGACCCAAGGATTACAGATGCATCTTCGATTCAAAAGCCCCCAGAGTCCAACGATACTCGCGACAGCCTGAAACGATATGCGGAAGCTACAGAGGAGCTTAAGAAGGCCATCAAACGAAAGGAAAAGGATTGGAAATCATTCCAAATCCCACGGTTGAAAGGAGAAGCAGACGAAGCCACTCAGGAAAAATTCATAAGCAGCATCTACGAGTTCTTCGATAAGCGAAGATCGAAAGCCCGAGACAAAGGTCTCTGGGAAAAAGCCAAGCAGGTTGCAGAATCGTTCTTCACGACTTTAAGCCCTGCCATGAAGAATTTCCTCACAGTCGCTTCATCTGCACAGTCGGTGAGACAAAAGTTATGTGACAGATTCTGATGCCAGATTCAAGTTCTCAATCCTTACGGACTGGTTTGCGGTGGCCTCCTTTTATTTATTACTGTAGCTCCTTTAATAATTCGCTAATAAAGTAGATTGCAGATAAAGAGATCTCTAGGAAAAAGGAATTTCAAGATACGCTACAATACATATATCAACAGCTCAACAACATGAAGGTTGTCCACCGACTGCCATGGGACAATGAACAGCGAGAGTCTGTAGTAAACCGTGCATTGGACGTTCGCTCCTCTTGCATGATTTATATAGCAAGGCTTATTTCTCATGAATCGACAATTCTCGGAATGACGGGTACCGTACACTGCTTGAACTTTCAATTTTTTATTGAGCCTTGTAGAAAAGATAATAAAAACTACTTTTACGGGCGATGAGAAGATAATTGAAGCAACCTCAAATCTTGAAAGAGATATCGTTCGCTATCAAAGGACATTGGACACTTATCACATCGTTCTCACCAGCAATATTGGCGAAGATGTGCAAGGTAGCCATTTCCAAATTCAATTATAACTTCTGTATACTCATTTGACTAGCTATAAAACATTTAATGGAATCTAAAGCCATCGACGTCGAAGGAGCATTGCTAGAGCAAAAGTTTATTGTTCCATACGAACGAAATCACCTCTTTGTTGGGCAAGAAACTTTCTTAAAAGACTTGCACGTTCTTCTTTCTACATCTACTCCTCATAAGTACAATCATCGCGTCGCAGTATTCGGTTTGGGGGGCATTGGCAAGACACAGTCTGTATTGGAGTACGCTTATCGCCAACGGGAAGATTACGAACGGGTCTACTGGATACCTGTTGAAACTCAAGAATCGCTTTTTCGTGGATATGCGAAAGTGGCCAAAGCCGCTCACGTCCCCGGGTGTCAAGTGGATGATCCTGCGGAGATTGCCACCCAAGTCTTGCGGTGGTTACAAGAACAGCCGAGCTGGCTTCTCATTCTAGACAATCTTGTTGATGTGAACGCTGTAAAGGACATTCTCCTACAAAATACGGCGAGAAAGCATACGATAATCACGACCCGTAATCCACGAGCGGACGATATTCCTGCAGAGCCACTGGAACTGCCTCTTATGAATTATGAAGATTCACTTGAATTGCTCTTGCTTCGCTCGGGCATCTCGTCCGATACCGAAAAACCTGCAGCTCAGGAGATCGTTAAAACCTTGGGCTATCTACCCTTAGCAATCGAATTGGCTGCCGCTTACATCCGACATGTCACCGGAAACTTCGCCTCTTATCTCGATGAATACCGCAGAAATGAAAACGAGCTGCTTACATGGATCGGCACTGCTAATCGACCATACCCGGACTCTGTCGCCACTACATGGATAATGGCATTTCGGCAAGTGGAAATGAACCAACCATTTGCAAAACTCCTGCTGCATTTATTCGCCTATTTGAATCCCGATAATATTCTACTCGAATTTCTCATTTTTGGCTTAAAGGACTTGAACGACGGCGAAGGATTCGCTGCTACCATGACGGAGCCATCGCAATTGGATCCAATTCTTCTAGAAATGGAAAGGTTCTCCCTTATCAAATGGAACCGCCAGGCCCAGATCATTTCAATTCATAGACTAGTACAAAGTGTTCTACGTCATGAGATGTCTAAGGAACTACGAGATGTCGTTACTACCGTATTCTTTTTGCTTTGCGAAAAAGCGTTTCCCAATCCCGATAGGGTCAGCGCAGAAGATATATGAGTCCTAGGACGCAAATATGAGAGTCAAGTGGTCGAGCCGCTGCTGTCAATTAATTTAATGGACGAAAATGATTTACCTAAAGTGATGTGGCGAGTTGCATTATTCCTCTCCAATGACAGAAAATACCATGACAGTGAAAAACTATGGCACAAGATAATACAGATACAAAGGCGTTCTGATTCAGCGCTTTCATACACGCTGTTGGTGATGAACAACCTTGCGAACACCTACCGAGATCAGGGCGGGACGGGAGAGGCGGCGGCATTGCAGGAGGAGGTGCTGCAGAAGCGCAGGCGGATCTTGGGAGAGGAGCACCCCGACACGCTGGCGTCGATGAACAACCTCGCGAACACCTATTCAGATTAGGGCAGGGCGGGAGAGGCGGCGGCCTTGCAGGAGGAGGTGCTGGAGAAGTGCAGACGGATCCTGGGAGCGGAGCATCCCGCCACGCTGACGTCGATGAGCAACCTGGCTCTCACATACCAGGATCAGGGCAGTACGGCTGAGGCGGCGGCCTTGCAGAAGGAGGATCTGCAGAAGTGCAGGCGGATCTTGGGAGCGGAGCATCCCGATACGCTGAAGTCGATGGGTAACCTTGCTCTCACATACTCAGATCAGGGCAGGATGGGTGAGGCGGCAGCCTTGCAAGAGGAGGTGCTGGAGAAGCATAGGCGGATCTTTGGAGCGGAGCATCCCGACACGCTGAAGTCGATGAACAACCTCGCTTTGACGTACAGACAGCAAGGAAAATTCACAGAAGCGGTGGGAATGCTTGAAGAGGTGTTGGCAAAAACGAAGGTGGTCTTAGGAGATGATCATCCATCCACACTGACAAGCATGCACAACCTTGCAGAGACGTATAGGCAGCAAGGAAAATTCGTGGAAGCAGGAGATATGCAAAATAACATGCAAGTTCTTGCCGAAGGTAACAGCCAAGGTCATCTGCCTCCTGGGTGGGAACGACGGTATACCGATGACAATCGACCGTATTATATCGATCGCAACACCCGAACAACTAGCTGGGCCATTCCTTTCTCTGCTCGAATAATCCCAGTCTAACGATCATAAGGCCGAGATAAAGAGATTCTCGAGTGATGAGATAAGTCGATGGGGTATTGTTAGTAGGGGTGCTGGTGTACAACTTGTGTGGTCTGGTCTGGGAACTTGACGGCGTGGTTGGAAAGTATGAATTCTGGTCTGTAGAAAATATTGAGAGGAGTGAAGTGAAATTTTTCTATATAATTTTGGTGGGAAACCTGATCTTTATACACCCAAAAACAAGGATCAGCAAGTAGATCCGACAAATAAATATTAACCAATAGTAAGAAACCTCAAAACTCCGACAGAGAGGTTTGTCCAACAAGAAACTCATGAGATAACTCCCATGAGATCAACCTGAAGAATCGTCATGAAGAACATGAAGATCTCACCATGAAGATCAAATCATTAACTCGCAATTTTCAACATGCTCGCATAACTGCACCAATAATATAATACCTGGTCAAAGACGAAATTCCATCCCAGACTGTCCGAGAGAATACATGGACCGCCGAATCTAACCAATCCAAATTCCACGGCCAAATTCAGGCGTCCGACTCACCCTCCGTGCTGAGCATTTTCGCTCATACACCGTCTTTCTCCAACCCTCTCGCTTCTGGTACCATCGACATCCTCTCTCCTCTCTCCTCTTGGTTTGCTGACACGGTCAAAGCGAAGGCGAACCCCGCTATCCTTAACCTCGCCTCCCCCCATGTGAAAATTTTCCCTTCATCACCCTCGAACCTAGCTTAGCTTCTTCACCCCCTCCGTCTTTACCTATCGTCGTCCTGATTTCCTTCCCCAGTTCCCGCGTCATTGCTGTCGATTTTCTTGCTATCTCCGTCCCCCGTTACACGTCCCCCTCTGCACAACCCCCTCACGCATCACGCTCCTTCTCTTTCGTCCTCTGTTTTTGACACGGTGCCTCGCACAGATGTGCCCTTCGAGTATCACACAGTCTAACAATAGAATGCCTATTGAGGAGTATTATGAGGACTTCAACAATATTACGTATGGCATGTTACGGCAAAACTTTCGCCGCGAAAGTATGAGCCAGGACAGAATTTCCACAAAATCCCCAAATGGATGAAATCGAACCATGAGAGCAGCAAGTTCCGACGGATAAAGTTGAGGGACCTGCCAACCGTAATTCGGTTGACTGACGGGGGCATTGTTGGGTACAGAGTGCCTGCACGCCTGGTGAACAGCAGTCTACAACATGCACATGGGCTGGAGATATGGGTGGACGAATTTGGAGAATGGTTGCCCAGGAAGCTGGACGCATGTCGAGGAGTTCATTGTGTCCGCCACTATACACGATGGGTAAAGTACGACCAAGACTTCAAGCCAAGGCTCAGCAAGGATTTTCTTGACGATGGAGATATGGCAAGGAAATTTTTGAATGCAGTCAGGTTCTTTGGGATCGGGAAACGGACCGGTTTTCCAAACACCTTCTGGAAAGCGTCTTTCGAGATCTCACTCACCCTCAATATCCCCTAAACGACGGAGAGGACCATTTATGCGGCGCGTGGACGGGGTACACAGTTAATGTCGCCCGGGAAAACTGACCGATCCAAAGTCGGGTGCGGTGCAAGGATTCCTTTATGGGACGAGTTGCCTTGGCCCATTTGGCGCGTTCTCTTGGGGGGGAGTGTTTCTCTGGGAGTTGCAGGGGTGGTTGAGTTGAATAGAGGACATTTATTTTTCTTTATGGACTATCTCATGAATCGTTCTGATGAGGAGGCATGGGCCTCGTGGCGTTCGGTACTGGCGTTCATGGATCAACGCATGCGGAGGGGGCACGAGTTCAAAGTCGCTCATTTTGAACCAGTGAGATGCGCACAGAAGAAAGAGGTTTAGAAACCCAGACAGGACAGAAAGAGACTCACGGGCAAAGAAGAAAAAGAAAATTGCGTAGCATGAATTGACAGATCTTCCATTTAGCCCCGTCCCTTGGGCACAAGCGACTCATTGACTATCGAGTGAGTTTGCTTTTTCATACATCAAGATAGAGAGCGCACCTTTTGGAGTTGAAAGCAGTATTACTTTGTGCTCGGTATACTAGCTTGAGCTCGGTAGACACAGCTGTAGCCGCTGGGGCAAACCAAAGCCTGAGGGACGGGGCCCTAAATGTGAGAAGATGCCAAAAAAAAGTGTAATTATCTCAACCTGAGAGTATTAACGCTACATTTAAATATGAAAGGTCAGATCAGATATGCCGCGACGCCGTTTTGGGATCGGGGATTCTGGATCTGGATCGATTGGAGGTGGGAGACAGGTTTACTGGCGGAGATATCATCAAGAAGGGAAATAATGGTCGACTTGAGGTCTTTTGATGAGGAGGATTCATTGCATCCCGTTGCACAACGTCGGCGCAGTCGTTGGTGGCACACGTCGCCCATCTGTGTTATTGTGGGGAGGCCTGCCTTGTACACCTGCAGGGGATTTGTGGTTCTCCCAGATCCTTGTAACGACTCCCAATTCCACTCTAGACAAATTAATGAGGCTTGTGAGGGAATACATCATGGACAGAATAGAAATATTCGAACTGAAGTATGGCAAGTTGTCGGACACGGAGGTGGAATCCGGAAGTCCTTTCGAAAGCTTTGATGCTATCTGTCCGGGAAGGTAAGATGGACTCATGTATCTCCTTCGCACAGTCAGTTGCTTTGTTCAATAAGTTATATTTATCTAGGCTATATAATAGGATAGGGATTATCCAGCATGACACAGAGGTCTACTCCAACAATATAATGGATCGGATGAAAGATATAACAAAAACCTTCCAACTTGGCACTATACATTGGCCACCTTTCGGTTCAACCTCAAGGCTAGAAGACGTATTGGCTGTGTTTGCCTGTCCGAAGATCCTCGAACATACAGTTTACATCTTCCACCTCTCCCCTGATCGCCTCATCCCTGTATTCCTCACTCAAAAACTGTCCCGCTTCGAAATCAATTATCCAAACGCGTTGTCCATCTGGCGAAATTATGATGTTATGAGCACCCACGTCGCCATGAATTACACCGTGGGCGTGGATGGCTCTGTAGGCATCGCGGATGTGCGATTCAATTTGCGGTGTAAAGTTCGAGTGCGAATGCTGCGAACCCTGCCAACATTTTAGCACATCCAGAAATGAAATGATGGCTGGAATTACCTCGATATATTCAATAATGAGGGCATAGTAGAATTCGAGTGGCGACTGGACACGCAAGGCGGGAACGTATTTTCCCCACAGGGGACGGAGTTTCAGGTAGATAGAAGCTTCATGTTCTTGATTATCGGATGAACACTTCCAAGCATCCCAGAGTTTCACAATAATTTTCTCGTTGTCGGGAAGAGTTCTTGCGATCCAAGTCTTTATGCCAAGGCAATTCGCCTTCAGCCAAGGCTCGAACTTGAGGGATTTGTATGTGACGCCTTCATGGTATTGCAGTGAGACCGCCTTTTCATAGCCGCCAACGATATGTACACCCGCTTAATAACCGCCAGGTGCTTGACCATACTGAGCGACAGGAGCCATTTGACCTTGATTGGGTTGATAAGGCTGGAGGATTCTGGTTGCTGGCTGGCCAGTCTGTGCAGACGACATCGGCAGTTCGACCTGCCCGGCAACACCATTCAAGGGGGTTTCAGGGACCTTGGGGGCAGCGTCTGCCAAGTACGAAAAATAGTAGAGTGCTTTCATTATGCTGAAATTGACTGGAACATGGTAGCCTTCTGTGTGCGCACCGTTTGTGATTCAGGGAAGAGCAAAAAAATTGCCGTACATCGGGGTCATTCGTAGAATTCCACCATTATAACGCTGCAAGAAACACCATCCTTTAAAAGTTGAAATAACGCCATATGGACAACCATTCCGAACCATGTATCCAAAAATCTGCTCCACTGCCAACTGCCCGGTATGGCTGTGAGGAAGGGGAGCAACTGCAACGTTGTTAGCGATTACATGAAGTTGAGATGAAAACCTAGAGGGTCGATGGTACGCAAAACTTGGTCGATACGGGCAGGTGTGACAAGCCAAGGACACTTGACCTCTCCAAGAATAGTATAGGGATCCCAAGGTGCGAAATGTGGATTATTTTGGGTTCTGGAGAATACGAAATCAGGGGTTCCATCCACGGTCAAGTTGGTGTGACCGCCCGGATTGATATGAGCCATTGTCGAATGGATGTCAGAGGGCATGGGAGCGTGGTTTCTTCCGACCGCAGCATAATTGTGAATGACTGGAACGAAAGGCCCCTGGCGTTCCTTAACATCTCCTTCATTCATAGGAGGGTAGGCGGTCCACGCGACTTGTTGCGCCTCCGTATTATAGGATGCTTGTGTGTAGACTAAGGCTGTCTTGTCCACCTGAGGAACCCTTTGCCAATAGTTCGTGACCTCTCCTGCGAAAGTATCCCACAATCGAAGTTCACTCTAAGCCAAACGGTATGTAGAAGCATGGTTGGCATTGCTGGAGCGAGGTGCAAATGGGATAGGGGGAAGGGGGGCACTAAGGAGCACCTCACAGCTGATATCGAAGACAGGAACTTGATGAAACCATTGCATTGCCTGGTTGAGAAATGCCTGTTGCCCTTGTTGAGGCTCTTGATTTGATGCCCAAGCCATTTTTGAATCGGGAAGGTCAACTGATGGAAGGGCCAAGTTATCAAGACGGCTGGATTATGCTTAGCAAGTCTCGTCAGGTTCACAAGTACAGTGATCGGCGGAAAGTTCTGGCACGATCGAGAAATCTCACCGCACCACCTTGATTCGAAATTAATATGGCACAACCACCAGTATAAATACGGCCTTGACTTCATTGTAGCAAGTCAATTAGGTCATGGCAATTCCTCATTGGACTCCAAAACGACGAAGTAGAGCCTTGGGGTTAATCCAGGGTGGCCGACATTCACTTTCAGAAATTACCAAAATTACCAACATTCCTAAAAGTACGCTTCAACACCTCAAACATCGCAATACTCCCTTGAACAAAGCACGATCGGGACGTCCATCCAGCCTCTTAGAACGAGATAAATGGCGCATAGTCTTCCATATCACCAAAAACCACCAGTCTCGTCGCTTCTCCATTATGTCCATTATTCAAGACCTCCAGCTTGACATTGGCATTACCCAACTCAAACATGCTCTCAAAGACCTTGGCTATAATCATCGGATAGCCCGACGCCGACCCTTTCTTAAGAAGCTTGACCGCAAGCGTCGTCTCCAATTTGCTAGGCGCCATGCCCATTTCACTGTGGAGGATTGGAAAGCATTTATTTGGACAGATGAGATGAGTGTGAAAGTAGGAATGCAACGAAGCACCAGAGACTGGATATGGAGAAGGGATGACGAGGAGTTTCACTCTGATTGTATTGATTACAGAAAACGTGCAACTGGTACTGGGATGATGTTCTGGGGGGCATTTAGGTGGGGTAAGATGGGGCCTAGTGTGTTTTTTGAATTAGAGGATGGGAAGAAGGTCAACTCCACTATTTATCGAGACCAAATCCTGAAAGGACCGCTTCAGGAGTTCTGGGAAGAGTCATTTGAGAGTGTACAAGAGCCAATTGTCATGGAAGACAATGCTCCTCCTCATAAAAAGGTATGCATTCCTGTCAGAAAAGAGCTTGGAATGAAGTGCCATCAACACCCCCCAAATTCTCCTGATCTCAATCCAATTGAGAATATTTGGGCACATATGAAGCATGTAATTTCGAAGAAATATGCACATATTACATCTCAGAAGGTTATGAAAGAAGTGGTTGTCAGTTTATGGAATGACTTTGAGGACCATAAGTGGGATCATCTAATTGAGAGCATGCCAGAGCGAATTCAAGCAGTGATCAAAGCCAAGGGTGGATCTACTCGTTTTTAGGGTTAGATTGGGTAGAATATACTCTATATTATATCCTCGTAAAGTTTGAAGACATGGAGCCTTATGGTGGTGGAGCAATTCAAGAAGTTGTTGTTTCCCAGCGGGGTTGATTTCGTGACCGTGCCAGAACTTTCCGCCGATCACTGTAGGTATATACCTGTCTTCTGGAAAGTCTTTGGGTGGATGGTTGGACGTAATCGGACCAGAAATTGCGTCAGGAGGGTTATCGGCCGTCGAGTCTCCCAACGTGCGTGCAGTCGGCTGGGCCTTTTTTATTGGGTGCGGCAAGCACTCCATTGCTGCGCAACTTGTGAGTTATCCACGTCAGAAGAGGGAGAACAAGCGGGAGCAAGGTTGGCGAGCTTTCGGCTGGAGCTGGGCCGCGAGACGGGCGACGGCAAGTCGGCTTGAGTGGTGCGCTGGTTGCCACCGGCTTGTGATTTGGTCTGATTCCCCCTCCCCTCCCCTTTGCTCACACATACCAATCTCTTTCTGAGGCGATCCGGTGCCTCATAGCACGCTCTCCCCTGGGCAAATCAACACCTGCATCATTCGTGGGACTCAGCTTCACAAGTTTCTAATATGAAGCTATACCTATACCTCACGTCAAGTCATTAAAGAGGAGCGCATCAATCGATGGATCAACCCCGCTTCGGCTTCTGTCGCTTGATGGCGGTGGGGTATGGGGACTATCCAGTCTATATATTCTAAAAGACTATAAGCGTCGATGATGCCATTCTCAAATATAAAACGCTTTCCAAAAAGGTCTTCAGCACCACCTTGAAGAATCCAAAAGCGAAATTCGATGAAAAGACATTTGAAGAGGAAATCAGAAACATTGTTGCAACTGCTGTGGTCGGTGGTCAGAGTCCTTCAATGCAATTAAAAGACGTATGACCCAATTTATGTCCTACATTCGTTGTGGCAACTAGCCTACGAGCAGGTGGCGCTGTTCGAATGCGGTCCTTTCAAACACGTGATGACGATGCATTTCAAGCGTGTATCTGGTAAGTAGCAAGAGCCACCTCAGCAGCGCCTACTTATTTTTTTGCCAGTCACAGTCGGTGATGTCGAGTACGGTGATGGGGGAACAGGTTGGAATAATCCCACCAAGTCATTACAGAAGTACGAACTAAGTGGCCCAGTTGGCACATTGGCATACTCGTCAGTATCGGAACGGGGCTCGAAGAGGCTGTACAGCTAAATGATTCCAGCAAAAACCTTTCCTGAGTAGTCCAATCGCCTTTTGAAGATACTTCCCCTGGGCATGCATTCGAGCTTAAGGTAGCAAAATATGCTATAGCCTGTATTACAAGCTGCGAATTGATCCACCGAGAAATTTCGCAGAATTGTGACCATGACATTCGGAATGGCAACTATTTCCTTTTAAATATCACTCAGGGAATGTCACAGGATTGGTCTCGCTGAGTGAGATAAACTGAGACAGATGATTGCCCTGACCAGTCGATACATGGAAGATGGAGAGATTACGAGAAAGAGACAAATCATTGTGGAACTCCTACAAGACCCTCAATGCATTTACTTTTTGCATCACATATTTACCTTTTGCATCACATACTTACTTTTCACATCGAAGGATTGACCGATCAATCCGTTCCAATTAGTGTTAAGGATTTCGTTTGAGATGGAGTGTGGTTTATGTTCTTGGTATGCGAACAGTGGCAGCATGGTTGTGGGATGTTGGCTGTAAGATTTAAATACTGCAGTTGATGGTCTCGCAAAGGGCACTCTGATTGTCATATTGTTATGTCGCTTGGATGAAAGGATGGTCTTCGGAATGTCGGAGATTTCAGTGTTTGAAATGGGATTGGAAAAGTGCAACTTCAGGACATCAGATTTGAGATCAACAAACTTGCAAGTGGGACTGTTGTGGAATTGCAGCTTTGTAGGGTTTGGGTGATAGGATTTGTATTTAGCAGTCACCTTTATAACTGTTGAAGAATATATTGCGTCGCATCTTCGTAGGGTTTAGGGCTAGACTCACCTTAAAATAGCAGTCACTTCGTAGGTAGCAAATTGCCTCTTCGACATTGATTTTCCATTCTTCAACAGGTTATGAGCCCGGGTAGCGCAACGACGCCACACCCTGGATGGAAAGCCGTCAAGAGTGTCCGGAGTAGACTCCGTTATCAACGTATGGGGACTCCAGCTAAACGCGTCGAAGTCAAAACCCCGGGAACGCGAAGCAAGCAACCCGGTCGAGCTACGAAATGTGCCAGCGAAGGGGAGCTGTAAACAACCCCGACCGCAAGAGGTCACCAATGTTCTCGCGTTTAGGAGCACGCCGAACCCAAAAGAAGGAGTTACGAAAGTCTCTAGATCGCCACGTCGGTCCCATGCTGGGAGCATGCCCAAACATCCCCGGTCGATGAAACAACAATATCGTTCGTTAAATGCGTTTAGGAACACGCCGAACCTGAAAGAAGGAGTTACGAAAGTCTCTAGATCGCCAAGTCGGTCCCATGCGTGGGAGCATGCCCAAATATCCCCCGGTCGACAACTCATCAAATGAGGTCGTTCATAAAACATCGCGTTTAGGTGTCAGTACGCGCGGCAAACAAAGCAACAAAGGAAGCAGCAAAACACCTCGGTCGATAGTTCGTGTTCATTCATCCAACATCGCTCGTTAACCCTTGCATCAAGGTGTCAACGCGTCACGGCAAAGCAAACAGTCGGCAAAACACCTCGGTCGATATCCTCGGTCGTCAATCACATTCGAGTGCCCAGAAATCAGCTGCACTCCGGTCATCATCCCCAAAGAAGGAACGAACCGTCCACCATTTTTAATTCAACAGTCGGAGCAACGCGACTCCACTTCTCCCTTCAGCAGTGGGAGTTATTTATCATTCGATCTGATCATTCATTTCAGCCACGAAGTTTAACATTGCGATACGGCAATTGGAATCAAAGATTTCTGGAAAAACAGCACTCAATCGGGAAACTGCAACAGCATCACCGGTCAAGCACGAAGATACTTGCAAGTGGGAGTGTTGAAGAATATATTGCGTCGCATCTTCGTAGGGTTTAGGGTAGACTCACCTTGTAAAAGCAGTCACTTTAGTATGTAGGAATTTACCTCTTCGACAAAGACTTTTCATTCTTCAACAATAACATGAAATTAAAGTCTCAAAGCCCCTGCGATCATGATTGCTCAATAGGTACAATAGACTACACATGAAAAAGAATGAACGATGTGACATGTTTATAGACTAGGATGGATCAACACTGTACATATAACCCCTCTATCAGTTGGCGCTCGAATGTTTTATGACAGAAAGCACTGAGTGTACAGTCACCCGCAAAACAACCGCATAATTTTTAACTTTCCGCCACCCATGGTCTGTGCACTCACCAATACATTCCTCGCGTTTGTAAACACAGGCATGGCCAACCACGCGTCACACATTGGCTACAAACAGCTCAGAGATGTCCAAATTGCCAAATGCCTTACGCTTCACCGAGAGGGTGAAACTCAAGAAACAATTGCTAAAGAACTTGGTTGTAACCAATCGACGGTTTGTCGCATTCTCAGCACTTACGATTATGAAACCTTTACAGGTCGCGTCAATCAACACGGACGTCCAAGAAAAACCTCGGAAGCCGATGATAGACACCTAGCAGTTATCGCCAAACGAAATTATGACCGACCCTTAGCCGATATTACAAACCTTTCGACCCTCTCTATTTCGGTAACAACTGCTACGCGACGTCTCAAAGAAGTTGACCTCGTAAGTCGGTATAAACGAAAGAAACCATTCATATCGAAAGCACACAAGGAAGCACGATTGGAGTGGGCTAGAACCTATCAAAATTGGACGCCAGAAGATTGGAGTAAAGTCATTTTTTCCGATGAATGTCTCATCAGGGTCGGCGTTGATACACGACGGCAAAGGGTGATCAGACCTCCAGGTGCAGCCCTCGACGAACGATACCTCCAACCAACTTTTAAATCAGGGCGTGTGACGATCATGATTTGGGGTTGCTTTTGCTATGGACATCTTGGCCCATTGGTCACTTTGGAGCAAGGAGGAATTGATGCCGATAAGTATGAGGAAATTCTCAATGACGGTCTCTTCTCTTTAGTGGATGACCTCCTCGCGCTTCCCGATGATCCAAATATGATACGCGTCGCCAACGAGGACACTCTTCTCTTTATGCATGATAATGCGCCATGTCATAAAACTGAAAGCGTCAAGCGGCTATTAACCGATAATCATATCCCCGTTATGAAGTGGCCTCCGCAATCGCCAGACCTAAATCCAATCGAAAATCTCTGGCCTGAACTCAAGCACAACTTCTATCTAATGTTCCGAGCCCTCAAGCTACATCCACAGAGGTCCCAGGATGCTGTTGCAAAGTACATGGAATTACTGCAGGAAGCATGGCAGGAAATCGGCATGGATTTTATTAGTACATTGGTAAAATCAATGCCCCAGCGTTGCAAGGATGTCATCGCCGCAAAAGGAGGACACACCAAACGATAGTTGACAATAAAGAAGAGAATTACATATAACTTCAAACAATGGCATCCACTTGGGACGAGGTGTCCTTTGCAATTCGCCACAATTAAATTTGTGCTTCAATACCTTGTTCGCCGCGATCGATTTACGTAATTTATGCGGTTGTTTTGCGGGTGATTGTAGTTCTTCATCCGGCTGGACTTCGTC
>Ga0335076_10003223_pt1 | contig 16379 bp, 11 predicted proteins | sample Lox_Sample_25_FD_206717 | JGI IMG/M metagenome (GOLD analysis project Ga0335076, IMG submission 206717) | Soil microbial communities from Loxahatchee National Wildlife Refuge, Florida, United States - Lox_Sample_2.5 | ecosystem: Environmental > Terrestrial > Soil > Wetlands | place: USA...
TACGAGCGCGACGACGATGCGCTCCGCGAAGCTGGAACGGCGGCGCCGAGCGGGCAGCCGCCGAGCACAAATGGAGAGAGCGCAACCTTGGGGTCCCGCCGCCTGAAGGATGGCCGCCAAGCTGCGGCCGCGCGTGATGCTACCGCGCCGCGTGTCGAGCGCGGCCCTCGCGCAGCTGAAGCCCGCGGCCGGTCAGCTTCAGCGGCTTGTTAGGCGGCACCCCTTGGTGACAGCGGTCTGTGATCGCCCCCGGGCCCCGGCGTGATGTGAAGAATCTGGCTGGGCTCGGCCAGGAGGACGCGATGCCATACACCGCGAGGCACGACCAAGGCTTCCCCGGGCGCAAGGCTGACGCGTCTCGGCGGTTCCTCGTCTTCGAGCACGACGGTGACACGCCCGGAGAGCAGGAAGAGGAGTTCGTCGCCGTCGGGGTGCATTTCGCCCGCGTGGGGTGGTTCTCGGATCATGAGAGGGGCCCCGATGGTGAGCCCGTCGATTCTCGGGGGCGGTCCGGGCCGGCTCTCGATCTGATGTGCCTCGCCGTTGCGATAGAGCCCGACGATCGTATTTGCGAGATCGAGCGTGCCACGAGGCTTCTCCGACATGACATCTCCGAGTTCTGGTGCCGCCTAACGGATGGCCGCTCAGCGGTGCGGTGGCACAGGCCGCGGACGGTCGCTGAGGCACCCATTTCAATGCCAGAAGGCTACCAAGGTCGATTGAAGCACGCCGTGCCACGTCAGCTGCAGCGTTGGGCGGCGCGGCACAGGAGCCTGCGCTCAGCGGGCATGCGCCGCGTGCTCGATCTTGGCAATCATCTCGTCGACCGTAAGCACTTGGGCGAATAGGAAACCGAGGGTAGCGAGAGTGACTTTCTGAATCTCTGCCGCCGATGCACCTGGGAACGCCGATCCCGATGTACCGTCACTGAGAAAGAAGACGCGAAAGTCGCGAACCATCGCTTCTCGGGCGGTGGTCTCGCAGCAGACATTGGTCGCGATACCCGAGATGATGATCGTGTCGACGCCGCGGCCGCGAAGTACGAGTTCGAGATCCGTGTCGTGGAATGCTCCGAATCGCGGCTTCTCGAGTAGAACGTCGCGAGAGTCGACGCGGAGCGCCGGATGGAGGGCTGCTAGAGCTTCTCCCTTGTAGAGCCATTTGTTCTCGAAGACCGCGGGTGCGATCTCTCGGAGCACTCCTGCATTCGAGTCATCCGGCCGGAAGACATGACTCGTGTGCACCACGGGGATTCCCGCCGACCGGCATACCGCCGCGAGGCGGTTGACCCGCTCCAGCACGGCCAAGCCGTCCGCGGGTGCTAGCGGCCCCTCCACGAAGCAGTTCTGCAGATCGACGTTTACCAGTGCCATCTGCTTGGGGACAACCGGAAAATCCATCGCAGAGCGCTCCTGGTTGTTCACGCCGCCCAACGGCTCGGTCGCTCAGCTGCGCGGCGCCTGCCCCCGACGTCAGCCCACGCCCGAATGGTATTGCTCCGAGACTACCACCGCCGCCCTCGACGAGAATAGGCGCCGCGACTGCTGCAGCGGCGTGTTGGGCCGCGCCTCGAGCGACCAGCCGAAGGCGATGGATCAAGCTCGCCGTGGCGAATCCTTGCTGGGGAGACTCTCTCGGTCGGGTCACAGCAAGCCATTCGTACGTGCAGGTGGCCAGGGTTTCCGGGGGCGGAGGATTGTCCGCGCAGGCGCTCAAGGCAGTCGCTGCTCCATGGACCCTTCCTTCGAACTTGACGACGCCTCGGTCCTGGAAGTCTTCTCGTGCCATTTCCTTCTGCCGTGGGTCCATTGCCCCGTCTCGCTTCACCGACCCTGGGGGGCGGTGAGACACTCATCAGACACCAACCAACACATCTCGGTGTAGAGTCGACGAGTTGCACTACGGAATCCAAAGCGGTGGCGGGTACTTCCTGGCGACCCAGCGCGGATTCGAACGCGGGACTTCTGCTCCGGAGGCCGCTCAGGGGGTCTGGCAGCGTCCAGCCTCGTCCAGCCGCGTCTGCAAATCACTAGGGGTCGCAGCCACTTGGTGCACACGGGCTTGTGAGCGTGCGCGGCGTGGGCGGTCGAGTCTGGCGCCGTGAGACACTGATGCGACACCAGCTTTCCTGAGACAGGGGGGCCGAAACAACACCAGGCCCTGTATGATCGGGACCGGCGGCAGCTGCTGCCATGGAGTGTGCAAAGTGGTCATCCGACTGCTCCTGCTTGTGATTCTGCTGGTCGCTGATCAAGCAGAGGCGTACACCTTCGAGCTGTCAGGCCCCTCCATGATCCACGTCGGAGAGACAGTCACATACGACGCGCAAATCGAACTCGCACCCGGTGAGAACCTGTGGAGTGTTACTGCTTCGTTCTTCGTGGAGAATGGAAGAGAGCTGGCTTCGTGGGACGTAACAGCAAACGACAGCAAAGAGCGCGAGGGCTTCCAGGACACCGGCTTCTCGGTGGACGCGGCGGCCTACTGGATGGACACCACCTCGTTGCAGCTCTCCGACAGCATTCCGCTCTGGATCGAAGGAGAGCTCGTTAGGCCCATCGACTTCGTGCCGATGACGGCGGATCAAGGGCCCTTCACCATCGTCCCCTTCACCCTGACTGCGCTCGCCCCCGGGCAGCTCAGCTTCGTCATGGCGCAAGGCCCGTACCCGCCGCCGGGCACCGCGAACGGCTTCATCACCAACGGCGGCCTCGACTACACGTTCATCCTGACTCCCTACGACCCCAATACGATCTATCTCCAGTTGTCGGGTGGTTCGGTCGCTCCTGGAAGCGACGGGGTCTATGCCACGATCACGATTCCGGAGCCGTCGTCGACCGCACTCGCCGCGCTGCTCGGAGCGACTCTGGCAATCGCGTGCGTTCGAATCAGGTCGACGCGGTGCTCGGTGGGTAGCGTGGTCGCGTTCTGCGCAGTTGGCACCACACTGGCACCACGACGAGACCCGCGAATCGCGTAAGTCGGGCGACCCAGCCGCGATTCGAACGCGGGACCTTCTGCTCCGGAGGCAGACGCTCTATCCAGCTGAGCTACTGGGTCGTGGGCCCAGTCGATACCAGAACCCGCGGGTGCTGTCAGCGCCGTCGGCCTTTCGCCGCCGCCGGGGCGCATGCACTAGACTCGGGCGTGCATCGCGACGAGCGGATCCGAACCCCGAGAGGAGCCCAGCGATGACCACCCCCGCAGCCCCCGCAGCCCGAGCCGCGAAGCCGGCGGTCTCGAAGCAGAGACGTGCCGCCCGCGACGAGATCAGGACGGGCATGAAGCATCTGGAGAAGTCGATCGGCGAGATCGAGAGAGGCCTGCGCAAGGCGGAGCGCCAGATCGAGTCCGACGCGCGCGCGCGGGTTCGAGCGCTGCGCAAGGACGCGCGCGCACAGCTCGCTGCCTTGCGCGTCCGGCGGCGCGAGGTCGTGCGCGCCCTGGCCAAGGTGTCGCAGACCGCGGAGGGATCCTGGGAGCAAGTGAAGCAGTCGGCCGACGTGATCCTCGCCGAAGCCGTCCGCGCCGCCGCGGCGGTCGTGGAGCGGCTGAAGAAGTCCCTGCCGCGGTGAGGCGCTGAGCGCTCTTCCGTGCCGGTCTCGGCGGAGCCGTCCGCGCGCCTCCGGATCGACCAGCTTTCCGAGGCCGACGCGCTCGCGAGCCTCTCGAGCTCGGCGGAGGGGCTGCCGCACGCCGAGGCACGCCGGAGGCTCGCCGAGTACGGGCCGAACCGCATCGAGGAGCTGCGCCGCGAGCCGGCGCTCGTGCGGCTCTTGCGCGAGTTCGTGCACTTCTTCGCGCTCATCCTGTGGGTCGCGGCGGGGCTCGCGTTCTTCGCGGAGTGGAGCGCGCCGGGCCAGGGCATGGCGAAGCTCGGCTGCGCGATCGTCGTGGTGATCGTGGTGAGCGGCGTCTTTTCGTTCTGGCAGGAGTACCGCGCGGAGCGGACGCTCGCGCTGCTGCGGAAGCTCTTGCCCCAGCAAGCCGCGGCGCTGCGCGACGGCAAGGTGCTGCAGGTGCCGCGCGAGGAGCTGGTGCCGGGCGACGTGCTCTTGCTCGAGCAGGGCGACCGCGTGCCGGCGGACTGCCGGCTGATCGAGGCCTTCGGCGTTCGCGTCGACGACGCGGCGATCACCGGCGAGTCCCTGCCCCGCACTCGTGTGGCGGCGCAGGCGGACGGCGCGGATCTCGTCCACGGCAGGAACATCGCGCTGGCGGGCGCTTCACTCGTCTCCGGCCAGGCGCGCGCGGTCGTCTTCGCGACCGGCATGCACACCGAGTTCGGCAGGATCGCGCGCCTCACTCAGACGGTCGGCGACGTGGTCTCGCCGCTGCGCGCGGAGATCGCGCACCTGTCGCGCACGATCGGAGTCGTGGCGGTCGCGATCGGGCTCTTGTTCTTCGCGGTCGGCCGGTTCGCGGGCGTGCCGTTCTGGAACGCCTTCATCTTCGCGATCGGCATCATCGTGGCGATGGTGCCGGAGGGGCTGCTCCCGACGCTGACGCTCGCGCTCGTTCTGGCGAGTCAGCGCATGGCGAAGCGGAACGTGCTGATCCGGCACCTGTCCTCGGTCGAGACTCTCGGCTCGACGAGCGTGATCTGCACCGACAAGACCGGCACGCTGACGCAGAACCGCATGGTCGCGCGGGCGTTGCTCGTGGGCATGCAGCGGCTCTCGGTCGACGCCGCGAAGGCGGGCGGGCCGCTCGTCGCCGAGCACGAGCCGCTCTTTCTCGGCGCCGCGCTCTGCCACGACCTGCGGCCGGTCGAGCACGAAGGCCACACCGTGCTCCGTGGCGATCCCATGGAGGTCGCCCTGGTCGAGCTCGCAAACCACGCGCTTCCCGAGCTCCGCGCGCATCGCCGGCTCGACGAGATCCCGTTCGATGCGGAGCGGATGCGGCTCTCGACCGTGCACGAGATGCCCTCGGGCCCCGCGCTCTGGTGCAAGGGCGCGCCGGAGTCCGTCCTGCCCCTGTGCGACCGCATCCATCTCGACGGCCAGGACCGCCCGCTCTCGGCGGAGCGCCGGGCGCGGATCTCGCTCGAGCAGGAGGACATGGCCGCGCACGGGCTGCGCGTGCTCGCGTTCGCGCACCGCTCGCTCGAGCCCGTGGCCGCGCGCGGCGCGCTGGAGGAGCATCTCGTGTTCAGCGGGCTCGTCGGGCTCGAGGATCCGCCGCGCCCGGAGGTGCCTGAGGCGCTCCGGAAGTGCCGGGAGGCGGGCATCCGCGTCATCATGGTGAGCGGCGATCATCCCCGCACGGCGGAGGCGATCGCGCGCGAGGTGGGGCTCGTCGAGTCGACCGCCCCGATCGTGCGCACCGGCGACGAAGTCGCCGCGCTCACCGACGGCCAGCTCGGTCTCCTGCTCGACGCGCCCGAGCTCGTGTTCGCGCGCGTGCGCGCGGACCAGAAACGCCGGATCGTCGACGCGCTGAAGCGGAAGAAGTACGTCGTCGCCGTCACCGGCGACGGCGTGAACGACGCGCCTGCGCTGAAGAGCGCCCACATCGGCATCGCGATGGGCCGGACAGGCAGCGACGTGGCGAAGGAGGCGTCGGACATGGTCCTGCTCGACGACAACTTCGCGAGCATCGTGAACGCCATCGAAGAAGGCCGCGCGGTGTTCGAGAACATCCGCAAGTTCCTGACGTACATCCTCGCTCACAACGTGCCGGAGCTGGTCCCGTATCTCGCCTTCTCCCTGTTCGCGATCCCGCTGCCGCTCACGCCGATCCAGATCCTCGCGATCGACATGGGCACCGACTCGCTCACGGCGCTCGGTCTCGGGGTCGAGAAGCCCGACCCCGAGATCATGCGCGTGCCCCCGCGCTCCCCCCGCCAGCGGCTGTTCGACTGGAAGCTCGCGCGGCGCGCCTACCTGTTCCTGGGCCTGATCGAGGCGGTCGCCGCGATGGCCGCCTTCGGGTTCGCGCTGCGCGCGGCGGAATGGCGCTACGGCGTGCCGCTCGGCGCGCAGGATCCCGTGTACCTGCGCGCGACCACTGCCTGCTTCAGCGCCATCATCGCGCTGCAGGTCGTGAACGTGTTCCTGTGCCGCAGCCCCGACCGCTCGCTCGGGTCGACGGGGCTGCTCGGCAACCCGCTCATCCTGTGGGGCGCGCTGCTCGAGGTCGTCCTGGTCCTCTGGATCGACTACACCGCGCTCGGCAACGCGCTCTTCGGAACGGCGCCGATCGGCGTGGAGGTGTGGCTGTTCGTGGCGCCCTTCGCCGTGGCGCTGCTCGTGCTCGAGGAGCTGCGGAAGCTCCGAGCGCGATCCGCTCGGGCCTGAGACAGACAGGCCCGACCAGAGAAAGCCAGACCCCGCCGATCACGTCCTCTCCGCGCCATGCGCTACCGAAGCGAGTGCTTCGTGCGGTGCGCGCCCTTGCGCGAGCTCCTCTTCCATCGCGAGCACGCGCAACGTCGTGCGTACCAGCGCGTCCGCATTGAGGCTGATCGAGTCGATCGAGCGCGCGACGAGGAAGGCCGCGAAATCAGGGTAGTCGCTCGGCGCTTGGCCGCAGATGCCGACCTTCCGATGTGCGTGGTGCGCCGCTTCGATGAGCCGCGCGCACGACCATTTCACGGCTTCGTTTCGCTCGTCGAAGAGCGGCGCCACCGTCGTCGAGTCACGATCGACACCGAGGGTCAGCTGCGTGAGGTCATTGGAGCCGATCGAGAAGCCGTCGAAGATCTCGGCGAAGCGATCTGCGAGGAGGATGTTCGAGGGAATCTCCGCCATGACGTACACCTCGAGCTCCCGCTCGCCGCGAACGAGCCCAGCTTCGCGCATCGTCTCGAGCACCTTCCTGCCTTCCTCCGGCGTACGGCAGAACGGAATCATCAGCTTCAGGTTCGTGAGCCCGAACTCCTCACGCACACGCTTCACTGCGGCACATTCGAGGAGAAAGCCTTCCTTGTAGCTCGGGTGGTAGTAGCGGCTGGAGCCGCGCCAACCGAGCATCGGGTTCTCCTCGTTCGGCTCGAACGACGCGCCGCCCGCAAGCTTCGCGTACTCGTTCGTCTTGAAGTCGCTGAAGCGGAGGATGACGGGCCGCGGGTGGAACGCAGCAGCGATCGTCCCGATTCCCTGCGAAAGGCGCTCGACGAAGTACCGCGCTTTGTCGGCGTACCCGATAGTCATCGTGTCGATCTGCCTCCGCACGTCCAGGGGCAGCGTGGCGAAGCGCGTGAGCGCGAGCGGGTGGACCCCGACCCAACTCGCGAACACGAACTCCATCCTCGCGAGCCCGACGCCGTCGCTCGGTAGCAGCGACAACCCGAGCGCGCGCTCGGGATTGCCGACGTTGAGCATGATCTGCGTGCGCGGCCGCGCCATCGCGCGTGGGTCGATCTCCTGCACGTCGAACGCGATGGTTCCTTCGTACACGCGCCCGGTCTCTCCTTCCGCGCACGACAGCGTGATCGACGTGCCGTCGCCGAGACGGGTAGTTGCGGCCTTCGTTCCGACGAGCGCCGGAATGCCGAGCTCGCGCGCGACGATCGCCGCGTGCGACGTGCGCCCTCCACGATCGGTGATGATGCCGGCGGCCGTCCTCATGATCGGCTCCCAGTCCGGATCGGTCATCTCGGTGACGAGGATCTCACCGGGCTTCATCGCGCCGATCGCTCGGGGATCGCGAAGGACGCGCGCCTTGCCGGTCGCGATTCCGCCGCCGATTGCGAGCCCTTCGAGGATGGGCGTGGCGCGTCCCTTCATCGCGTAGAGGCGGATCATTGGACGTGTGCGCCGGCTGTGCACGGTCTCGGGCCGTGCCTGGACGATGAAGAGCTCGCCGCTCACGCCGTCCTTCGCCCACTCGATGTCCATCGGCGTGTCGGCGCCGTGCTTCCTCGTGTAGTGGCCCTCGATCTGGAGCGCCCACGCAGCGAGCGCGAGCACGTCGGTGTCGGAGAGTGACCACTGCGCGCGGTCTTCGATTGGGACTGGCTCGCTCCGCACCTGCTTGTGGCCGTCCGCGTCATAGACGAGGCGGACCTCCTTCGTGCCGAGCTTCTTCCACACGAGCGGGGCGAACCCTTCGCGCAGCGTCGACTTGTGGACCACGAACGAATCGGGCGCGACGCGTCCTTGGACGACGCTCTCGCCCAGTCCGAAGCTCGACGTCACGAGCACGATGCCGCGATGGCCGGTCTCGGGATCGAGCGTGAAGATCACTCCAGCGCTGGCGCGATCCGAGCGCACCATCTTCTGAACGCCGACGGAAAGCGCGACTTTGGTGTGCGCGAAGCCCATGTCCTCGCGATAGCTGATCGCGCGCGCCGTGAAGAGGCTCGCGAACGCCCTCCGAACGGCGTCGACGACCGAAGCGGCCCCGCGCACGTTGAGGAAGCTCTCCTGCTGTCCGGCGAAGCTCGCGCCGGGGAGATCTTCCGCGGTGGCGGACGAGCGCACGGCGACGTCGGTCGCGTCTTCGCCGTAGGCGCGTGAGAGGGCTCGGTAGCTCGCTTCGATCTCGGTGACCAGATCACGCGGCATCGGCGCATGCGCGATCCGATCTCGCAGGCGTTCCGCGCGGCGGACGAGGTCGTCGACGTTGCGCTTGTCGAGGCCGCGCAGCTCCTCGTCGATTGCAGCAGCGAGGCCGGCCTCGCGACAGAAGTGTCGGTATGCAGCGGCGGTGACCGCGAACCCATCGGGGACTTTCACGCCCAGCGGTGCGAGCTCGCGAAGCATCTCGCCGAGCGACGCATTCTTGCCACCGACGGTCGGTACATCGTCGAGGGTCACGTCCTTGAGCAGTCGCGTCCAACCCATCGGGAGCCTCCCTAGCGCCTCGTTCCGATCAGAGCCCGAAGGGATACGTCTCCGGGAGATCGGCGCTGGGTCGCCCGCTCCCCCGAAGCGGCTCGACGGCGCGGGTCTCGTCGAACCAGATCAGCTCGTCGAACTGGAGGGGCAAGCTCGCGTAGAAGTAGTGACTCGCGAGCTCCGTGTCGGGACGATAGATGACGCCGATGGCCCGCTCGAGGCGCGGCGGCAGAAGCTCCTCTCGGACGGCCCGCCGCCTCGGATCGCGCAAGTGCAGCGCGAATGCCGGGACACCCGAATCGTGACAGAGCCGCTCGTAGCTCTTCTCGTGGGCCGGCCGAACGCGCATGCGTTGCATGGGCGCGTCCCAATTCGAAGCGGCGGCGACGGTGCCGTGATCCGTGCCGAAGCCCACGACGTAGACGCGTTCGCCGAACCCTTCATGGCAGAGCTGGCCCACGTTGTGCTCGCCGCGGTGACTCATCTCCGTGGCCGCCGCGTTGCCCACGTGCGAGTTGTGCTCCCACACGACGCCGCGCGAGTCAGGGCCGTAGAAGTTCAGCAGAGCCTGCAGCGTATCGAACATGTGGGAATCGCGGAGATTCCACGAGGCCGCCGAGCCATAGTACATGGCGCGGTAGTAGCGCTCCGCGCCAGCGACGACGCGGGCGTTCTGCGCCGCATCGAAGAATCGTTCGCCGTCCTTGCGAGCGTACTCGAGGCGCCGCGCGAGCATGTCTCGCAGTGTGGCGACGACGGCGGTCTCCGAGCTCGAGTAGCGCCCCACCAGAACGGCCTGACCGTACGCCGCGGGATCCTTCTGCCACGGGGTCAGCGTGCCGTAGCGCGCACGGGCGACGGACGCGGCCTCGGGATCGACTTCGTCGAGATAGGCGAGGACGGCCGCGATCGACGTGAACAGGCTGTAGAGGTCGAGTCCATGGAAGCCCACCCGGTCTCTCCGGTCGGGCTTCTCCAAGTTCCGTCCGCGGAGCCATTCGACGAAGTCGCGCACGTCCTCGTTGCGCCACATCCACGCGGGAAAGCGGGCGAATGGCGTGAACTCGAGGCTCGACCGCGGTGGATCGCCGAACACGTAGTTGTCGATACGCGCAGCGTCGGGCCAGTCAGCTTCCACCGCGACGAAGTCGAACCCGCGTCGCTCGATGAGCGCCTTCGTGATGTGGGCGCGCATCCGATAGAACTCGCTCGTTCCGTGGCTCGCCTCACCCAGGAGGACGAGTCGAGCGTCTCCGATGCGCTCGATCAGCCCATCGACGGAGGACGACGCCAGGTCGGTGATCGGCTCGGCGGTCTCGCGGATCAGCGTGGAGACGGTTGCGTTGCGACTCGACTTGCCGGGCGCGCGCGGGATCGCTCCCTCTTCGGGCCAGCCCTGTTCCCCGATGAGAGGGACGAAGCGGACTTCGGTGAGTGACTCCTCGCGGAACTTCTCCTCTCCCTCTCGAGTGACTCGCGTGAGTATCTGGTCGTCCTCGGTCCCGACGGGCATGACGAGCCGCCCGCCCGGTGCCAGCTGGGACAACAGCGCCGGCGGGACCTCGGGGCCACCGGCGGCGACGGCGATCGCATCGTAGGGTGCGTGTTCGGGCCAGCCGCGCGTGCCGTCGCCGTGGAGCACCTCCACGTTGTGGAACCCGAGCGAGGCGAGTCGCTCGCGAGCACCCGTCGCCAACGGCTCTCGTCGCTCGACGGTGAAGACGTCCTTGACCAGCCTGCTGAGCACGGCCGCGGCGTAGCCGCACCCCGTCCCGATCTCGAGAACCCGCTCGTTGCCCCGCAGTCTCAGCGCATCGATCGTGAGAGCGACGATGTAGGGCTGCGAGATCGTCTGGCCCTCCCCGATCGGCAGGGGCGAGTCCTGATACGCGAACTCGGCGAGCTCGCCCGGCACGAAAGCTTCGCGCGCGACGCTGCGAAACGCGTCGAGGATGCGGACATCGGAGATCCCCCGCGCGGCGAGCTGGCGCTCCACCATCTCGGCCCGTGCCCCGGTGAGGTCCATGAGAACACCTCCGGGCACCGCGCGTGCAAGACCCGAACCATTGGGAGATGAAGATGGGCGAAGCTACGTCGAGAGAGCAGCTCCTGCATGAGGCTGCGAGTCTCATGCTCGACTTTGCGGAGCGAACGGGCCTCACCTCCTCGCGGCCCGAGCGGCGCTACCTGTGGACCGACGCCTTCGCCGTCTGCAACCTCGTCGACCTCGCGCGGGCGACCGGCGAAGCGCGCTACGGCGAGCTCGCACTCCGCCTGGTCGAGCAGGTGCATCTCGTGCTCGGGCGGCATCGGGAGGACGATCCCAGGAAGGGGTGGATCAGCGGGCTCGGCGCACAGGAAGGAGAGCTCCACCCCACCCGAGGTGGGTTGCGCATCGGCAAGAGCCTTCCCGAGCGGGCCCCCGGCGAGCCGTTCGACGAGCGGCTCGAGTGGGATCGGGACGGCCAGTACTTCCACTACCTGACCCAGTGGATGCGCGCCCTCGATCAGGTCGCCCTGTGGACGCGTCGGCCTCACTTCAACCTGTGGGCCCGCGAGCTGGCCGAGACGGCCCACGCGGCCTTTGCGCAGAGATCGCCCAGAGGAGCTCGCCCGCAAATGGTCTGGAAGATGAGCATCGACCTCTCGCGCCCGCTCGTTCCTTCGATGGGGCAGCACGACCCGCTGGACGGCTTCCTCACCTGCCTGGAGCTCCAGACCTCGGCATCACTCCTTTCTCGCACGCCGTCGGGGCCGAGTCTCGAAGCGGCGGTGGCCGATTTCAGAACCATGATCGAAGCTCGCGACTGGACGACCGCGGATCCGCTGGGCTTGGGTGGCCTGTTGCTGGACGCCTGCCACGTCGACCGGCTGACGAGACTCGGTGCCTCCGTGGGAGACACGTTGCTCGAGGACCTGCTCGCGGCCGCGGCCGACGGCCTTGCCGACTATGCGCGCCGCGGCGACCTGCTCGAGCCGCCCGCGGGACGACTGGCCTTCCGCGAGCTCGGCCTGGCCACCGGCCTCGCCTGCGTGGAGGCGATCGAGGCGAAGCCGCCGGCGGGGCTTCGGCCGCTGTCGAGGCGCGCCGCGGCGGCGCTCGAAGCGCTAAGGCAGCGTTTCCCACTCGGCTCGGCGATCGTGGCGTTCTGGCTCGATCCCGAGCATCGCGGGAACCGCACGTGGGCAGAGCATCGCGACATCAACGAGGTGATGCTCGCGACCAGCGCGCTCGCTCAGGACGGCGCCTTCAGATAGACGTCGACGAGCTGGCCCGGGTAGATCGGACTCTTCTCCGGCTTCTTGAAGCGGAAGATGATCGGGAGGACGCGCAGGTCGACGCGCTCGGCGCGGTCGTTCGACAGCTGCACCTTCGGCGAGACGAGCGGCTGGACCCGCACGAACTCGAGCGGGACCTGCACCTGCGTCCCGCGCAGGAACATCGTGGCCTGCACCGCTTCGATCTTCTGGAGCTTCGAGATCAGGATCTCGTCAACGTAGCAGCGCACGGCGCCGTAGTCGTCGCCCGTGCCCATGACCATGAGCGGCGCCGCGCCGGAGCTGTACGTCTCGAGCGTGCCCTGCGGCGAGACGTAGCTGCCGACGCTGGCGGTGATCGACAGGACCACGCCGTCGACGGGCGCCAAGATGGTGTACTTCGCGAGCAGCGCGCGCGCGGCGGACACGGCCTTGGCGAGCGAGTTGACCTGCGCCTCCTGGTTCTTCAGCTCGTAGCTCCAGGCGCCCGCCTTCACGAGCGCCAGGTTGCGCTCGGCGACGGCGAGGTTCGCGCGCGCGAGCTGCGTCGCGTTGATGGCCTGGTCGAGCACCATCCGGCTCACCGAGTCGGGCATCGAGTCGTAGGCGCGCTGCTGCTTCGCGCGGTCGTCGTCGGCGCTCTTCACGCCGGCTTTGGCGGCTTCCATCTGCGCCTGCGCGACGGCGAGCGTCTCGGGCCGCGGCTCCGCGCGCAGCTGGTTGAGCAGGGCCTGCGCGGCGTCCGCCTGCGCCTGCTGCTGGTCGGCCGTGGCGCGCTGCACGGAGTCGTCCATGCGCACGAGCGGCGCGCCGCGCGCGACGTGGCTGCCCTCGTGGACGAGGATCTCGACCACGGTTCCCGCGACCTCGGGATACACGGAGATGTTCTCGCCGCTCTCCTGCAGGCTCTCGACGATGCCGTTGGCGTAGACGCCCTGCTCGTACGGATTGGCCGCCGGCGCGAACACGGGCGCCAGCGGCTTCGAGCGCACCGCGAAGAACGCCGCGGAGAGGACGCCGGCCGCGACGCCCACGGCCGACACGATGAACAAGATTCTATTGCGCATGGGCCGCCCGCTCCTCGATGCCGGTGATGCGCCCGTCCTCCATGGTGATCGTCCGATCCGCGAACTGCGCGATGCGCGCATCGTGGGTGACGACCACGATGCAGCGCGTCTTCGACAGCACGTCGGTGCGGATGAACTCGACGATGCGCCGGCCGGTCTCGCCATCGAGCGAGGCGGTGGGCTCGTCGAAGATCAGGATCTCGGGCTCGGCCACGATCGCGCGCGCGATCGCCACGCGCTGCTGCTCGCCGCCCGAGAGCTTGATCGGCGGCAGCGCCGCGCGGCTCTCGAGCCCCACGATGCGCAGGAAGCGCAGCGCCGCGCCCACGGCCTCCGCCCAGGGGCGGCGCTGCAGGATGAGCGGGATGGCGACGTTCTCCGCCGTCGTGAGGCGCGGGAACAGGTGGTAGTCCTGGAACACGAAGCCCAGGGTGCGCAGCCGGAAGTCGGCCAGCGCGTCCTCGTCGAGCTGCCAGATGTCGCGCCCGTGCACGACCACGGTGCCGCCGTTCGGGCGCAGGATCCCGGAGAGCATGCTGAGCAGGGTGGTCTTGCCGCTGCCCGACGGCCCCACGATGTAGAGCATCTCGCCGAAGTAGGCGTCCAGGCTGACGCCGCGGATCGCGTGCGTGCGCGTGGGACCCTCGCCGAACCACTTCTCGAGCTCGCGCGCGCTCATCGCCGGCTCCGCCACTGCTAGCCCCGGAAGATCTCGAAGGGCTCGAGCTGGAGCACGCGGCGGATGCCCGCGTAGGTCGAGACGGCCGCGATCACCAGCACCAGCACGAACGCCAACAGCAGATTGGTGTAGGTGATCACGGACGCGTAGTCCGGCAGCCGCGCCTTCGCGAGCGCGATCAGCACGGCGCACAGGCCGACGCCCAGCCCGTAGCCGGTCATGCTCGTGAGAAACGCCTGCAGCAGGATCATCTGCACCAGGTCGCGTCCCCGCGCGCCGATCGCCTTCAGCGCGCCGAACCGCTCCAGGTTCTCGAGGATGAACGTGTAGAAGGTCTGGCCCGAGATCGAGAGTCCGACGAGGAAGCTGATCGCGGTCATGATCAGGATGTTCGTGCCGAAGCCGGTGCGGAACACGTAGAACAGCGTGATCTGGCGGATGAACTCCTTCGCCGTGAGCGCCTTGTAGCCGAGCCGCGCGATCGCCGCCTGGATCTCGGGCACGCGACTCGCGTCCTTCGGCTCGATCAGCACGTACGACAGCGTGTAGCGGGCGGACGGCACGTACGCGATCGCGCGCGTGTACGTGGTGTAGAGCGTGGGCACGCCGAACAGGCCGGAGACGGGCGCGACCGCCAGACCGACGACGACGCCGCGCCGGTCGTTCATCTCGAACTCGGCGCCCATTGCCGGGCTCTCGAGCTTGTCGTACTCCGCATCGCGTACGACCACGAACGCGTCGGCTGCGTAGAGGTCCTGGATGCGCCCGCTGACGAGCGGCAACCGTCCCACCAAGCTCGTGTCGTCGAGGCCCACCACGTTCACGGCCTGGCGCGTGCCGTCGGAGAGCTTCACCAGGCCGCCGCCCGAGAACAGCGGCACGGCGTACTTCACGCCGTCGATGCTGCGCGCCGCGTCGAGCACGTAGTCGGGCATCGGGATCGCGTTCGCGACCGTCGTCACCGCCGGGTCCATCACCCAGATCGACGCGCCGGTGTTGAGCACCGTGGCCGAGGCGCGCAGGAGGATCCCCGAGAACATGGAGATCATCTGCACCATGAGGAAGACCGAGAACGTGAGGCCGACCAGCAGGGCGATGAACTTCGCGCGGTCGTTCACGAGCAGCTTGAACGCGAGCGTGAAGAGGCTGGTCACGCGACGGGAGTCCATACCGGGAAGCCAGGCCGGCCGCAAGCAGACGGCGCGGCCTGGGGCATTTCGCACCAGCGCGCGCGGGCTATCGTGGTGCACGTGAGAGAGCTCTCGGTCGCGATCGTGGGCAGCGGCTTTTCCGGCATCGCCATGGGCGTGGCGCTGCGGCGCGCGGGCATCGAATCGTTCGTGATCCTCGAGAAGGCGGGCGACATCGGCGGGACGTGGCGCGACAACACGTACCCCGGCGCGGCCTGCGACGTGCCGTCGCACCTGTACTGCTTCTCGTTCGAGCCGAAGCCCGACTGGACGCGCTCGTTCTCGCCGCAGCAGGAGATCCAGGCGTACCTGCGCCACTGCGTGGAGAAGTACGACCTGGCAAAGCACCTGCGCCTACACCAGGAAGTGACGGGCGCGGAGTTCGGCGAAGCGACCGGAACCTGGACCGTGCGCATCGCGGGCGCGGAGCCGCTGCGCGCGCGCGCGCTCGTGCTGGGCACCGGTGCGCTGCACGTGCCCGCGCTGCCCGACATTCCCGGCCGCGAGGCGTTCGAAGGCAGGCTCTTCCACTCCGCGCGGTGGGACCACGACTTCCCGCTCGCGGGCAAGCGCGTGGCCGTGATCGGCACCGGCGCCAGCTCGATCCAGTTCGTGCCGGAGATCGCGCCGCACGTCGCGAAGCTGCAGGTGTTCCAGCGCACGGCGCCCTGGATCGCGCCGAAGCCCGACCACGCGATCGGGCCGCGCACGCAGAAGCTCTACCGGCGCCTGCGCCCGCTGCAGTGGCTGCACCGCGCGTGGCTGTACTGGCTGCTCGAGTTCCGCGCGATCGGCTTCGTGGTCGACACGCGCCTGCTCAAGCTGCTCGAGCTGCTGCTGCGCCGGCACCTGGCGCGCGAGGTGTCCGACCGCGAGCTGCGCCGCAAGCTCACGCCGCCCTACACGTTGGGGTGTAAGCGCATCCTGCTCTCCAACGACTACTTCGCGGCGCTGCAGCGGCCGAACGCGGAGCTCGTCACGGAGCACATCGAGCGCATCACGCCGAAGGGCCTGCAGACCGCGGACGGCGTGGAGCACCCGGCCGACGCCATCATCTGCGGCACCGGCTTCTCGGTGGGCGACGCGCTGTATCACCTGCCCGTTCGCGGCCGTGGCGGACGCACGCTCGAGAGCTCGTTCCGCCGCCGCGACGGCCACTACCTGGGCGTGACCGCGCACGGCTTCCCGAACCTGTTCCTCTTGATGGGCCCGAACACGGGGCTGGGCCACAACTCCATGGTGTTCATGATCGAGGCGCAGGCGCGCCTCGCGGCGCAGGCCATCGCTGCGCTGCGCGACCGCGGGCTCGCGTTCCTGGACGTGCGCGAAGCTGCACAGCGCGCGTTCACCGACGACCTGCAGAGCCACATGCGCCGCACGGTGTGGAGCGCGGGGGGCT
>Ga0335076_10003224_pt1 | contig 16378 bp, 17 predicted proteins | sample Lox_Sample_25_FD_206717 | JGI IMG/M metagenome (GOLD analysis project Ga0335076, IMG submission 206717) | Soil microbial communities from Loxahatchee National Wildlife Refuge, Florida, United States - Lox_Sample_2.5 | ecosystem: Environmental > Terrestrial > Soil > Wetlands | place: USA...
AATCTTGCTGAGGTCAATCATGCGGCACCCGGAAAAGTCCCCGCCGGCGCGCGATCATAACGCCATCGCGCTCAAGGCCCCGCCCTCCCCTACACCAGCATCTTGGGTCCGGTCTGCCGTGCCGCCTCGATCTCGGCGGCGCGGTTGCGCCTGATCGGCACGTCGCGCCCGGCCTGCACGGCGGGGCGGCCGCCGACGAGCGCGAGCCAGCGCGTCAGGTGCGGGAACTCGGCGATGCTCACTCCCGACCAGTCGTGCCCGGAGACCCAGGGCCACAGCGCAATGTCGGCGATCGAGTAGTCGCCGGCGATGTACTCGTGGGAAGCGAGCTGGGTATCGAGGATGCTGAACAGGCGCGTCACCTCGCGCTGGTAGCGGTCGATCACGGCCGGGATCTTCTCGGGGAAGTAGCGGAAGAACACGTTCGCCTGGCCCATCATCGGGCCGATGCCCGACATCTGGAACATGAGCCACTGCATCACGCGGCTGCGCCCGTGCACGTCCTTGGGCATCAGCTTGCCGGTCTTCTCGGCGAGGTAGACGAGGATCGCGCCAGACTCGAATATCACGAACCCCTCATCGTCGATGGTCGGGATGCGCCCGTTCGGGTTCAGCTTCACGTACCAGTCGGCCTTCTGCTCCTTGGCGGCGAAGTCGATCACCCGCACCTCGTAGGGCAGGCCCAGCTCCTCGAGCGCGATGGAGATCTTCCAGCCGTTCGGGGTGGCCGCGGTATAGAGTTTGATCGGCATGGTTTCCTTCCCTTTCATCCCCAGCGGTTGATCTCGGGTCCGACGCTCCAGGAGGCGCGCGGGTCGCCGCTGCGCGTGAGCGCCAGTGCCCGCGCCACCGCCGGATGCGTGCGCACGCGCTCGAGCCACTGCTCAAGCCGCAGGCGTCCGGCAAAAGCCTCCGGTACCAGCGCCACCATGCCGGCGAGCCAGGCATAGCTCTCCAGATCCGCGATGGACAGGCTCCCCATGAGCCAGGAGCGCCCCTCGAGGCGCGCCTCGATGCGCTCGGCGGCCTGCGCGATCTTGGCGCGGCTGTCCATGACGTGCGCCTCGGGGAACTCGCCGCGCGCGATGAGTTCCCAGCGCGCGCGCAGGTCCGTGCTCGCCATGCGCGCCAGGCGCGCGGCATCCGCCTGCGGCGGGTAGGCGCGGCAGCCGAGGAAGGCCGCAGCGGGCGCGGTGCGCTCGATCATCTGCCGGCACCAGGTCATCGTTTCCCAGCGACCGTAAGCATCCGCGGGGCGCAGGGCGATGCCCTGGCCGACATCGTCCAGGTAGCAGGCGAGGAACACCGAGTCGGTCATCGCCTCACCGCCCGCGACGAGCACCGGGCCCTCGCCCTCGACGCTCATCGCCACCTGCGCATCGGCAGCCCAGGGCAGGTCGTGGCGCTCGCCGTGCGCGAGATCGATGTAAGTGAGCTGCGCCGGCACTTCCTTGGCGAAGAGCGCGGCGAGGACCGTGAAGGAGGGGCCGTTCGGCTCGCCGTGGTAGAGAGTGAGGCTCATGCGCCGCCTCCGGCGATGTGCGGCTGCTCCAGGATCTTGACCCGCTTAACCATGTCAGTGCGGCCCATGGCCCAGCAGGCCTTGGTGGCCGGGCGCGCGTAGATGGCGCGCAGCCAGCGCAGGATGTTAGGCGTGAGCTCATCGTTGGAGAGCTTCGGCTGCGACAGCGGCAGTGCGTAGGCGAGGTTGAAGCCGTCGACGTCGGCGAGGCTGTACTGCGGGCTCGCGAGCCATTCGCGCCGGCCGAGCTCGTCCTCGAGCATGCGGATGCCGAGCGCCACGCGCCGCTGCGACTCGCTCATCTCCTCGTCGCTGAAGCGACCGCTGATCGCCTTGCGCCAGGCGGTGCGTCGCTCGGGCAGCGGGATGCGCTGCACGGCGGCCTCGAGCTCCGCGGGGTCGCGCTTGCGCACCGCAGGTCCCACGAACACGTTCCAGCCGATCATCGAGAAGCTCGGCGCGAGCCACTGGTCCATGAGCTTCATCCACCAGCGCACCCGCCAGCGGTCGCGCGGGTTCTCGGGCATGAGCTTCGGTCCCGGGAAGCTCTCGTCCACGTACTCCATGATCGCCGTCGACTCGGTGAGCACGCGCTTGCCGTGCACCATCGCCGGGATCGTCCCCTGGGGGTTGATGGCGAGGTAGTCGCTCTTGTGCTGGTCGAAGTTCAGCAGGTCGAGGTAATGGCTGTTGAAGGGCACGCCCTTTTCCATGAGGGCGAGCATCGGCTTGCCGGAATTGGCGTTCGGCTCCCAGTGGTACAAGGTGATGTCGTGCACCGACCCGATCCCCCGCAATTTTGTAAGTGTTGCATACCAGTGGCGCGGCTGCCGGTCAAGCCGCCACCCCGGTGCGAAACCCCAAGACTCAGTCGAAGTTGAGCCCCACGTAGTTCTCCGCCATGGCGCGCGAGGCCGCCGGCGAGCGTGCCAGGTACTCGAGCTCGGCCTGCTGCAGGCGCTGCGTGAAGGGGTCCTCGGTGCGGTGCACGAGGGAGGTGAACCAGAAGGAGAAGCGGATCGCCTTCCACACCCGCCCGAGCGCCCGCGCCGAGTACTCGTCCAGCAGCGCGGTCCGGCGCGAGCGGTAGTACTCGATGAGGCCGCGCGCGAGCACCCGCACGTCGGCGGCGGCGAGGTTCAGGCCCTTGGCGCCGGTCGGCGGCACGATGTGCGCCGCATCACCGACCAGGAACAGCCGCCCGAACTGCATCGGCTCGGCCACGAAGCTGCGCAGCGGCGCGATGCTCTTCTCCAGCGAGGGGCCACGCACCAGGCGCGCCGCGTAGGGCTCAGGCAGGCGCCGGGCGAGCTCGTCCCAGAAGCGCTCATCCGGCCAGTCGGCCACCTGGTCCTGGGTCGGCACCTGCACGTAGTAACGGCTGCGCTGGCGCGAGCGCATGCTACATAAGGCGAACCCGCGCTCGTGGCGCGCGTACACCAGCTCCTCGTGCAGCGGTGGCACGTCCGCAAGCAGACCCAGCCAGCCGAAGGGATAGACCCGCTCGTAGAGGGCGAGCCTGCCGGCCGGTACCGCCGCGCGGCTCACGCCGTGGAAACCATCGCACCCGGCGATGAAGTCGCACCTGAGCTCGCAGGTCTCACCCTCATGGCGGTAACCGACCACCGCTGCCTGGGAATCAAAGCCCTTGAGCGCCACCTCGCTCACCTGCCACAGGAGCGGGGCGCCCGAAGACTCGCGTGCAGCCACGAGGTCGCGCTGCAGCTCGGTCTGCCCGTAGATCATGACGCTGCGGCCGGTGTGGCCCCTGAGGTCGATGCGGTGATGGCCGCCGCCGAAGGCGAGATCAAACCCCCCGTGCATGAGGCCCTCGCGCTGCATGCGCGCGGCGACGCCCGCCTCCTCGAGCAGCTCCACCGTGCTCCACTCGAGGAGCCCGGCACGGATGCGGGCCTGCACGTGATCGCGCGAGCGCGCCTCGAGCACCACCGAGTCGATGCCGTTGCGGGCCAGCAGCTGCGAGAGCAGCAGTCCCGAGGGCCCGGCACCGATGATCGCCACCTGGGTCGATCGCATGGATGTGACTCTAGGCCAGATCGCGCCCGGAAGCCGCACGGGCGTGGCGGCGCAGTCCCTCCACCAGCTGCTCCTGCACCGGCGTCGGCCGCCAGCCGCGGCGCACGGTGAGCCCGATCGCCCGGGTCACCGCACCCAGGGGGTGCGGCAGGGCGATGAGCACCCCGCTCTCGAGCTCGTGGTGGATCTGATGCTCCGAGAGCAGCATCACCCGCTCGCTCGCGAGCAGCATGGAGCGCGCCGCGATGAGCGAGTTGCACTCGATCGGCGCCACCGGCGCGCGGGCATTGAGCCGCCCCATCAGCGCATCGAAGTGCCGCCGCAGTGGCGAGTCGCGCCTGGGAGCGATCCAGGGATAGCGCGCCAGCTGCTCGAGCGAGGGCGCACCGCCCTTCGCCAGTGCGTGCTGCGCGCCGACGACGATGGCGAGCGGGTCATCGAACAGGTGCTCCTGCACGACGTCCTCGTGCGGGACGGGGTCGCGCAGCGCCCCCACCAGCACGTCCGCCACGCCGCGGCGCAGCGAGGCCAGCATGCTCTCGTAGGGGCCATCGAGGATGGTGATGCCGTGCTCGGGGCGCGCCTGCGCGAACTCGAGCACCGCGCGCGACAGCAGCAGGCTCCGCGCCAGCGGCATGGCGCCGATGGTCGTCGAGCCGCTGCCGGTGCCCGAGGCCGAGGCGAGCTCCGCCTGCGCCTGGGCGATCTCGGCGAACGCCAATCGCGCGCGCAGGGCGAGCTTCTCCGCCTCGCGCGTCGGGCGCACGCCGTAGCTCGTGACCTCGAAGAGCGCCGTGCCGAGGGAGCGCTCGAGCTGACGTGCCGCGCGGTGCACGGCGGTGCGGGCGCGCCCGGTGCGGCGTGCGGCGCGGGCGAAGGCGCCCTCGTCCACCACCGCCATGAGCGCCTTGAGTTGCGTGGAAGTTATGCCCCTCAGGGCATCCGCCGGCCCCTGCGGGCTCGCACGTCCCCGCGCCGCGGCGAGCGCCTCGCGCAGCATCTGCAGGGTGCGCTCGATGCGCAGCGCCGCCATGCGGCCGGCGGCGGTGAGGGTAAGGCCCGCGTAGCTGCGCGACAGCAGCTGCGCCCCCAGCGCCAACTCGATGCCGAGCACCGCCTGGGTGACGGCCGGCTGCGAGAGGCTGGCCGCGCGCGCCGCGGCGCTCACACTGCCGCGCCTCACCACCTGGTCGAACAGCACCAGGTGACGCAGGTTGGGCAGCTCGCCCGGCCGTGGATTGACCCTTGCCATGTCCACAATTTCTTATACCCCGGCGTCAATTGCAATTACCCCGCATCGCTCGAGCGGCAGGACAATGGCGGCTCGGGGTTCTTTAGCTGAGGGGGAGCTGCGATGAACGTCGTCTACACGGACATCCGCCGTGCCGATCCCAAGGTCGTGAACGCGCTCGCGCACTATGGCGTCGCCACGGTGCACGAGGCTCAGGGACGCACGGGACTCCTCGGACCTCGGCTGCGGCCCATCTACACCGGTGCCCGCGTGGCCGGTTCTGCGGTCACGGTGAGCGTCGCGCCCGCGGACAACTGGATGATCCACGTGGCGGTTGAGCAGTGTGAGGCGGGCGACATCCTGGTGGTCGCCCCGACCTGCTTCTCCGATGCCGGCTACTTCGGGGAGCTGCTCGCTGGCTCGCTCGCCGCGCGCGGCGTGCGCGGCCTCGTGATCGATGCGGGCGTGCGCGACGTGCGCGAGCTGAAGGAGATGGGCTTCCCGGTGTGGTCGGCCGCGGTGCACGCTCAGGGCACGGTGAAGGAGACGCTCGGCGCGGTGAACGTGCCCATCGTCTGCGGCACCGGCATCGTCAACCCGGGCGACGTGGTGCTCGCGGACGATGATGGCGTGTGCGTCGTGCCGCGCCTGAATGCCGCCGAGGTGCTGAAGGCGAGCGAGGCGCGCGAGGCCAAGGAGGCCGTGGTGCGCGAGCGGCTGAAGAAGGGCGAGCTCGGCCTGGATATCTACGACATGCGCGGCAAGCTCGAGAAGCGCGGCCTCCTCTACCGCCGCCAGTCGCTGCCGGAGTAAGGCCGTGCTGCGCGCGATACCCGCGACGCTCATGCGCGGCGGCACTTCCAAGGCACTCTATTTCAACGCCCGCGACCTGCCGGCCGCCGCGGCCGCGCGCGATGCGGTGCTGCTCGCGGCCATGGGCTCCCCGGACGTGCGCCAGATCGACGGCGTCGGCGGGGCGCACCCGCTCACGAGCAAGGTCGCGGTCATCTCGCCCGCCACGCGCGCGGATGCCGACGTGGACTACCTGTTCCTGCAGGTCGTCGTCGACAAGCCCGAGGTGAGTGACTCGCAGAACTGCGGCAACATCCTGGCCGGCGTCGGCCCGTGGGCGATCGAGAACCGCCTGGTGCCGATCTCGGGCGACGTCACGCCGGTGCGCATCCACATGCTCAACACCCAGAGCATCGCCGTCGCCCACGTGCCGACGCCGAAGGGCGCGGTGGAGTACGAGGGCGACGCGCGCATCGATGGCGTCCCCGGCACGGCCGCCGCCATCCCCATCGATTTCATGGACGTCGCCGGCTCCTCCTGCGGCGCGCTGTTCCCGACCGGCGCGCCCGCAGACGTGGTCGAGGGCATCGAGGTCACCTGCATCGACAACGGCATGCCCGTGGTCGTGATGCGCGCGGCCGACCTCGGCAAGCGCGGAGACGAGAGCCCCGAGGCGCTCGAGGCCGACGCCCGGCTGAAGGAGCGCATCGAGCGCATCCGCCTCGCCTTGGGCCCGCGCATGAACCTGGGCGACGTCGCCAAGAAGACCGTACCGAAGATGTGCCTGGTCTCACCTCCCCGGCACGGCGGCACCATCGACACCCGCACCTTCATCCCGCACCGGGTCCACGAGGCGATCGGCGTGCTCGGCGCGGTGAGCGTCGCCACGGCCTGCGTGACGCCGGGCTCGGTTGCGGCGAAGGTCGCGGAGCTCGCACCCACGACCGGCACGCGGCGCCTGGAGATCGAGCACCCAACGGGCTTCTTCACCGTCGAGATGGACGTGACCGTCGCGGGCGGCAGCGTCACGGTGAACCGCTCCGCGCTCTTGCGCACGGCGCGCAAGCTGATGGCCGGCATGGTGTTCGTGCCCTCGGCGGCCTGGGGCGGCGCGTGAACGCACCGCTGCCGCGCATCGGGCTCATCGGTCTCGGCGAGGTCGGCAGCGTGCTGGCGGATGACCTGTCCGCCGCTGGCGGCAGCGATCTTGCCGCGTGGGACCGGCTGTTTCCCGTGGCCAGCAGCGTGCCGGCCCGCGCCGCAGCGCAACGGCCCTTCCTCAGGGGCGCCCCCGACATGGCGGGCGCCGTGCGCGGCCGCGCCATCGTCATCTGCGCGGTCACCGCGGGCGAGTGCCGCGCGGCAGCCGAAGAAGCTGCGGCATCGCTGGCGCCGGGCACCTACTACCTCGATCTCAACTCGGTTTCCCCGGCCACCCGCGCACAGGCCGCGCAGGCGGTCACCGCCGCGGGCGGCCGCTACGTGGAGGCGGCCGTGATGTCGCCGATCGCGCCCAAACGCTCATCTTCCCCGATGTGGCTCGGAGGCAGGCACGCGGAGTCCTTCCTGCCGCTGGCGCGCGCGCTGGGCTTTACCGGGGCGGCGGTGTACTCGGGCACGCTCGGTGCGGCATCGGCCGCCAAGATGTGCCGCAGCGTCATCGTCAAGGGCATGGAGGCGCTGCTCGCGGAGTCGCTGGTGACGGCGCGCCGCTACGGCGTCGAGGAGGCGGTCCTCGCCTCGCTCCAGGACCTCTTCCCGGTCGGCGACTGGCCGCAGCTCGCCCGCTACATGATCTCGCGCTCGCTGCAGCACGGGCAGCGCCGCGCCGAGGAGATGCGCGAGGCGGTGTGCACGGTGAGCGAGAGTGGGGTCGAGCCGTGGATGAGCCGCGGCTGCGTCGAGCGCCAGGAGTGGGCCGGCGCGCACGCGCGGGCGCTCGCGCGCGAGGACCTGCCGGGCCTGCTCGATGAGCTGCTCGCGGATGCCCCGGCGGCTGCGGCGAACTCGAGGAGTCGCGCATGATCATCGACTGCCACGGCCACTACACCACCGCGCCCGCCGCCCACCAGAAGTTCCGCGACGCGCAGGTGGCGCGCTTCAACGACCCGGCCGCACCCCCGGCGCGCCCGGGGGCGATCTCGGATGACGAGATCCGCGAGACCATCGAGAAGAACCAGCTGCGCCTGCAGCAGCAGCGCGGCTCGGACCTGACGCTGTTCTCGCCGCGGGCATCTGCCATGGGGCATCACTTCGGGGACGAGGCGGTGTCGCTCGCCTGGACGCGCGCCAACAACGACCTCATCAAGCGGGTGGTGGATCTCTACCCGCAGAACTTCGTCGGCGTCTGCCAGCTGCCGCAGTCCCCGGGCGTGCCGATCGCCAACTCCGTCGCCGAGCTCACCCGCTGCGTGAGCGAGCTCGGCTTCATCGGCTGCAACCTCAACCCCGACCCCTCCGGCGGGCACTGGACCTCCCCGCCCCTCACCGATAGGCACTGGTATCCCTTCTACGAGCGCATGGTCGAGCTCGACGTGCCGGCGATGGTGCACGTCTCGGCCTCCTGCAATGCCAACTTCCACGCCACCGGGGCGCACTACATCAACGCCGACACCACGGCGTTCATGCAGTTCATCGAGGGCGACCTGTTCCACGACTTCCCGAGCCTGCGCTTCATCATCCCGCACGGCGGCGGCGCGGTGCCATATCACTGGGGCCGCTACCGCGGGCTCGCCGACATGTTGAAGCGCCCGCCGCTCGATCAGCACGTGATGAACAACGTGTACTTCGACACCTGCGTCTACCACCAGCCGGGGATTGATCTGCTGGTGCGGGTCATCGACGTGAAGAACATCCTCTTCGGCTCGGAGATGGTGGGCGCGGTGCGCGGCATCGACCCGACCACCGGCCACTACTTCGACGACACGCGCCGTTATATCGACGCGCTCGAGATCGCCGCCGCCGACAAGGCGCGCATCTACGAGGGCAACGCGCGACGGGTGTTCCCGCGCCTGGACGCGCTGCTGCGCACGAGGGGCCAGTGAGCGAGGCAGCCCTCATCCGTCCCGGCGAGCGCGGCTGGCCCGCACAGGGTGCCTCGGGCGGCTTCACCATGGATGCCGACTGGCGCCCGTATGACCCGGCGCCGAGCCGCCCGCGCTTCGCCGCGCCCGCCGGCGCGGTCGATGCCCACTGCCACGTGTTCGGACCCGGCGCGCGCTTCCCTTACGCCCCCGAGCGCAAGTACACCCCCTGCGATGCGCCAAAGGAGAAGCTCTGGGGCCTGCGCGCCTACCTGGGATTCGAGCGCAGCGTCATCGTGCAGGCCACCTGCCACGGCGCCGACAACCGGGCGCTGGTGGATGCGCTCACGGCCTCCGGCGGGGCTGCGCGCGGCGTCGCGACCGTGACCGCGGACGTGCGCGATGCGCAGCTGCGCGAGCTCGATGCGGCCGGGGTGCGCGGCGTGCGCTTCAACTTCGTCAGGCGCCTGGTGGACACCACCCCGCGCGAGGTGCTGGCGCGCATCGCGCAGCGCGTGGCGCCGCTCGGCTGGCACGTGGTCATCTACTTTGAGGCCGCAGAGCTCCCCGAGCTGTATGATTTCTTCGCCGCGCTCCCCACTACCGTGGTCGTTGATCACATGGGGCGCCCCGACGTCACCCGGCCCGTCGACGGGCCGGAGTTCGCGCTCTTCGTGAAGCTGATGCGCGAGCATCCCAACATCTGGTCCAAGGTGAGCTGCCCCGACCGGCTCTCCAGGAGCGGCCCGCCCGGCTACGACGACGTGGCGCCCTTCGCCCGCCACCTCGTCGAGCAGTTCCCCGATCGGGTGCTGTGGGGCACCGACTGGCCGCATCCGAACCTCAAGAGCCACATGCCCGATGACGGCGCGCTGGTGGACTTCATCCCGCGGATCGCACCCACGCCCGCGCTGCAGCGCGCATTACTGGTGGACAACCCGCTGCGGCTGTACTTCGCACGCTGAGGAGAGCTGATGGATCGCACTCGTCCAAGTCCGTACTGCCGCGCGCCGCGCGCGGCCCGGAGCGCCTGATGGCCCGCGTCACCGCCGGCGTCACCACCTCGCACGTGCCCGCGATCGGCGCGGCGCTGGATAACGGCAAGTCGCGCGACGCTTACTGGAGCCCGGTGTTCGCCGGCTACGACTTCTCGCAGCGGTGGATCGCGGCCGCCAAGCCCGACGTGGTGCTGCTCGTCTACAACGACCACGCCACCGCCTTCAGCCTGGACGTCGTGCCGACCTTCGCCATCGGCTGCGCGGACCAGTTCCTGCCGGCGGACGAGGGCTGGGGGCCGCGCCCGGTGCCCGTGGTCAAGGGCCACTCCCAGCTCGCAGCGCACATCGCCCAGTCGGTGATCCAGCAGGACTTCGATCTCACCATCGTCAACAAGATGGACGTCGACCACGGGCTCACCGTGCCCTTGTCGCTCATGTTCGGGCAGGTGAAGGAATGGCCGGTGCAGGTCATCCCCTTCGCGGTGAACGTGGTCCTCTTCCCGCCGCCCTCGGGCAGGCGCTGCTACGAGCTCGGCAAGGCGCTGCGCCGCGCCGTCGAGTCCTACGACCCGGACCTCAACGTGCAGGTGTGGGGGACCGGCGGCATGAGCCACCAGCTGCAGGGGCCGCGCGCCGGGCTTATCAACAAGGAGTGGGACCAGCGCTTCATCGAGGCGCTCATCGACGACCCGGCCGAGCTCGCCAAGATGTCGCACCTCGAGTACGTGCGCGAGGCGGGCTCGGAGGGGATCGAGCTGGTGATGTGGCTCATCATGCGCGGCGCGCTGAGTGACAAGGTGCGCACCGTGCACCGCTTCTATCACGTGCCCGCCTCCAACACCGCGGTCGGCCACCTGATCCTGGAGAGTGCGCCATGAAGATCGTCCTCGCCGGCGCCGGTGCCTTCGGCGTCAAGCACCTGGATGCGATCAAGGCCATCGGCGGCATCGAGGTGGTCTCGCTGGTCGGCCGCACGCTGGACGCGACCCGCGAGGTGGCCCGGAAATACGGCATCGGGCACGTCACCACCGAGCTCAGCGAGGCGCTCGCGCGCCCCGGCATCGAAGCGGCGATCCTGGCCACCCCGACCCAGCTGCACGCCTCGCAGGCACGCGCCTGCATGGAGGCCGGCAAGCACGTGCAGGTCGAGATCCCGCTCGCCGACAGCTGGGCGGACGCGCAGTCGGTGGCGGACCTGCAGCGGCGCACCGGGCTCATCTGCATGGTCGGGCACACGCGCCGCTTCAACCCCTCACACCAGTGGGTCCATCAGCGGATCAGCCGCGGCGAGCTCGCGCTGCAGCAGATGGACGTGCAGACCTATTTCTTCCGGCGCAAGAACATCAACGCCCTCGGGCAGCCGCGCTCCTGGACCGATCACCTGCTGTGGCACCACGCCGCGCACACGGTCGACCTGTTCGCCTACCAGGCGGGCGCCCCGGTGACCATCGCGCACGCGGTCGAGGGGCCGATCCACCCGACGCTCGGGATCGCCATGGACATGTCGATCCAGCTCAAGAGCGCGAGCGGTGCGATCTGCACGCTGTCCCTGTCATTCAACAACGACGGGCCGCTCGGCACCTTCTTCCGCTACATCTGTGACAACGGTACCTACATCGCCCGCTACGACGAGCTGATCGACGGCAAGGACCAGAAGATCGACGTCTCGCAGGTGGCGGTGTCGATGAACGGCATCGAGTTGCAGGACCGGGAGTTCTTTGCCGCCATCCGCGAGCGGCGCGAGCCGAACGCGAGCGTGGCGCAGGTATTGCCCTGCTACCGCACGCTCGATGAGCTCGAGCGACAGCTCGCGGCCCAGGCCTGAGGATCAAGGGGGACCGGCACGATGGTACCGATGCAGTCATTCACCACGGTGGGGATCGACCCCCGCCGCAAGCTCGCCTACTGGAACGAGCACGCCGGCGCGAGCTTCTCGCCGCTGGTCTCGGACCCGGCGGACCTGCACAGCTTCCACGGCTCGATCGAGCGCACCACGGTCGGTGAGCTGTCGCTGGCCGAGGCGTACTCGGAGGCGCAGACCGTGCATCACTCGCGCACCCACGTGGCGCGCACCCGCGGGGCACTGTTCTTCCTCATGCTGCAGCTGACGGGCGAGAGCCGCAACCGCCAGGACGGCCGCGAGGCCTTCCTCGGGCCCGGGGACTTCACACTCTTCGACAGCACGCGCCAGTACGACATCGTCTTCCCGGGACCGAACCGCATGCTGGTGCTCGGCATTCCCGAGGCGCAACTGCGCCGGCGCATCGCCTGCCCCGAGTCACTGGTCGCGGTGCCGGTGCCGGGAAGCGGCGGCGTCGCGGTGCTGCTGTCGCGGTTCCTCAAGACCTTCTGGGCGCAGTGCCACCGCGATCTGGAGCCCGAGGCCGCCGGCCGCGTGGCGCTGGCGATGCTGGACCTCATCGGCGCGGCCTACGTCGACGTGCCGCGCGCTCATTGCGAGCGCTCCGCGGTCGCCACCGCGCAGCGCATTCGCATCATCGATCACATCGAGGCGCACCTGCACGACCCCGAGCTCACCCCATCACGCGTAGCCGAGGCCTGCCGCATCACGCCGCGCTACCTGCATCACCTGTTCGCGAGCTCGGAGGAGACGGTCGGACGCTATCTGCTGCGGCGGCGCCTCGAGGAGTGCGCCCAGGCGCTCCTGTCGCGCGCGCAGCTCGGGCGCACGGTGGCGGCGATAGCCTTCGACTACGGCTTCAACAGCCCGACCCACTTCGGGCGCGTGTTCCGCCGCCGCTACGGGATGACCCCGCGCGAGTACCGCGAGCGGCACACGGCCGCCGCGGGCTAGATGAAGGAGCGCACCGGGTTCTTGCCGTCCCAGCTGCGGCTCTCGCGGTAGAAGCGCCCGAATACTTCCTCGAAGGCGCCGCCGAGCTCGATGAGCTCGGTGTAACCGGCGAGCACGTCGGTCGTGTCCATGTAGCCGACGCGCCCGCCGCTCGGCACGGCCGCGACGAAGACGAGCGGGTGGCCGGCGCGCTCGTACTTGGCCACCGCGGCGTCGAAGTCCCAGGTCGCGACCCCGAAGTGGTGGAAGCCGTAGCCGCGCTTGTCGATCATCTCCTTGTAGACCGACGGCGCATTGTTCTTCGGCTGGATGAGCTCGACGTTCATGTGCCCGGCGAAGCCCATGGCGAGCGTCACCTCCATGGTCGAGGGCTGGCCGCGGTACATGGGCTTCTCGCCCGTGAAGCTCTCGAGCACGAACCAGGGCCCGACGCGCAGGTTCTGGCTCCAGTGCGTCATCGCCGCCTGCAGGTCCGGCACGATATAGGCCATCTGGATGATGCCGTTGTCCGGCTGGCCGAAACCGACTTCGCCCATAAGAGTTACCTCGCTCGAAGATCTCTGCGCCGGCCTTGCTGCCCGGGCGCACATCTGACGACGCTTTGGCGCGCTGCGCTCGACTGTGCGCGCAGGCCGTCTCCACCGCCAGCGAAGATGCGATGCGCCGCAGCGCGAGGGCCCCGCTCCTAGGCAGCGTTCTCCAGCAGCAGGAGCCCCGCGGCGGTGTTCGAGATCGGGATATGGTAATTGCGGTGCAGGCACTGCACCTTCGCCCCGAGAGCGCCTAAGGCACCGCGCATCACCAGCCACATGATGAGCTCGGCCCCCTGACTGCCGGCCTGCTCGATGAGCTCGTGGATGGAGTAGCGCGCGAGCAGCAGCGGGTCATCGACGATGCGCTCCATGCACATGAGGTCGAACTCGCGGTTGATGAAGCCGGCGCGCGCGCCGTCCAGCTGGTGCGACAGCCCGCCCGTGCCCACGATGACGACCTTGAGCGGCTGCTGGAACGAGGCAATCGCCCTACCCAGGCCGCGGCCGAGCTGGTAGCAGCGAAACGGCGTCGGCAGCGGGTGCTGCACGGTGTTGACGTGTATCGGCACGGCACGTGGCATGTTGCGGCGCTCAGGCCACAGGAGCTGCATCGGCACCGTGAAGCCGTGATCCACCAGCATCTCCTGGCAGCTCGTGAGGTCGAACTCCTCGGCCACCAGCGACTCGATCAGGTGCCACGACAGGAGGGGGTCACCCGGAAACGGCGCCGCCGGCTCGAGCCCCCAGCCCTCGTCCGCGTTGCGATACTCGGCGGCCGCGCCGACTGCGAACGTCGGCATGCTGTCGAGGAAGAAGTTCAGGCCGTGATCGTTGTAGACCACGATGGCGATGTCGGGCCGCATGCGCTCGAGCCAGGCGTGCACCGGCGGGTAGCCGTCGAAGAAGGGCTTCCAGTAGGGATCCTGCTGCAGGCGCCGCGCCATGGCGTTGCCGATCGCGGGGATGTGGGAGGTGGCGATGCCGCCGATAAGTTGCGCCATGGTCAGCCCCGCGCGGCGACGAGCCGCGCCTTGAAGTCCTCGACCGTAAGTCCGGTCTGCTGGGCGCCCAGGTCCTGCACGTTCAGGCCGAAGATCCCGGCGAGCTTTGCCAGGTAGTAGATGTTGCCGCCGGCGGCGAGCATCTCGAGCACGTTGCGGTGCGCGACCGCGCCGCGCTGCTCCGCCGAGAGGCCAAAGCGGCGGCAGTAGCCCTCCTCGTCGAGCAGGAACTCGGCGCGGTTCTCGGCGCTGTTGAACGAGTAGCACATCTTGTTCAGGGCGTAGCCCTTCATGGCCTCGCGGCCGTCGAAGACCGTCGTCCCCCAGATCCTGCGCTCGCTGGCCATGGCGCCCCTTTCAAGGCTGTCTGCCAGAGCCACCATGCCCAAGAAACGCCGCCCGCGGCATCGTGGAAGACACGTATGCACGGGCACCGCCCCTCGACCCAGAGCGAAATCCCGCCTCGCTGCCGAGGGCAAGCCCCGGGGGCAGCGCTCGGGTAAAGTGGCCGCAGGCCGTTGCGGGGGTTCAAAAAAGCAGCCTATGCGCTACGAACAGCGACTGATCTGGGTGCTCGGCATCACCTTTGGCTTCCTGTTCTTCGACCGCAACGCGGCGAACTACGTGATGCCGAACATCGTCGCGGACCTCGGCTTCAGCTACAGCCAGGTGGGCCTGCTGTCCTCGGCGCTGTCCTTCAGCTGGGCGGTCTCCGCCTACTTCGGCGGCGTGCTCTCGGACCGCACCGGCGTGCGCAAGGGCATATTGCTGGTGAGCGTCGTCGCCTTCTCGCTGTGCTCTTTCCTCTCCGGCCTCGCCGGCTCCTTCGCCACGCTGCTGGCGGCGCGGCTGCTCATGGGGCTCGCCGAGGGGCCGTTCCTGCCCGTGTGCCAGTCGCTGGTCACGGCGGAATCCGACCCCGCGCGCCGCGGCAACAACATGGGCGTGATGCAGAACTTCGGCAGCAACTTCCTCGGCTCCTTCATCGCGCCGCTGGTGCTCGTACCCATCGCCGCGCACCTGAGCTGGCGCTGGGCGTTCTTCGTCGCCGGTGTGCCCGGGCTCGTGATGGCCTTCCTGATCGCGCGCTACGTGCGCGAGCCGCAGCGCACGACCGCGGCCCCGGTGGCGGCGGGTGCGGACGAGATGGGCCACCTCGCCATGCTGCGCTATCGCAACATCCTCCTGTGCGTGCTCATGAGCATCGTCATGGTGGCGTGGATGGTGCTCGGCTGGGCCTTCCTGCCGCTCTTCTACGACAAGGTGCGCCACTTCGGGCCGGTTGCGCTGAGCGTGCTCATGAGCCTGCTCGGGCTCTCGGCCGCGTTCTTCAGCTTCGTGGTGCCGCGCCTCTCGGATCGCTACGGCCGCCGCCCGGTGGTGGTCGGCTTCAACCTGGTCGGACTGCTGGTGCCGCTGGCCGCCCTCTACATCGACAGCTCCGCGGTGCTGCTGGGTCTTTTCATCTTCATCGGCTGGTCGGCAAGCGGCACCTTCCCCCTGTTCATGGGCACGATCCCGTCCGAGACCATCCCCTCGCGTTACGTCGCCACCGCGCTCGGGCTCACGGTCGGGATCGGCGAGATCTTCGGCGGCGTGGGTGCGCCCTACGCCGCCGGCCGCGCCGCGGACCACTACGGCCTCTCGGCGGTGTTCGTCATCCAGGCCGGCTGCGCGCTCGTCGGTGCGCTGCTCGCGCTGGCGCTCAGGGAAACCGCGCCGAGCCGCATGACGGCCGTGGCGGCGGGCGAGTCGCGACTCGCCGCCTGAGGAAGCGAGCGGCGTGACAGCAGGCAGCACGAGCGTTCGCGAGGCGGTGTTCGCGCTGCTGCGCGAGTTCGGGCTCACCACGATCTTCGGTAACCCGGGCTCCACCGAGCTGCCGATGTTCCGCGACTTCCCGGACGACTTTCACTACGTACTCGCGCTGCAGGAGTCGGTGGCGGTGGCCATGGCGGACGGCTTCGCGCAGGCACGCGGCGGTGCGGCGTTCGTCAACCTGCACTCGGCGATCGGCGTCGGCCACGCCATGGGGAGCATCTTCACCGCCTTCCGCAACCAGACGCCGCTGGTGGTGACTGCCGGGCAGCAGGCGCGCTCCATCCTGCCGTTCGAGCCCTTCCTCTACTCCGAGCAGGCCACGAACCTGCCGCGACCCTACGTGAAGTGGAGCTGCGAGCCGGCGCGCGCGCAAGACGTGCCGGCGGCGATCGCGCGCGCCTGCTACGCGGCGTTGCAGCCGCCGCGGGGACCCACGCTCGTGTCGGTGCCCGTGGATGACTGGGACCGCCGCTGCGAGGCACTGCCGGCGCGCGAGGTCAGCATCCGCGTGGCTGGAGATCCGCAGCAATTACTCACTGCGGCCGCGCAGCTCGGCGCGGCCCGCCGTCCCGTGATCGTGGTTGGCGCCGGCGTGGCCCGCGACA
>Ga0335076_10003225_pt1 | contig 16370 bp, 14 predicted proteins | sample Lox_Sample_25_FD_206717 | JGI IMG/M metagenome (GOLD analysis project Ga0335076, IMG submission 206717) | Soil microbial communities from Loxahatchee National Wildlife Refuge, Florida, United States - Lox_Sample_2.5 | ecosystem: Environmental > Terrestrial > Soil > Wetlands | place: USA...
CCGCCATGCCATCAAGGAGATCGGCTACGAGCAGGACGGCTTCCACTGGCACAAGGCGAAGGTGAAGATCTTCATCCATCCGCAATCGGTCGACATCGCCCAGGGCGTCGACGCCAAGGGCAACAAGGACGAGGGCGCCGGCGACCAGGGCATCATGTTCGGCTTCGCCTGCCGCGAGACCGAGCGGCTGATGCCGGCCCCGATCTACTATGCCCACAACATCCTGCGCTCGCTGTCGGAGGCGCGGCATTCCGGGGCCGAGCCGGGCCTCGGCCCCGATGCCAAGAGCCAGGTCACGCTGCTCTACGAAAACGGCAAGCCGGTCCGCGCCACCTCGGTCGTCGTCTCGACGCAGCACAGCGGCGACCTCGACCAGGAGGACGTGCGCGAGATCGTGCGGCCGCACGTGGTCAACACGCTGCCCGCCGGCTGGATGTGTCCGGAGGACGAGTTCTACGTCAACCCGACCGGGCGCTTCGTCATCGGCGGGCCCGATGGCGATGCCGGCCTCACCGGCCGCAAGATCATCGTCGACACCTACGGCGGCGCCGCGCCGCACGGCGGCGGCGCCTTCTCCGGCAAGGACCCGACGAAGGTCGACCGCTCGGCCGCCTATGCCGCCCGCTATCTCGCCAAGAACATCGTCGCCGCCCAGCTGGCCGACCGCTGCACCATCCAGCTCTCCTACGCCATCGGCGTCTCCAAGCCGCTCTCGGTCTATGTCGAAACGCACGGCACCGGCGTCGTTTCCGAGGAGCGCCTCGTCAAGGTGCTCGGCGAACTCGTCGACCTGAGCCCGCGCGGCATCCGCGAGCATCTAGGGCTCAACCGCCCGATCTATGCGCGCACCGCCGCCTACGGCCATTTCGGCCGTCCGGTCGATCCCGACGGCGGGTTCTCCTGGGAACGTCTCGACCTCGTCGACAGCCTGCGTTCGGCCCTGAACTGAACGGCGGCGACCTTCCGCCCGCGATGACCGACGGGCCGGTCCGCGACCGGGTCGACTGGCGCGGGCGGCGGATCGGGCGTCCGCTCACGCCGCGCCGGCAGGCGCTGATGGCCGACCTGCTGCCGCGGCTGCGCGTCGGGCCGCCGGCCGACCGGCGGCTCGATCCCTTCTCTCTCTTCCCGGCGCGGCCGCGCGAGATATGGCTCGAGATCGGCTTCGGCAGCGGCGAGCATCTGGCCGAGCAGGCGCAGCGGCATCCCGATGTCGGCTTCATCGGCTGCGAGGTCTTCGTCAACGGCGTGGCCGCGCTGCTCGATCACATCGATCGCCGCGGGCTTGTGAATGTCCGCGTCTTCGACGACGACGCACGGCTTTTGCTGCCGGCCCTGCCGGACGCCTGCCTGGCGCGCGCCTTTCTTCTGTTCCCCGATCCCTGGCCCAAGACCCGGCACGCGAAGCGGCGGTTCGTCGGCGCTGGCAACCTCGCGCTCCTGGCCCGCCTGCTGGCGGACGGCGCCGAATTCCGCATCGCCACCGACGATGCCGGCTATGTGCGCTGGGTTCTGCAGCAGATGGGAGGCTGTCCCGATTTCGCGTGGCGGGCGAACGGTCCATCGGACTGGCGCGAGCCGCCGGCCGACTGGCTCGAAACGCGCTACCAGCGCAAGGCGCAGGCGGCCGGAAGACGGCCCGTGTTCCTGTGCTTCGAGCGTCGTCCGCGCCGGCGCGAAGCATAGAAAGTCCTTGCGATTGGCTGTTCTCTTGCCTATATAGGGCGCTCGAAACAACGTCCTATCGGCGGATGATAGGACCGCAAGAAGAAAGGTGGGCCAACGGCCCGCCTTTTTTGTTACCCCGGGCAAAACCGGGGCGAATGCAAGAGTAGAGGATTGATGGGCCAGGAGAAGGCGGCAGCCGTCGAACGGTTGATTGCCCCGTCGCTCACTGCGGCAGGATACGAGATCGTGCGCGTCGCCTTCGTCGGCGGCCCGAACGGCGCGCTGCAGGTCATGATCGAGCGGAGCGACAGGCGCGCGTTGACGGTCGACGATTGCGCCGACGTCAGCCGCACCGTCTCGGCGCTGCTCGATGTCGAGGATACGATCGACGGTCCCTACACGCTCGAGGTCAGTTCGCCCGGCATCGACCGCCCGCTGACGCGGCCCGAGGACTTCACGCGCTTTGCCGGCTTCGAGGCCAAGCTCGAGACGCGCGCCCCGATCGACGGCCGCAAGCGGTTTCGCGGGCGCCTGATCGGCCTCGAGGGGGACCGCGTCCGCATCGCGACGCTGGAAGGCGAATCGCTGCTTCCCCTGCAGGAACTGCAGCGCGCGAAATTGGTCCTCACCGACGAGCTCATCGCCGCGACGGCGAATTCGCATTGACGAGGCATGAAGAGGTAGTGATGGACACGACCATTGCCGTTCCCCGGCTCGAGCTGCTTCAGGTGGCCGACGCCGTCGCCCGCGAGAAGGGCATCGAGCGCGACGAGGTGCTCGAAGCGATGGAGCAGGCGATCCAGAAGGCCGGCCGCTCGAAATACGGGCACGAGCACGACATCCGCGCGCGCATCGATCGCAAGAACGGCGAGATCCGCCTGATGCGCTACCGCGAGGCGGTGGAGACGGTCGAGAACGAGGCGACGCAGCTGCCGCTGCCGGTGGCGCAGCGGCTCAACCCGGAGATCAAGCCCGGCGAGTTCATCGTCGACGAGCTGCCGCCCATCGATTTCGGCCGCATCGCCGCCCAGACCGCCAAGCAGGTGATCGTGCAGAAGGTGCGCGAGGCCGAGCGCAAGCGCCAGTTCGACGAGTACAAGAATCGCAAGAGCGAGATCGTCAACGGCCTGGTCAAGCGCGTCGAGTTCGGCAACGTCAGCGTCGACCTTGGCCGCGCCGAGGCCATGCTGCGGCGCGACGAGCTGCTGCCCCGCGAGACCTTCCGCAACGGCGACCGCGTGCGCGCGCTCATCTACGACGTGCGCGAGGAGCCGCGCGGGCCGCAGATCTTCCTGTCGCGCACGCATCCCGATTTCATGGCCAAGCTGTTCGCCCAGGAGGTGCCGGAGATCTACGACGGCATCATCGAGATCAAGGCCGTCGCCCGCGATCCCGGCAGCCGCGCCAAGATCGCCGTGCTGTCGAACGACAGCGGCATCGATCCGGTCGGCGCCTGCGTCGGCATGCGCGGCAGCCGTGTGCAGGCCGTGGTCGGCGAGCTGCAGGGCGAGAAGATCGACATCATCCCGTGGTCGCCCGATCCCGCGACCTTCGTCGTCAACGCGCTGGCTCCCGCCGAGGTCGCCAAGGTCGTGCTCGACGAGGAGACCCGGCGCATCGAGGTGGTGGTGCCGGAAAGCCAGCTCAGCCTCGCCATCGGTCGGCGCGGCCAGAACGTCCGTCTTGCCTCGATGCTCACGGGCTGGAACATCGACATCCTGACCGAGGAGGAGGAGTCCGAGCGGCGTTCGGAAGAGATGCGGACGCGCTCGCAGATGTTCATCGAGGCGCTCGACGTCGACGACGTCATCGCCCACCTGCTGGTCACCGAGGGCTTCACGACGATCGAGGAGGTCGCCTTCGTTCCCGTCGAGGAGCTGGCGAGCATCGAAGGATTCGACGAAAACGTGGCGGGCGAGTTGCGCGAACGGGCCCGTGTCTTCCTGCAGGAACAGAATGAAAAGCTGTCGGCGCGGCGGCGCGAGCTCGGCGTCGAGGACGCGCTGGCCGGCGTCGAGCGCCTGACTCCGGCCATGCTGGTCACGCTCGGCGAGAACGGCGTGAAGACGCTCGATGACCTGGCCGATCTCTCGAGCGCCGAGCTGATCGACGAGAAGGACGGCATCCTGCGCGCTGCCGGCTTGTCGGAGGCGGACGCCAACGCCATCATCATGGCCGCGCGGGCGCACTGGTTCGAAGGCGACGCGGCGCCCTCGCCGCCGCCGGCGGCGAGCTGAGCGGAACGCGGTCCCGGAGGGCGAGGTTTGATCGAGGCGACGGAAAGCGACGTGGCGGAGGCGATGGAGGACGACGCGGATGCGCCGCTCCGTCGCTGCGTGGTCACGCGCGAGGTGCTGGCCAAGGCGGCGCTCATTCGCTTCGTCATCGGGCCCGCCGGGGAGATCGTGCCGGATGTCGGCGAGCGGTTGCCGGGGCGCGGTTTCTGGGTTAAAGCCCGGCGCGATGCTGTCGATGCGGCCGCCAAGGGCCATTTCGCCAAGGCGGCGCGCCGGCCGGTAAGCGTGCCGCCGGACTTGGCGGAGCGGACGGCATCGCTGCTGGCGCAGCGTTGTCTCGATATCATCGGCTTGGCGCGCCGCGCCGGCCAGGCCGTCGCCGGATTCGAAAAGGTCCGCGAAAGTCTCGGGCGGCGCCAGGCGGCCCTCCTGCTGGCCGCCGCCGATGGCGCCGCCGACGGTCGCGCCAAGCTCAAGGGCGCGGCGGAAGGTCTGCCGACGATCGACCTGTTCACGTCGGCGGAGCTCTCTGCCGCACTGGGACGCGACAATGTCGTACATGTCGCCCTCGCCGCCGGCCGCCTCTGCGAACGCCTGCAGTTGGAGGCGGGACGCCTCGCCGGACTGCGTGAGCCGCTGAAGAGTTGAACGAACGGAAAGCCAATGACGAGCACCACCGAGGAACCGAAAAAGTCGCTGACGCTGTCGCGCCCCGGGCGCCTTGAGCTGAAGAAGACCGTTGACGCCGGGCAGGTGCGGCAGAGCTTTCCGCATGGACGCACGAAGGCTGTGACCGTCGAGGTCAAGCGCAAGCGCACGTTCGAGGCGGGCGCCGGCGGCCGCATGACCGAGGTTACGGAAGCCGCCGCGGCGGCCGAGGCCCTGATTCACGCCGACATCACGGCCGACGAGCGCGCCCTCCACCATCTCACACCAGCCGAGCGTTCGGCGCGCCTGCGCGCGCTGGAAGACGCGCGGCGCGACGAGGAATATCGCCGCGCCCTCGACGCCGAATTGCGCCGCCAGGCCGAGGAAGACGAGCGCCAGCGCGCCGCCGCCGAGGCCTTGCGCCAGGAAGAAGAAGCTTCAAAGGTCGCCGCGGAGGTGGTTCAGGCGCGTGCCCCGGACTCGGCCGAGGTCGCCGTCCCGCCGCCCGGCAAGGACGGGCCCGCCGACGGCGCCGCGACGGATGCCACGACCCCGGCCGCGCGGCCCGGCAAGGGGGCCGCGAAGCCCGTCGAGGAGATGGTGCCGGACGAGGAGGATTCTCCCGTCAAGGCGAAGCGCCCGGGTGGTAAGCTGTCGACGGCCAAGCCGGTTACGGCCGTGCGGCGCGGCGAACCGCGGCGGCGCGCCGGCAAGATGACCATCGTGCAGGCGCTCGATGACAGCACCGACGAGCGCACGCGCAGCTTGGCGTCGGTGCGGCGCGCCCGCGAGAAGGAAAAGCAGCGCGCGCTGGCGATGCGCAGCGAGGGCCAGAAGGTGATCCGCGACGTAGTGATTCCGGAGACGATCACGGTGCAGGAACTCGCCAACCGCATGGCCGAGCGCGGCGCCGATGTCATCAAGGCGCTTATGAAGAATGGCGTCATGGCCACCATCAACCAGCCGCTCGACGCCGATACCGCCGAGCTGCTGGTTGCCGAATTCGGCCATCGCGTGCGCCGCGTGTCGGCCGCCGACATCGAGATCGGTCTCGATGCGCAGGCGGACGCGCCGGAAACCCTGCAGCCCCGCGCGCCCGTGGTGACGGTCATGGGCCACGTCGACCACGGCAAGACCTCGCTGCTCGACGCGATGCGGCAGACCGACGTCGCCGCCCACGAGGCCGGCGGAATCACCCAGCATATCGGCGCCTACCAGGTGATCCGGCCGGGCGGCCAGCGCATCACCTTCATCGACACGCCCGGTCACGCCGCGTTCACGGAAATGCGCGCCCGCGGGGCGAACGTGACCGACATCGTTATCCTGGTGGTGGCCGCCGACGACGGCGTGATGCAGCAGACGATCGAGGCGATCAATCACGCCAAGCTGGCGAAGGTGCCGATCATCGTCGCCGTCAACAAGATCGACAAGCCCGACGCCAAGCCCGAGCGCATCCGCCAGGAGCTGCTGCAGCACGGCATCGTGCCCGAGGAGCTCGGCGGCGACGTGCAGATCGTCGAGGTCTCGGCCAAGGAGAAGATCAACCTCGACAAGCTCGAGGAGGCGATCCTCCTGCAGGCCGAAATCCTCGAACTTACGGCCAATCCGGAGCGGCTGGGCTCGGGTTCCGTCATCGAGGCGCGGCTCGAGCGCGGGCGCGGCGCCGTCGCAACGCTCCTGGTCCAGCGCGGAACGATCCATGTCGGCGACATCTTCGTGGCCGGCAGCGAATGGGGTCGCGTGCGCGCCCTCTTGACCGACCGCGGCGAGAGCGTCACCGAGGCCGGCCCGTCGATGCCCATCGAGGTCCTCGGCCTGCAGGGAGCACCCCTGCCGGGCGAGCAGTTCGTCGTCGTCGAGAACGAGAACAAGGCGCGGCAGGTCAGCGAGTTCCGCCGCCAGCGGCAGCGCGAGGCGCAGGCCAAGGCCACCGGCCGCGGCACGCTCGAGGAGATGTTCACGAAGATCTCCCGCGGCGAAAGCAAGGAGCTACCGATCCTCGTCAAGTCCGACGTGCAGGGATCGCTCGAGGCCATCACCGGCAGCCTGTCGAAGCTGAGCGGCGAGGAGGTCGCCGTGCGCGTGCTGCATGCGGCCGTCGGCGGCATCAACGAATCCGACGTCACGCTGGCGCGCGCCTCCAACGCCATGATCATCGGCTTCAACGTCCGCGCCAATCCGCAGGCCCGCGAGATGGCCCGCCGCGACGGCGTCGACATCCGCTACTACTCGATCATCTACAACGTCATCGACGACATCACCGCGGCGGTGAAGGGCATGCTGGCGCCGACGCTGCGCGAGCGCTTCCTCGGCTACGCTCAGATCCGCGAGGTCTTCAACATCAGCAAGGTCGGCAAGGTGGCGGGCTGCATGGTCACCGAGGGCACGGTCAAGCGCGGCGCCAAGGTGCGGCTCCTGCGCGACGACGTCGTCATCCACGAGGGCAGCCTGAAGACCCTCAAGCGCTTCAAGGACGAAGTGCGCGAGGTCAAGGAAGGCTACGAGTGCGGCATGGCGTTCGAGAACTACGACAACATCGAAGTGAACGACATGATCGAATGCTTCGAGATCGAACAGGTCGCTGCGAGCTGAGGGCGCAGAAACAACATTCCCCCGCCCCTTGTGGGCGGGGGACTCAGGGGGCGGGGTCTGCGCGCGGTAGCGCGCCAAAGAGTCGATAGGATCGCCGCTTGGTGTGAGAGACTTTTCGCAGCGCGCCATGGGTTGTGCCAGCGTCAGCACCGGAGTCTTGACGCGCCTGTCGGCGCGAGACCCCGCCCCCTGAGTCCCCCGCCCACAAGGGGCGGGGGAGGAACCTATGGGCGATTGAGGATATCCGCCATGACCAGACGGCGGGGCGATGCCCCCAGTCAGAGACAGCTTCGCGTCGGCGAGGAGCTGCGCCACGCCCTGGTGCGGATCCTCGCCCACGAGCATTTCCGCGATCCGGCGCTGGACGGCGTCCAGGTGACGGTGACCGAGGTCCGCATCGGCCCCGATCTGCGCAACGCCACGGCCTTCGTCGTGCCGTTCGGCGGCGGCGAGGGGACGGACCTGGTCGCGGCCCTCAACCGCGCCGCCGGCTTCTTCCGCGCCCAGCTTGCCCACGCGGTCGCCTTGCGCTTCGCGCCCACGATCCGCTTCGAGATCGACCGCACCTTCGACCGCGCCAGCCGCATCGATCAGCTGCTCCACGACCCGCGGGTCGAACGCGACCTGCAGGGGCCGGCGAACGACGGCGACAAGGGCGATGACGCGTAGGCCGCGCGGCATTCCCATCCACGGCTGGCTCGTCATCGACAAGCCGGCCGGCATGACCTCGACCCGTGTGGTCGGCACCGTCCGCCGGGTGACCGGCGCCGCCAAGGCCGGCCACGGCGGCACCCTCGATCCGCTGGCGACGGGTCTCCTGCCGGTCGCTCTCGGGGAAGCGACCAAGACCGCCGCCTACGTGCTCGACGGCACCAAGCGCTACCGGTTCACCGTGCGCTGGGGCGAGGCGCGCTCGACCGACGACGCCGAGGGCGCGGTCACCGCGACCAGCGGCGTCCGCCCGGACGGGGCGGCGATCCAGGCCGTCCTGCCCCGCTTCCGCGGCGTCATTCAGCAGGTGCCGCCGGCCTTTTCGGCCGTTCATGTGGCCGGGGAACGCGCCTACGACCTGGCCCGCGCCGGCGTGGCCGTCGATCTCGCCCCCCGCGCCGTCACCATCGCCCGGCTGGAGCTGGTCGACCAGCCGGATGCCGATCACGCCGTCTTCGAGATGGAAAGCGGCAAGGGCGCCTATGTGCGCAGCCTCGGCCGCGACCTGGCGCTGGCGCTCGGGACCGTCGGCCATGTCGCCGCCCTGCGCCGGACGGCCATCGGGCCGTTCACGGAAGCGCACGCGATTTCGCTGGAATCTCTGGGGACCGTGGGGCATAGTCCCGCCGCCTTACGGCAGTTGTTACCGGTCGAGACCGCGCTGGACGACATCCCGGCCCTGGCCTTGACCGATACCGAGGCGAACCGCCTGCGTTGCGGCCAGCCGGTGGGCTTGCTCCGCCGCCAGGATCTGCAGCGCATCGGCCATCTCGAAAGCGGCAGTCTGGTGTGTGCCATGGCGGGCGGCAAGCCGGTGGCGCTGGCGCGTTTCGAGGGCGGCGATCTTCGTCCGGTACGCGTGTTGAACCTTTAGCAGAATGAAGAGGATAGACGATGTCGATCACCGCGGAACGCAAACAGGCGGTCATCCAGGAGTACGCCACCAAACCCAACGATACCGGCTCGCCGGAGGTGCAGGTTGCCGTCCTCAGCGAGCGCATCAGCAATCTGACCGAGCATCTGAAATCGCACGAGAAGGACTTCCATTCCCGTCGCGGTCTTCTCGTCATGGTCGGGCAGCGGCGGCGCTTGCTCGATTACCTCAAGCGCAAGGACAATGCCCGCTACCAGGAGCTGATTCAGCGCCTTGGACTGCGCCGCTAAATCGAACGGCAGGAGCCGGCCGCGCATCCGCCCGACGGAATCGGGCTGCCGGCAGGTCGCGCCGTACCATCAACGTCAGCGATCACGAACCGGCCGGCGTGATCGCGACCGAGCCGGGCCGACGCAAGGGGCGGACATCGCCGCACGGGGGATCGCGCCTGCGAACCCTCGTTGCCGCATGCGCCGATCGCGAGACGACGGGAGCTTCCCGCCGCCGCCCTTTACGCGGGTCCGGCCCTCATGACCGGCCGATACCCGAAAGGATGAAGTTCCTATGTTCCAGATCTACCGCAAGGAAATCGAGTGGGGCGGCCGCAAGCTGTCCTTGGAGACCGGCCGCATTGCGCGCCAGGCCGACGGTGCCGTGCTGTGCAGTTACGGCGACACCATGGTCCTCTGCACCGTCGTAGGCGCGCGGACGCCGAAGCCCGGCGTCGATTTCTTCCCGCTGACGGTCAACTACCAGGAAAAGACCTTCGCGGCCGGCAAGATTCCCGGCGGCTTCTTCAAGCGCGAGGGCCGGCCGAGCGAGAAGGAGGTGCTGACGTCGCGCCTCATCGATCGCCCCATCCGCCCATTGTTCGCGGCCGGATTCCGCTGCGAGACCCAGGTCATCGCCACGGTGCTGAGCCACGACCTGGAGAACGACCCCGACATCGTCGCCATGATCGGCGCCTCGGCGGCGCTGACGATCTCCGGCATTCCGTTCCTCGGCCCCATCGGCGCCGCGCGCGTCGGCTATGTCGACGGCCAGTACGTCCTCAACCCGCACCTCGAGCAGCTGACGACATCCGATCTCGATCTCGTCGTCGCCGGCACCGTCGAGGGCGTGCTCATGGTCGAATCCCAGGCCAGGGAGCTGTCGGAAGAGGTGATGCTGGGCGCCGTCACCTTCGGCCATGAGTCCATGCGGCCGGTCATCAACGCCATCATCGACCTTGCCGAGCAGTGCGCCAAGGAGCCCTGGCCGATGCCGGAGACGCCGGCCGAGATCAGCGAGATGGCGGCGAAGCTGCGCGCCGGGTTCGAGGCCGATCTGCGCGAGGCCTATCGCGAGACGGTGAAGCAGACGCGCTACGAGAAGGTAGGCGCCGTCAGGGCCAAGGCGATCGAGGCCCTGGCCAGCGAGGCCGTGCCCGGCGAGAAGATCGGCGGTCTCTTCCACGATCTCGAAAGCGACATCGTGCGCGGCAACATCCTGAAGACCGGCGTGCGCATCGACGGCCGCGACGGCAAGAGCATCCGCCCGATCACGGCCCAGGTCGGCGTCCTGCCGCGCGCCCACGGCTCGGCGCTCTTCACCCGCGGCGAGACGCAGGCCCTGGTCGTGGCCACCCTCGGCACCGGCGAGGATGAGCAGATCATCGACGCGCTCGAGGGCGAGTACCGCGAGAACTTCATGCTGCACTACAACTTCCCGCCCTATTCGGTGGGCGAGACCGGACGCATGGGTTCGCCGGGCCGCCGCGAGATCGGCCACGGCAAGCTCGCCTGGCGGGCGCTGCGTCCGCTGCTCCCGAGCAAGGAGGACTTTCCCTATACGATCCGCGTCGTCTCCGAGATCACGGAATCGAACGGCTCCTCCTCCATGGCGACGGTCTGCGGGACGTCGCTGTCCCTGATGGATGCCGGCGTGCCGCTGCCGCGTCCCGTGGCCGGCATCGCCATGGGCCTGATCAAGGAGGCCGAGGGCTTCGCCGTTCTCTCCGACATCCTCGGCGACGAGGATCACCTGGGCGACATGGACTTCAAGGTCGCCGGCACCTCCCAGGGCGTCACGTCGCTGCAGATGGACATCAAGATCACCTCGATCACGGCCGAGATCATGAAGATCGCCCTCGATCAGGCGCGCGCCGGCCGCATCCACATCCTCGGCGAGATGGGGAACGCCATGACCGCCTCGCGCGAGGCGGTCAGCCAGAACGCGCCGCGCATCACCGTCATCACGATTCCGAAGGACAAGATCCGCGAGGTCATCGGGTCCGGCGGCAAGGTCATCCGCGAGATCACCGAGGTCACCGGTGCCAAGATCGACATCGAGGACGACGGCACGATCAAGGTGGCCGCGGTGGACGCCAAGGCCTCGCAGAATGCCATCGACTGGATCCGCGGCATCGTCGCCGAACCGGAGATCGGCGTCGTCTATTCCGGCAAGGTCGTGAAGGTCGTCGATTTCGGCGCCTTCGTGAACTTCCTCGGCAGCCGCGACGGCCTCGTCCACATCAGCGAGCTGGCGCCGCACCGGGTGAAGACCGTGGGCGACGTCGTCAAGGTCGGTGATGCCGTCAAGGTGAAGGTCATCGGCATGGACGATCGCGGCAAGGTCAAGCTCAGCATGAAGGCGGTCGACCAGGCCACCGGCGAAGACCTGACCCGGCGGGCCGAGGCTGCCGGCTGAGCCGACGGGGCACGCCGTGCCGGCGTTCGCGCTGCCGGCCGTCGTCGGGCACCGGGGCGCCGCCGCCTATGCGCCGGAGAACACCCTCGAGGGCATCCGCGAAGCAAAGCGGCGCGGCGCCCGCTGGGTGGAGGTCGATGCCAAGCTGACAGCGGATGGTGTCGTCGTGCTCATGCATGACGACACCCTCGACCGCACGACGAACGGCCGCGGCCCCGTTGCCGCCGCGGCCTATGCCGGCATCGCTGCCCTGGATGCCGGCGCCTGGTTCGCGCCGGCATGGCAGGGCGCCCGCGTGCCGACGCTGGCCGCGGCGCTGGCGCTCCTGGCCGAGCTCGACATGGGGATCAATATCGAGATCAAGCCCTGTCCCGGCCGCGACCGCGAAACCGCCGAGGCCGTCGTCGGCGTCGTCCGCCGCGATCAGGTGCCGGGTCGGCCGGCGCCGCTGCTGTCCAGCTTCAGCCGCGACAGCCTGGCCGCCGCCCGCGACAGCGGCCAGGAGCTGCCGCGCGCGCTCCTCATCTGGGAATACCCGGCCGACTGGGCGGCCGCGGCCGCCGACCTCGGCTGCGTCAGCCTCCATTGCGCCGACGAATACCTGACGCCGGACTGGGCCGCCGCCATCCGCGCCGCCGACTACGGCTTGGCCGTCTACACGGTGAACGACCCCGCCCGCGCGCGCGAGCTGCACGGCTGGGGCGTGCACAGCATCATCACGGACCGTCCGGATGCCCTCCTGGCGGCGCTCTGACGGCGGCGAAAACCGGCCCGGATCGGCACAGCGGACCCATTGAAAAACATGGCAGATTTTTTAATGCATGGGGTTGTTTTGCACGTGTCGCCGGTGGCCTTCGCCGGTGATCGGGTCTATATAGGCCGCGTGAAACGGAACCTTCATGCTGCCGCTCGGGAGGCCGCGTGCGCGCCCTAGAGCCGGTCGTCATATCGGCGCGCGAGGTGCTGCCGCTGGTCGAGGGCGGCAAGGGCATCTCGGTATCGAACGGCGAGAGTTCCGGCGCCTGGGCGTCGTCCGGCGGCGTCGGCACCTTCTCCGGCGTCAATGCGGATTCCTACGACCAGGGCGGCGACCTGATCCCGCAGCTCTATCGCGGCCGCACGCGGCGCGAGCGGCACGAGGAGCTGGTCGCCTATGCGATCCGCGGCGGCATCCACCAGGCCCAGATCGCCCACGAGCAATCGGACGGCCGCGGCCGCATCCACATGAACGTACTGTGGGAAATGGCCGCCTCCGAGCGCGTCCTGCACGGCGTCCTCGAGGGCGCCAAGGGACTCATCAACGGCGTCACCTGCGGCGCCGGAATGCCCTACAAGATCGCGGAGATCTGCGCCAAGTACGGTGTCTACTACTACCCGATCGTCTCCTCGGCACGGGCCTTCCGCGCCCTCTGGAAGCGCGCCTACCACAAGTTCCAGAGCTGGCTCGGCGGCGTGGTCTACGAGGACCCGTGGCTGGCCGGCGGGCATAACGGCTTGTCCAACAGCGAAGATCCGACCAAGCCGGAGCCGGCGCGCCCGCGCGTCATCGAGCTGCGCCGCTTCATGCGCGAGGAATGCGGCCTGCCCCGCACGCCCATCTTCATGGCCGGCGGCGTCTGGTTCCTGCGCGAGTGGGCCGACTGGCTCGACGACCCCGACATCGCCCCGGTCGCCTTCCAGTTCGGCACCCGGCCGCTGCTGACGCAGGAAAGCCCGATATCCGACGCCTGGAAGCGCCGCCTGATGACGCTCGGTGAGGGCGACGTCTTCCTCAACCGGTTCAGCCCCACCGGCTTCTATTCCTCGGCCGTCAACAACCCGTTCGTCGGCGAGCTGCGCGAGCGCTCCGAGCGCCAGGTCGCCTACAGCTCGACGCCGGTCGGCGAGCATGAGTGGCCATTTCCGGTGGGCGCCCGCAACCGCATCGTCTACCTGACTGCGGCCGACAAGCTGCGCGCCGCCGATTGGGTCGGCCGCGGTTTCACCGATGCGCTGCGCACGCCCGATTCGACCCTCGTCTTCGTGACGCCGGAAAAGGCCAACGAGATCCTGACGGATCAGATCAACTGCATGGGCTGTCTCAGCGCCTGCATGTTCTCGAACTGGGCGCAGAACGACCAGGGCACCACCGGCAAGAAGGCCGACCCGCGGTCCTACTGCATCCAGAAGACGCTGCAGAAGATTAGCCACTCCGAGGACACGGAGGATCAGTTGATGTTCGCCGGCCACAACGCCTTCCGCTTCAGGCACGATCCGTTCTATGCGAATGGTTTCGTCCCAACCGTCAAGCAGCTCGTCGAGCGCATCCAGACCGGGGACTGAGGGTTGCGAGTGCGACTTTTATCTTTTCCAGACAATCGTCTAGCAGTCGGAAAATAGCTTTATCTCGGTTGGTTCTGCCCCTATATTGTGGGCCATGTCGTCGACCAGACCGTATGCCGTCGCGCTCGAGCGCCTGAAAGCGGTCGGGCTGCGCCCCACGCGCCAGCGGCTGGCGTTGGCCCGCCTGCTCTTCGAGTCGGGCGACCGCCACGTGACGGCCGAGCAACTGCACGGAGAGACGCAGGCGGCCAACGTCCGGTTGTCCCTGGCGACCGTGTACAACACGCTGCATCAGTTCACCACGCAGGGCATGTTGCGGGAAGTCGTCGTCGAGCCCGGCCGGTCCTATTTCGATACCAACACCAGCGATCACCACCATTTCTTCTTCGAAGACGAAGGCCGTCTCGAGGATATCCCGGGGCACGAAGTCGAGCTGACGCGGCTGCCGGCGCCGCCGGATGGGACGCGACTCCGGCGCGTCGACGTCATCGTTCGGGTGATCCGGAACGAATCATGACCCGGCCGAAGGAGGCCGTTTCATGAATTTGAAGAGTTCCAAACTATTGACAAGCGTATTGTGCTGACGCAAGTTGTGACGTCAGTACGCTTGAGCTCTTCGATCGAGCGAATCACCGTTTGTTCCAGGTCCGGGTTAGGGAGAAGATCGAAATGGCATCATTGAAAGGCTCGAAGACCCTCGACAACTTGAAGGCCGCGTTTGCCGGCGAAAGCCAGGCGAACCGCCGCTACCTGTATTTCGCCCAGAAGGCCGACGTGGAGGGCTACAACGACGTCGCCGCCGTCTTCCGTTCGACGGCCGAAGGCGAGACGGGGCACGCGCACGGCCATCTCGAGTTCATGGAGGCGATCGGCGATCCCGCGACCGGCGAGCCGATCGGATCAACCGACAAGAACCTGAAGGCTGCGATTGCCGGCGAAACGCACGAGTATACGGACATGTATCCGGGCATGGCCCGGACGGCGCGCGAAGAGGGCTTTGCCGAGATCGCCGACTGGTTCGAGACGCTCGCCAAGGCCGAAAAGTCGCACGCCGGCCGGTTCCAGAAGGCATTGCAGACGCTGAACTGATCGCCGCTTCCGTGCGGCTGGCGGCGGGCCCCGATAGCGCCCGCCGGCGGGGGGTCGCCATCCTGGGACGCATGCCGACAACATCGCCCCGACGAGGTCGGGCCGCGGAGCGGCGAAGGCATCTTCGCCATGCGTGAGGGAAGTCTCGAACCTCCGGTCCGGCACCCGATTCCCTGGCAGGATCCGGACTACCTCGACGCCGCCAAGATCGACGCCGAACTGCGCCGCGTCTTCGACATCTGCCATGGCTGCCGCCGCTGCTTCAATCTATGCGACAGCTTCCCGCGGCTCTTCGATCTGATCGATCAGTCCGAGTCGGGCGAACTGGACTCGGTCAGGAGCGGCGATTTCAAGCCGGTCGTCGACGCCTGCACGTTGTGCGACATGTGCTTCATGACGAAATGTCCGTACGTGCCGCCGCACGCCTTCGACCTGGATTTTCCGCATCTGATGCTGCGCTATCGGGCGGCCGAGCTGAAGCGTGGCGAGGTCGCTTCGGTACAGCGTCAGCTCACCGAAACGGACCGCAATGGCAAGCTCGCCGCTCTGGCCGCGCCGCTGGCCAACTGGGCCACGGCGACCGGAAATGGTCTGACCCGGCCACTGATGGAGAAGTCAACGGGCGTCGACCGTGCGGCGGCCCTGCCCGAGTACCACGGCAAGACCCTCATGCATCACGTCATGGAGGCGGCGCCGGAGGTAAATCGCGCCGCCCCTGCCTTCGGCCGGAAGGCCGTGCTCTATGCCACCTGCTTCGCCAACTACAACAGCCCTGGGATCGGTCTTGCGGCGCGCGCGGTGCTGGCGCGGAACGGCGTCGAGACCGAGGTGGTCTATCCGGCCTGCTGCGGCATGCCGCAGCTCGAGCAGGGCGATCTCGCCCGGGTGGCCGAACAGGCGCAACGCGTCAGCGCAGAGCTCGCGACATGGATCGACGAGGGCTACGACATCGTGGCGCTCGTGCCGTCCTGCGCCTTGATGCTGAAGTTCGAATGGCCGCTCATTCTCCCGCAGGACGCGACCGTGAAGAAGCTCGCCGACGCGACCTATGACATCACCGAATATGTGGTCGACATCGCCAAGCGCGAGGGCCTCGCGCCAGGCCTGCAGCCGCTCGACGGCGGCGTCGGTCTCCACATCGCCTGCCATGCGCGGGCACAGAACATGGGCCAGAAGGCGGCAGAAATGCTCCGGCTGGTTCCTGCTGCCGATCTCGCCGTCATCGAGCGTTGCTCCGGGCATGGCGGTTCGTGGGGGGTCCTGAAAGGCAACTTCGACATCGCTCTCAAGGTCGGGCGGCCGGTCGCGCGACAGGCGGTCGAGAGCGGCAAGACCTACATCGCCTCCGAGTGTCCGCTGGCGGCGATGCATATCGTGCAGGGGATGGAGCGGCTCGACGGCCGGCCGCCGTCGGCCGCGCTGCACCCGATAGAATTGTTCGCCCGGGCATACGGGCTCTGATCGACGGGAACGGCCCATGCCGATGAAGCACGAAATCACGCCGGCAGACCTCATGCCGGTCGCCGAATACGCCAAGGTTC
>Ga0335076_10003226_pt1 | contig 16369 bp, 16 predicted proteins | sample Lox_Sample_25_FD_206717 | JGI IMG/M metagenome (GOLD analysis project Ga0335076, IMG submission 206717) | Soil microbial communities from Loxahatchee National Wildlife Refuge, Florida, United States - Lox_Sample_2.5 | ecosystem: Environmental > Terrestrial > Soil > Wetlands | place: USA...
CAAACCGAGCCGCCCGCCGCGGTCACCGCGGACATGGTCGCGTTGATGTCGGAGGTGTGAAAGTAGGTGGCCCAGTTGTCCGGCGACCGAAATTCCGGCCAGTTGGCCATCAGGCCGGCGACCCGGTAGCCGTCCTTGGCGGCGTTGATGTATCCGCCGTACTCCGGCCCGGCGGATTCGAACGTCCAGCCCAACACCGTGCCGTAGAAGTCCTGGGCGCGGTCGACATCCGACGTCGTCAAATCGATCCAGCAGGGAGCGCCCAGCGGCGCGCCATCACGGATGGTCACGATGACCCCTCCTAACGTGTCGTAATGTGCCCCGTGATCGGGGTTTCGCACATATCGACCGACGCCGACCCGGAAACTCATCGGCCGCGGTGGTCAGTGACGGATGCCGCGGTTCCCGTTCATGCCCGGATCAGGGGGGGTGAACACCGTGACGAAGTTTCGCAGCGATTGATTGATGTCGCTTCGCAGCGCCGCGGCGACGATCATGCCGATCGGCCCGAACAGCGCCGGACCACCGAGGTGGACGTCGAAGCCGACGACCGAACCCTCGTCCGCGGGCTGCACCTTGGCCATCAGCTTGACCTTGACACCGCCGACGCCATCGCCGTTGAGCGTCATGCCTTCCGGTGGCTTGTAGCGCACGACCGTCCATTTGATCCGGTTGTACATGCCCTTGACCTCGACGATCGATTCGACGACCGTCCCCTTTTCGATGTCGTCGGGCAACCTGCTGCGCCAGACCCGGTGGATGGTCAGCCATTCCTTGTACCGGGACAGGTCGGAGGCGTGCTTCCAGGCCACCTCGGGGGGCAGCGGTACGTCGATGGATCCGGATAGTTTCGCCATGCGCTCAGTTCTGCTGGTCGTCTTCGACGCCAGCGGCGCCCGATGCCGCGGCATTCTTGGCCTCTTCCTGCACCTTGTGGATGGTGTCGGAGTACTTGCCCTGCGTCTTGTCGTCGACGAATTCGCCGGCCTTGTCTATCGCCATTTCGACCTTGTCGGCGTTCTGCGATAACAGGTCCTTCGCCTTGTCCAGGAAACCCATGCGCCGTCCCTTCCCCCGTCCTGTTGCTGGTCAAAGCCTACTTGTCGGCGTCGGAGCCACCCTAGCCAGCCCCGCCGGGCTCCCGCCACAACCGCGGCCGCACGCCCAGAATCCTGGCCCGAATCCACCACATCGACTCGATCGCGGCGGCGCCCACTAGACCGATGCCCAGCGCGGTCGACGTCACCACGAGATCCGACGGGTCGAGCAGGAACTTCTCCTGCGCCAGCGGGATGCTGAAAATCACTGCGTAAGCCAGCCCCGAGAAAACGACCAGCGCCACCCGCCACCATTGGTAGGGCCGCGCCGCCACCGCGAGCACCCATAGCGCGGTCACCAGCAACGTGATCAGCGCGCCGGTCGACGCTTGCTCCTGCTGCTGGAACGTGGCGTGGCGGCCGTGGTAGGCCACCAGATAAGAGACGAATGTGGCGACGCCGACGACCAGCCCGGCCGGCAGCGCCGACGTCAACACCCGGCGCACGAAGCCCGGGTGAGCGCGTTCATTGTTGGGTGCCAGCGACAGGATGAACGACGGGATCCCGATGGTGAACCACGCCGCGATGGTGACGTGGATCGGTTGAAACGGGTACAGCAGGGGATCGGCCTTGAGGGGTCTGGAGAACAAGCATTCGATGCCCACAAACAGCGCCAGCAACACCGAGTACACCGTCTTGGTCAGAAACAGGCTGGCCACCCGCTCGATGTTGCCGATCACCCGCCGGCCCTCTCCGACGACATACGGCAGCGTGGCAAACCTGTTGTCCAGCAGGACGATTTGCGCCACCGCGCGCGACGCCGGGCTACCGGCCCCCATCGCGACACCGATATCGGCATCCTTGAGGGCGAGCACATCGTTGACGCCGTCGCCGGTCATCGCCACACTGTGGCCGTGCGATTGCAGGGCGTGCACGACGGCGCGTTTCTGGTCGGGCCGCACCCGGCCGAAGGTGGTGTAGGTGTCCAGCGTGTCGGCCAGTTCGGCCGGGTCGGTTGGCAGTCGACGCGCATCCATTGTTTCCCCATGCAGCCCGAGCTTGCCGGCAACGGCCCCGACCGAGACCGCGTTGTCGCCGGAGATGACCTTGACCGACACTTCTTGGGCTGCAAAATAATCCAACGTCTCGCGGGCGTCGGGGCGCACCTTCTGTTCCAGCACCACCAGCGCGACGGGGGTGACCCGGCCCGGCGCGTCGGGCCGATCCACCGCAACCTCGCCGCGACCCAACAGCAGTACCCGCAACCCTTGGGCCCCGATCCTCTCCGCCCGTTCGGCGACCGCCGACGCCGGATCCAGTAGCACGTCGGGCGCGCCGATCACCCAGTTACCGTGATCGCGGAAGGACACGCCGCTCCACTTGGTGGCCGACTTGAAAGGTGCAGTGGCGGTGGGGATCCACCCGGGTGGCCGGTCAAAGGCCTCGGCGATCGCCTGCATGCTCGCATTGGGCCGCGCGTCGGCCGCGGCGAGCGAAGCAAGCACGTCGGCGACCGTTTCCGACTGCGCGGCCACGTCCTCGAAGCCCGAGACATCGGAAACCCGCATACCGTTTTCGGTCAAAGTGCCGGTCTTGTCGGCGCATACCACGTCGACCCGCGCCAATCCCTCGATGGCGGGCAGCTCCTGCACCAGGCATTGGCGTTGGCCGAGCCGGATGACCCCGACCGCGAATGCGACCGACGTCAGCAGGACCAGGCCTTCGGGCACCATCGGAACCAGCGCGCCCACCGTGCGCAGTACGGACTGCCGCCACCCCGCGTGCGTGGTGAATAACTGGGTGTAGATCGTCAGCAGGCCGGCCGGCACCAACAGGTAAGTGACGAATTGCAGAATCCGGTTAATACCATTGCGCAGTTCGGATTTCACCAGGGTGAACTTGCTGGCCTCCTCGGCGAGCTTGGCGGCGTAGGCCTCCGGGCCGACTCTGGTGGCGCGGTAGGCGCCGACGCCGGTGACGACGAAGCTACCTGACATCACCGCGTCGCCCGGGGCCTTGGTGATCGGGTCGGCCTCGCCGGTCAGCAGCGATTCATCGACCTCGAGGCTCTCCTCCTCTACGATTTCGCCGTCGACGACGATCTGATCCCCGGGGCCGAGCTCGATGATGTCGTCGAGGACGACCTCGCTCGGCATTAGCGTTTGGGTTCCGGATTGCCTGCGCACCAACGGTTTCGCCTGCCCGACGATCGCAAGCTTGTCCAGCGTCTGCTTGGCTCGGATCTCCTGGACCATGCCGATCACGCTGTTGGCGACGATGAGCAGGCCGAACAGCCCGTTGATCACCGAGCCCGTCGCCAACACGATCATCAGCAAGACGCCCAGGATCGCGTTGATCCGGGTGAAGACGTTGGCGCGAACGATCGCCGGGATGCTGCGAGTGGCGCGTTCGGCAACGGCGTTGCTTTTGCCCTCGGCTACCCGTTGCGCTACCTCGACATCGGTCAGGCCCACGATCATCGGGTGAACGTTCCCAGCTTGTCCGAGTCGAAGTACTCCAAGTTCAGCTTGGCGCCCGGGAACCCGTAAAAGACGGCCTTGGAAATGGTTCCGGGCGGCGCGTTTTCGTCCATCACGGTGAACGTGAAGGTGTCACCGCCCCAGTGCGCCAACGGGTACGCCTGATTTCTCGGGCCCAGCGACAGCTGCAGCGCGCCGTCGCGTTCGGTCATGATCGCCGGACCCCAATAGTCGCTGGCGTAGACACCGGCATAGTCGCTCAGTGGCCTGGCCGGTGCGGGGTCGGCCGGGGGCTGCTTGCCAACCAGCGAGCCTTCCGGGTTGTTCATCCCGCCGGTCGCCCGCGTGTACAGGTCGGCCCAGTTTTCGCGAATTTGGCCGTACTGCAAGAAATCCATGAATTCGGCGGTCAGCGTCTCCGGCACGCCGATGGGTGCGGCGTTGGTCAGTGCGATGATGCCCACATCCTCGGACGGTAGCACCACGAAGTTCGTCGCTTCCCCCAACGAGAAGGCACCGGAGTGGCTGTACTCGGTGCGGCCCGACGAGGTAACCGACACGTTGAAGCCGTAACCATAGAATCCGGAACGTGCCTTCGGCGTCGTCGCGGGGGCGGATACGACCTGAGCGGTGGTAGCGGGCAGCAGGGCTTCCGGTGAAGCGATGCGCTGGCCGTTGTAAGTTCCGTTGCCCAGCAGCATGATCAGCCAGTGGGCCATGTCGTTGACCGACGAACTCACCCCGCCCGCGGCCGACTGGAGATCCGGGTCGCGTTGGAAGCGCGGCTCCCATTTGTCTCCGACCTTGACGTGGTTGACGGCGCGGTCGGGTCTGGCCAGGAAGTCGGCGAAGCGCGAACTCGTGGCCGTCATTCCCAGCGGGCGGTACAGCACCTCATCGGACAGGTCCTCCCATGGTTTGCCCGCCGCGACCGCGACCGCCTCGGCGGCGGCGGTCACTCCGAAGTTGGTGTAGGCATAGCTGTTTCGGAAAGGTGCCAGCGGCAAGTACTTCAGGCGTTCGAGCACCTGCCGGCGATCGTAGCCCAGGTCCTCCAGCTTGTCGCCGGCGTGGTCGGGCAGCCCGGAACGGTGCGAATACAGGTCGGCGATGGTCACGTGGCTGGTGACGTAGGGGTCGTTCAGCGCAAACCACGGCAGCTTCGAGACCACGGCCGTGTCCCATTTGACGAGGTTGTCGCTGACTTCGTGTGCCACCACCGTCGCGGCGACCGATTTGGAAACCGAGGCCAATTGGAAGACGGTGTCGGCGTCGACCCTGTTGTCCGGGGCGTCGCCCTTGCTCGTGTCCCTGATTCCGAAACCCTTGGCGTATATGGTCTTTCCACCGTGAACAATGGCTACGGCCATTCCGGGGATTCCGGTGCTTTTCATCAGGTCGCCGACCATGCCGTCGACCTTTGCCACGGCATCGTCGAGGCGGCCGGCGGGAATGGCCAGGCCCGACACCTCGTTGGGCGGCGCGTCAGACGGTGCGGGCGGCGGGCTGGATACCGGTTGCGCGGGCCCACATCCGGTCAACGCGAGGACGGCGACCGCAACAGCGGCCGTTGCCGCGCGTTTCGTCATGGCCGCACACTTTAGCGTGGCGACGATGCCGCCGGAACGACAATCGATTTAACATCCCGGACTTCCCGCCGACACGGCGCAATGCCACATTAAGCGGAAGAAACCGCAACGAAAGGTGTTCGACACGGACGACTTGGAATCCTTGCGGGACTGGCTGGAGTGATCACAGACAATCCCTATTGGGAGGCCGTCAAGGATTGCGTTGAGGCCGACAGTTTTCGGGCAACCCGGTGGTCGATGAGTTCCGTCTGGATCGAACCGTCGAAGAGAGCATGGCCCGCACGCCAAACCGGCAACTGCTCGTCAGGAAGTACTCCTGGACCATCCCCGACACCGTGGCGTTCATCGCCAACCACGCTCAAGGCGCCCTGGTCGACCCCATCGCGGGCACGGGCTATTGGGCCTACCTGCTTACGCACGTGGGCGTCGATGTCGTCTGCTACGACCTGAATCCGGGTACAGCGCTGGCCACCAACGGTTGGCACGACGACGACCTCTGTGTCCGCGTCTGCGCGAAAGACCGCGCCGAAGCGGCCGGACTGCACCCCGACAGGACGCTATTCCTTTCCTGGCCGCCCCCCGGCCAGGATGTCGGCGCGCGCATCTTGACGGCCTACAACGGGAACTGAGTCATCTACCTCGGTGACCGCGGCGGCGCCACCGGCGATGATCAGATGCACCTGATACTCGACACGCATTGGAGCGAAGTCGATTCCCGCCAGCCGGTTCAATGGTGGGGTCAATACGATCGGGTGACCGTGTATGAGCGTGTTCAGCCGGCTCTTCCGAACAGCCAGTAAGTCAAAAGCGCCACCACGGGCTGAATCTGCGGGGGGCGGCGGGATCAATGCGCTGACCGGGCGCGGGCACCGCCACATCGACGTGAGCGGGAGTCGCGGCGGCCAGCAGGCGCTCGACGGGCTCAGCCCACGGGTGGGGGGCCAGCCGGAAGGTGCCCCAGTGGATCGGCACCAGTAGTCCCGATCCCGAGTCGGTGACGTCCAGGTGCGCACGAACCGCCTCCTCGGGGTTCATGTGGATGTCCGGCCATGCCGTGTTGTAGGCCCCGATGGGCAGCAGGGTCAGGTCGAACGGGCCGTGGTCGGCCCCGATCTGGGTAAAGCTCTTGGTGTAGCCGGTGTCGCCGCCGAAATAGGCGCGATGGCTCGGACCAAGAAAGGCCCAGGACGCCCAGAGCGTAGTGTTGCGGTCGAAGAAGCGGCCCGAAAAGTGGCGTGCCGGCATGCAGATCACGGTGAGCTCATCGAGGTTGGCGCCCTGATGCCAGTCGAGTTCGACGATGCGGTGCTCGGGAATTCCCCACGCGCGCAGGTGGGCGCCGACTCCGAGCGGCACGAAAAACGGGGCCCGCTGGGTGTGCGCCAGCGCGATGACGGTGTCGATATCGAGGTGGTCGTAGTGGTCGTGGCTGATCACCACCGCGTCGACGGCGGGCAGTCCTTCCAGCTGCACCGGCGGCGGATGCAGCCGCTGTGGCCCGACGGTGTCCGACGGCGAGCATCGGTTACTCCACACCGGGTCGGTGAGCACCCGGTAACCGTCGATTTCCAGTAGCGCCGTCGAGTGACCGAACCAGCTGACGGCGAGCCGGCTGGGGTGGCCGTCGAAAATTTCCGGCGCGGCCAACGGGATCGGCGCCTTCGGCCGGCTCCCGCCGCGGTTTCCCATCAGCTCCCACACGATGAGCCGCAATTGCTCGCGATCCATCTTGTATATCGAGGCGGGGTCGAGGTTGACGAACACGCCGTCGGAATAGTTGGGCGACCCCTCCGCCACCGCCCGGATCGAACCGGGGGACGCACCGAGGGCGGCAGGCGCACCGTGCAGCGCGCGCAGCAACCAACTGCCGGCCGCCAGCGAAGCCGTGCCGGTGGCCAGTCGTAGCGCCCCCCGCGACATGACCGTCAGGCTCCCTGGAACTTCGGTGGCCGCTTCTCGAACCGCGCGACCTGCGCCTCGATGACATCCTGGCTGGACCAGGCTCTGTCGAAGAGCTCCTTGTGGATCGGCAACTGTTCCTCGTAGGCGCCGTCATCGTTGAGCACCCGCTTGGCGTGCTGTATAGCCAGCGGCGCCAGGCCGGCGATCTCGGCGGCCCAGGCCTGGGCGTCGGCAAGGGTCCCGATGCGGTTGGCCATCCCGGTCTGCAGCGCCACCTCGGCGGTGAGCTTCTCCGCGGTCAGCAGCATCGCGCGGGCCCGGCCGTGACCGACCAGGGAAGTCAGTCGGCGGATACTCCAGTTGTCGAGGGCCAAACCATATTTCGAGGTCGGGAACTGGAAAAACGCATCCGGCTCGACGACCCGCAGATCACACACCATGGCCAACTGCAAGCCGGCGCCGATGGCGGGGCCGTTGATAGCGCCAATCACCGGCATCGGAGCAGCGTCGATGGCTCGATTCAGCTCGATCAGCCGGTCGGGATAGTCGGCGGCGAACGCGTCCCCGGTCAGGTCCGCGCCCGCGCAGAACACGGTGCCCTGCCCGGTCAGGACGACGGCGCGGACATCCTCGGTCGTGGCTTTCTGCACCGCCTCCCGAAGCTCGTCGGCGAGCTGGGAATTCAGGGCGTTGCGGCGCTCGGGCCGCTGCAGCTCGATGGTCATAACGGCTTCGGTCTGGGTCACGCCGATCATTCAACAAGCCTATATAGCCTCATCGGGTGACCCGTATCACGACCGAACAGCTGCGGGATGCCGTGCTCGACGAGGGCTCTTTCATCAGCTGGGACAGCGATCCGCTGACAGTCCCTGTTTCCGAGTCCTACGCGCGGGAGCTGGCCGACGCTCGAGACGCCACCGGCCGCGACGAAGCCGTGCTGACCGGCGAGGGGCGCATCTTCGGGCGCCGCGTTGCGGTGGTGGTCTGCGAATTCGACTTCCTCGGCGGCTCGATCGGCGTGGCCGCGGCCGAACGAATCACCGCCGCCGTGGAACGGGCAACCGCCGAGCGACTGCCCCTGCTGGCCTCGCCCAGCTCCGGCGGAACCCGCATGCAGGAGGGCACGGTCGCGTTTCTGCAAATGGTGAAGATCGCCGCGGCCGTCCGACTCCACAAACGGGCACACCTGCCTTACCTGGTCTACTTGCGGCACCCAACGACCGGCGGGGTGTTCGCCTCGTGGGGCTCGCTGGGCCATGTCACCGTCGCCGAACCGGGCGCTTTGATCGGCTTCCTCGGACCCCGGGTGTATCAGCTGCTCTATGGCGAACCATTTCCGGCCGGCATCCAAACCGCGGAGAACTTGCAGCGGCACGGGGTGATCGACGGCGTCGTTGCGCTCGATGAGCTGCGCCGGACGCTGGATCGCGCGCTGAAGGTGATCGCCGACCCTCCCGGTCCGCTACCCGAGCCAAAGCCGGCCGAACCGACACCAGACGTGCCGGGATGGGACTCCGTCGTGGCGTCCCGACGGCCCGACCGGCCCGGTGTCGGCCATCTGCTGCGACACGGCGCCACCGACTGCGTGCTGCTGTCCGGCACCGGTCGTGGGGAGGCGGCGACGACGCTGCTGGCGCTGGCCCGCCTCAACGGCCAGCCCGCCGTGGTCCTCGGACAGCAGCGAACCACCGGCGGGATTGTCGGGCCCGCGTCGCTGCGCGAGGCGCGCCGAGGCATGGGCCTGGCCGCCGAGCTGCGCTTGCCGCTGGTGCTGCTCATCGACGCCGCCGGGCCCGCGTTGTCGGCGGAGGCCGAGGAGGGCGGTTTGGCCGGCCAGATCGCCCAGTGCGTGGCCGAACTGGTCACGCTCGATACCCCGACGGTGTCGGTCCTGCTGGGCCAGGGCAGCGGCGGACCGGCGCTCGCGATGGTCCCCGCCGACCGCGTGCTGGCCGCGCTGCACGGCTGGTTGGCGCCGTTACCGCCGGAGGGCGCGAGCGCGATTGTCTTCCGCGACACCGCCCACGCACCCGAACTTGCTGCGGCCCAAGGCATTCGGTCAGCCGACTTGCTTGCGTCCGGGATCGTCGACGCCATCGTGCCCGAGCATCCCGACGCCGCCGACGAGCCTGTCGAGTTCTCCCAACGACTTTCGCGCGCCATAGCCACCCAGGTACACGCGCTGCGCGAGATACCGCCCGGCGAGCGCCTGGCCGCTCGCTTGCGGCGCTACCGCCGCATCGGCCTGCCCTGAATCAGTCAGCCCCGCGACACTTAAACCACGCACACGACACGCCGCAGAACATGGCCATGGTTTAAGTCTCGACGACGACGCACTCCGGCAGCCCTAGGTAGCGCTGGATCGTCGGTCCGAGCCATTCGACGATTTCGTCCCGGGTCATCTCGACGACCGGCGGCAGCCGTAACACGTAGCGGCACAACGCCATACCCAGGATCTGGGTGGCGATCAGCCCCGCCCGCACACCGGCCTCTTCTGCGGGAGCCAGCGTGGCCACCAGCGGCTGCAGTTGGCTGCCGAAAATCTCGTGCATCCGTTGCGCCGCTTCGCCGTTGGTGGCGCTGGACCGCAGCAGGATGACCAGCGCCTCGTCGCCCTCCCAGCGTTCGAGAAAGTGCCGAACCACCGATCGGCCGACCTGTGTCCGGTCGGTCGCCGCGAATTCCCGAAACCTCAGATCGAACTCCGCCGCAGCGGCGAACAGCTTGTCCTTGCTGCCGTAGTACCGCATCACCATCGCGGGGTCCACCCCGGCGTCGGCCGCGATCGCCCGAATGGTGGCGCCCTGGAAGCCGGCCCTGCCGAACCGCTCGCGGGCGGCCGCCAGGATCACGGCTTTGGTCTGCTCCGACGATCTCCTCATGTCAACAATTGTAGGCCAACAACTGTTGACATTGCCTCACCGACCCGCCACCATGGAGTATGCCAACAAGCGTTGACTAGCCACTCAGAAGGGAGCCCGACCATGAACGACACCGATGTCCTGGTGGCAGGTGCCGGCCCCACCGGCCTCGCACTGGGCGCTTCCCTGATCGCGCGCGGGGACCGGGCGGTCCTGGTAGACACCCTGGCCGCGGGGCAGAACACCTCCCGCGCGGCCGCGGTGAACGCCCGCACGCTGGAGGTGCTCGAAGACCTCGACGTGGCCCGCCGCATGGTTAAAGCGGGGCTGATCGCACCGCGATTCACCATGCGGGAGGGCCGACGCACGCTCGTCGCCGTGGACTTCAGCGAGTTGCCGACGAGGCACCCGTACACCTTGATGCTCTCGCAGGCCGACACCGAACGGCTGTTGCTGGAACGAATGCACGAGCTGGGCGGTGACGTGATCCGACCCAAGACCCTGAGCCGCATCACCCAGGACGCGGACGGCGTCACCGCCACCTTCCACGATGGCGAGACCATCCGGGCCCGCTACGTCGTCGGCGCCGACGGCATGCACAGCACGGTCCGCGAACAGGCCGGAATCGGTTTCGCCGGAGGCCAATTCGCCGAGTCTTTCGCACTCGCCGACGTCCGGCTGGCCGGCGACGCGCCCCGCGACGAGGTGATCCTGTTCTACGCGAAGCAAGGCCTGAACGTGCTGGCGCCGCTACCCGGCGGCATCTTCCGCATCGTCGCTCCGGCCGCGAACGTACCGAAAGTGCCCTCGGCGGCATTCGTGCAAGAGTTGCTGGACAACCGGGCTTTCGGGCCAGGCCAGCTGGTGGTTACCGACCTGCTCTGGGGAACGCGGTTCCACATCCACCACCGCGTCGCCGACAGCTACCGGGCCGGCCGACTGCTGCTGGCCGGCGATGCCGCCCATGTGCACAGCCCCGCCGGTGGCCAGGGCATGAATCTCGGTATCACCGACGCGATCTCACTGGCCGGCGCGCTGGGCGAAGTTCTCGACGGTGGCTCCGACACCGCGTTGGACGCCTACGCAACCGCGCAGCGGCGACGGGGCGGGCAGGTGCTCAAACTGACCGGACGGCTGACCCAAATCGCCACCCTGCCCCGCCCGCTACGGCCGATCCGCAACTCGGGGATGCGCCTGGCAGCACGTGTTCCCGCTGTGCGGCGGCAGCTCGCGGTTCAGCTGAGCGGCCTTGGCCTCCCGTGATCCAAACCCTCACGGCGGCAACGCGATTACAGCGAGTAGGCGCAGAATCGTACAAACTCCACGAGCTTGATGCGATTCTGCGCTCCCCCGCAAGCGGGTGGGGGTCCCCCTCTGGGGAGTGCCCCAGCCCGCGCAATGTTCGGCGCTCCCGGCGGTGATCCTCCCACCGTCACAAGCAACAATCCGGCAAAATGGGCGGCATGGACGCTAGTGTGACCTCGCCTCGGGTATTGGTCGTGGACGACGACTCCGACGTGCTCGCCTCGCTGGAGCGCGGCCTGCGCCTATCCGGATTCGAGGTGTCGACGGCGGTCGACGGCGCCGAGGCCCTGCGCAGCGCCACCGAAACGCGGCCGGATGCGATAGTCCTCGACATCAACATGCCGGTGCTGGACGGCGTCAGCGTCGTCACGGCGCTGAGGGCCATGGACAACGACGTGCCGGTCTGTGTGCTCAGCGCGCGCAGCTCGGTCGACGACCGGGTGGCGGGGCTGGAGGCCGGTGCCGACGATTACCTGGTCAAGCCGTTCGTGCTGGCGGAGCTGGTCGCGCGGGTGAAGGCGCTATTGCGCCGCCGCGGAGCCACCGCGACGTCCTCCTCGGAAACCATCACGGTCGGTCCGCTGGAAGTGGACATCCCTGGCCGGCGGGCCCGGGTCAACGGCGTCGACGTCGACCTGACCAAGCGGGAATTCGATCTCCTGGCGGTGCTGGCCGAGCACAAGACCGCGGTGCTGTCCCGCGCTCAGCTGTTGGAGCTGGTGTGGGGGTATGACTTCGCCGCCGACACCAACGTCGTCGACGTGTTCATCGGGTACCTGCGCCGCAAGTTGGAGGCCAACGGCGGCCCCCGACTGTTGCACACCGTCCGCGGAGTCGGGTTCGTGCTGCGAATGCAGTGACCATGAAGCGGCCATGAACGTCCTGTCCCGGATTTTCGCCCGTACGCCCTCGCTGCGGACCCGGGTAGTGGTCGCGACGGCCATCGGCGCCGCGATACCGGTGCTCATCGTCGGCGCCGTCGTCTGGGTTGGGATCACCAACGACCGCAAGGAGCGGCTGGACCGCCGGCTCGACGAGACCGCGGGTTTCGCCATTCCCTTCCTGCCGCGCGGCCTTGACGAAATTCCGCGTTCGCCCAACGACCGCGACGCCATCATGACGATCCGCCGCGGCGACCTGGTGAAGTCGAATTCCGACGTCACGCTGCCGAAGCTGGACGTCGACTACGCCGACACCTATGTCCGGGGCGTGCGCTACCGGGTGCGGACGGTGGAGATTCCCGGGCCGGTGCCGACGTCGCTCGCCGTGGGCGCGACGTATGACGCCACCATTGCGGAGACCAACAACCTGCATCGCCGGGTGATGCTGATCTGCGGGTTCGCCATCGGAGCGGCGGCGGTGTTCGCGTGGCTGCTGGCCGCGTTCGCGGTGCGGCCGTTCAAACAGCTCGCCCAGCAGACCCGATCGATCGAGGCCGGGGACGAGGCGCCGCGGGTCGAAGTGCACGGTGCGAGCGAGGCCGTCGAGATCGCCGAGGCAATGAGAGGGATGCTGCAGCGCATCTGGAACGAGCAGAACCGGACCATGGACGCGCTCGCCTCCGCTCGCGACTTCGCCGCGGTCTCCTCCCACGAGCTGCGCACCCCGCTCACCGCGATGCGCACCAACCTCGAGGTGCTGGCCACCCTGGACATGTCCGACGACCAGCGCAAGGAGGTGCTCAACGACGTCATCCGCACCCAGTCGCGGATCGAGGCCACCCTGAGCGCGCTGGAGCGGTTGGCCCAGGGCGAGCTGTCGACGTACGACGATCACGCGCCGGTCGACATCACCGAGTTGCTCGACCGCGCCGCGCACGATGCCATGCGGGTCTACCCGGACCTGGAAGTCTCGCTGGTGCCGTCGCCAACCTGCATCATCGTGGGATTGCCGGCCGGGTTGCGCCTCGCCGTCGACAACGCGATCGCGAACGCCGTCAAGCACGGCGGCGCCACGCGGGTTCAACTATCGGCGGTCAGCTCGCGAGCCGGGGTCGAAATAGCCGTCGACGACAACGGCAGCGGGGTCCCGGAGGCCGAACGCCAAGTGGTGTTCGAGCGGTTCTCCCGCGGGTCGACGGCCTCGCATTCGGGGTCCGGCTTGGGACTGGCGTTGGTGGCCCAGCAGGCCCAGCTCCACGGCGGGACGGCCTCGCTGGAAGACAGCCCGCTGGGCGGCGCGCGGCTGCTGCTGCGCATCCCCGCCCCTAGTTAGCGCGCGCCGAACGTCGACTTGTTGGGCGAAACGCCGTTTTGGCTCAACGACTCCACGTTCGGCGTCCCGGTCACTTCCTCGAGCTCTTGCGCCACGGCGTGAAACAGGCCCGCACCGCTGCTTCCTCGTTCTTGAACCAAACCTGGGCGACGGTCGGATCGTAGGTCGGATCGTCGGGTGTGTAGTAGAGCCGGGTGTCCGAACGGCCCTTGACCAGCCATCCCGCCGGTCCGCCGCCATCCGGCGTGGCGCGGGCGGAGCCCGGACCGAACGGCTCATACGGCAAGACGGGAATCCTCTTGGTAGGCGACTCCCTACCAACCGGCGCCGTTTTCGCCGGCCGCCCCTTGGCAGGGGGAGCCTTCTGACCCGGCGCCACCCTTTTGCCGCCCGGAGCCTTTTTCGGCGGCGGCCTTTTCGCGCCCGGGATCTTCTTGGTCGGCGCCCCTCTGGTCGGGCGAGCCTTCTTCGGGGGCGCCTTTCTCACGGCCGAACGCTTGGCCTTGGACGACTCTTCGGCAGCCGTAGCCCTCTTCGGCAGGAATCTTCTGAAGAAGGAAAATCTGGTCTTCGACGACTCTTTCGCGACAGGCGCCGTCGTCGTTGACTCTTCGGCGACCGGAATCTTCGTCGTGTCAAACTCTTCCTCTACCAAAATCACGGTCGTCGGCGGCTCGTGCTCGACCGGAATCGTCGTCGTCTCAAACTCTTCCTCGACGGGAATCACGGTCGTCGGGGACTCTTGCTCGACTGGAATCGTCGTCGTCGGGGACTCCTCTTCGACGGGAATCACGGTTGTGGGCGGCTCGTTTTCGGCCGGTACATCGGGCGCGAAGAACTCTTGTGCGGCCGGAATGTTCGCCGTGGGCGGCTCCGACTCGATGTCCGTCTCGGGCCCCGACCCATTCGCCGGGGTCCCCACTGGCACTTGACGTTTGACGGGGCGCAGGGTCAGCGCGAGCGTCAACACCAAGCCCATCACGAAGGACAGGCCGACGAGCCACCAGTGCACGTGGTTCATCGCTCCCCGCCTGTCTCAGGGCCGGCCGAAACGGCGGGGACATCAACTCTGCTGCGTTTGTTCAAGGCGTTGGCGATCACCCGGGCAATGGCCGAGCCCGCCACGAAAGCAAGCAGGTACCACAACCACTGGACCACGAAATCCATGCTGGATCTCCTTAGCTGACAACGATTTCGACGCGGCGATTCTTGGTGCGGCCCTCGACCGTGCCGTTCGGGCCGATGGGGTTGACCGAACCGAGACCCTTGACGACCAGCTGAGCGCCGACAACGCCATGGGCAACAAGGAAGTCGACGACAACTTGGGCCCGCTGGCTGCTCAACGCAATGTTGATGGCCTCGGTGCCGGAATTGTCGGTGTAGCCGTTGATCGTCGCATGCGCGGTCGGACACGCCTTGAGCCTGTCCGCCACCTGAGGCAGAATCTGCTGGTCGACCGGGGTCAAGCTAAACCCGTCGTTCCCGAACATAATCGGTCCGCCCGTCACGGCATTGATGGCCGACTGTAGGTCGGTGCACGAGGCGGGGGCCATGAGCGGCGGGGGCGGCGGGGGCGGCCCGGGTGGTGCAGGCGAAACCGGCCCGTTGACCACAAGCTTGTCAACGACCTTCAGGTTTGACCAAATACGCACCGCGTCCTGGTCGACGGTGGTCTTTTGGTCCTGGGATGCGGCGGTGCCGGCCAGGGTGATCGTGTCTCCGTTGACCGTGATACTGAAATCGGGAATCGAGGAGCTGTCTACGAAAATCGGTCCGGCTTTTGAGAAATCGAGCGCGTTGACATCGGGGTTGATGTGGATTTGGTCGATGATGTTGACGCCCGGCGGCAGTGATCCGCTGATCGCCTTCAGCAACGCTGCTTTGGCGGAGTCATCGGGAAAATCACCGCTGAGCGTAAAGTCGTTGCCATTGCGGGTAATTGAGAGTGGTGCCAAGTGCAACTTCGGAGCGACCGACGTACTTGGCGGTGCCAGCGTTGGTAGCGCTCCGGGCGGCCCGCCAGCGGACCCGTGTCGGTCGAAAGCACCGTAGCCGATGGTCGCGATCAGCAAGGGAATAACCACCAGGGCAACCAGCCAGGGAAGGCCAAGCGGCGGTCGGCGAAACTCCGGAGCCCGCCTCGAGTCGGTGCTCGCGGCCGATTGCCGCAAACCCGCGCCTAACCCCACTATGCCCCCTTCTCATTTCGCTGCCGGACTTCTCCATCCTGCAGGCGATATGCAGCCTACCGAGTCGATGCGGCGACACCTGTCAAGTCGGGCACACTGGAGCGATGGGCAACGGCAAAAAACCGACCGACAATGAGACCCTGACGCACATCCGCGAGCTCGTCGCCGAGGAGAAAGCCCTGCGTGCGCAGCTGCAGCACGGCGACATCAGCGAGTCCGAGGAGCATGATCGCCTGCGAAGCGTGGAGGTCGAACTCGACCAGTGCTGGGACCTGCTGCGGCAGCGCCGCGCGCTGCGCGAAACCGGCGGTGACCCACGCCAGGCAGAGGTGCGGCCCCCCGACGAGGTCGAGGGCTACCTGAACTGAGCGAGCGCGCGGCGGATGTCGACGCCATAGACGCCATAGTCATAGGTGGGGGCCACAACGGCCTGGTCGCGGCCGGCTACCTGGCCCGGGCGGGACTTCGGGTGCGGCTGCTAGAGCGGCTGGAACAGATCGGCGGGGCCGCGGTGTCGGCGCGGGCCTTCGACGGCGTCGAGGTGCGGGTGTCGCGGTATTCGTACCTGGTCAGCCTGCTGCCGTCGCGCATCGTCGACGACCTGGGCGCTGCAGTGCGATTGACCGGCCGGCGATTCTCGTCGTATACGCCCGACCCCGCTGCCCGCGGTCGCAGCGGGCTGCTGATCGGGCGCCCCGGCGCGTTCGCCTCCATCGGCGCCGAAGCGGATGAGCGGGGTTTCGCCGCGTTCTACCAACGCTGCCGCTTGGTGACCGAACGGCTCTGGCCGAC
>Ga0335076_10003227_pt1 | contig 16369 bp, 12 predicted proteins | sample Lox_Sample_25_FD_206717 | JGI IMG/M metagenome (GOLD analysis project Ga0335076, IMG submission 206717) | Soil microbial communities from Loxahatchee National Wildlife Refuge, Florida, United States - Lox_Sample_2.5 | ecosystem: Environmental > Terrestrial > Soil > Wetlands | place: USA...
GAGTTCTTCCGCGACAACGGCATGCATGCGGTCATCGTCTATGACGATCTTTCCAAGCAGGCGGTAGCCTATCGGCAGATGTCGCTGCTGCTGCGCCGCCCGCCCGGCCGCGAAGCCTATCCCGGTGACGTCTTCTATCTCCATTCGCGGCTGCTGGAGCGCGCCGCCAAGATGAATGACGATCACGGCGCCGGCTCGCTCACCGCGCTGCCGGTGATCGAGACCCAGGCGGGCGACGTTTCCGCCTACATCCCGACCAACGTCATCTCGATCACCGACGGCCAGATCTTCCTCGAGACCGATCTCTTCTATCGCGGCATTCGTCCCGCCATCAATGTCGGCCTTTCCGTCAGCCGCGTCGGCTCGGCGGCGCAGATCAAGGCGATGAAGCAGGTTGCCGGCCGCATCAAGCTCGAGCTCGCGCAATACCGCGAGATGGCGGCTTTCGCGCAGTTCGCCAGCGACCTCGACGCTTCGACGCAGCGCTTGCTGGCGCGCGGCGCCCGCCTCACCGAGCTGCTGAAGCAGCCGCAATACGCGCCGATGCCGGTCGAGGAGCAGGTGGTGTCGATCTTCGCCGGCACCCGCGGCTATCTCGACAAGGTCGAGGTCGCGCAGGTGACCCGCTTCGAAACCGCCATGCTGGGCGAGCTCAAGACGCAGAAGCCCGCTCTTCTCGAGGCGATCCGCAGCAAGCGCGAACTGGGCGGCGATACCGAGAAGGAGCTCGCCGCCTTCCTCGACGGTTTCGCCAAGACCTTCGCTTAGGGAAGGTCCGCCGCGTGGCCACGCTCAAGGAATTGCGGCTTCGCATCCGCTCCGTCCGCTCGACGCAGAAGATCACCTCGGCGATGAAGATGGTGGCGGCGTCGCGGCTGCGGCGCGCGCAGGAGCAGGCCGAGGCGGCGCGGCCCTATTCGACGCGCATGGAGCGTATGCTCGCCTCGCTCGCGGCCAATCTCCGCGGCCAGACCAATGCGCCGAAGCTGCTCGCCGGCACCGGCCGCGAGCAGACGCATCTGCTGCTCGTCGCGACCTCGGATCGCGGTCTTGCCGGCGGTTTCAACGCGACGATCTTGCGCGAGGCGCGGCGCACGATCCGCGAGCTTCAAGGCGCCGGCAAGACGGTGAAGCTCTTCGTCGTTGGCCGCAAGGGGCGCGACGGGCTGCGCCGCGACTATGCCCGTCTCATCGCCGAGAGCAAGACCGATGTCGGCCGCTTCAAGCTCAGCTTCGAGGATGCGCAGGCGATCGCCGACCGGGTGCTGACGCTGTTCGAGGCGGGCGAGTTCGACGTCTGCAGCATCATCTACAACCGCTTCCGTTCGGCCATCACCCAGGTCGTGACCAAGCAGCAGCTCATCCCCTTCGCGCCGCCGCGGCAGCAGGGGGAGGAGAAGCCGGCGGGCACGGCGCCGGGCGCGATCTACGAGTTCGAGCCGGAAGAGGGCGAAATCCTGGGCGATCTCTTGCCGCGCAATCTCGCGGTGCAAATCTTCGCCGCGCTGCTCGAGAACGCGGCCAGCGAGCAGGGCGCGCGCATGACGGCGATGGACAATGCCACGCGCAACGCCGGCGAGATGATCGACGAGCTCAGCATCACCTACAACCGCACCCGCCAGGCGCAGATCACCAAGGAGCTCATCGAGATCATCTCCGGCGCCGAGGCGCTGTGATGACGACCGAATCGATTTGGCTGCTACCCCCCACCCTAACCCTCCCCCTCAAGGGGGGAGGGGATTGCGCGGCGCTGCTTCCTTCCCCCTCCCCCCTTGAGGGGGAGGGAGGGGAGGGGGGTGTAGCGCCCGGAGAGAATTAAGAGGAAGCCCCACATGGCCAAGAACAATGTCGGCACTATTTCTCAGGTCATCGGCGCCGTCGTCGACGTCAAGTTCGAGGGCGAGCTGCCTGACCTCTTGAATGCCCTGCACACCCAGAATCAGGGCAAGACGCTGGTGCTCGAAGTGGCGCAGCAGCTGGGCGAGAACACGGTGCGCACCATCGCCATGGACACCACCGATGGCCTCGTGCGCGGTGCCGAGGTGGTCGATACCGGCGGCCCGATCGCCGTGCCCGTCGGGCCCGAGACGCTGGGCCGCATCATCAACGTCATCGGTGACCCGGTCGACGAGCGGGGGCCGGTCAAGACCAAGCTGCGCTCGCCCATCCACCGGCCCGCGCCCGACTTCGTCGACCAGTCGACCGAGGCCGAGATTCTGGTCACCGGCATCAAGGTCGTCGACCTGCTGGCGCCTTATGCCCGCGGCGGCAAGATCGGGCTCTTCGGCGGCGCCGGCGTCGGCAAGACCGTCATCATCATGGAGCTCATCAACAACATCGCCAAGAAGCATGGCGGCTACTCCGTCTTCGCCGGCGTCGGCGAGCGCACGCGCGAGGGCAACGACCTCTACCACGAGATGATGGAATCGAAGGTCATCGTCCCCGACGGTCCCGGCTCCAAGGCGGCGCTGGTCTATGGCCAGATGAACGAGCCGCCCGGCGCGCGCGCCCGCGTCGGCCTCACCGGCCTCACCCTGGCCGAGTATTTCCGCGACGAGGAAGGCCAGGACGTGCTGTTCTTCGTCGACAACATCTTCCGCTTCACCCAGGCGGGCTCCGAGGTGTCGGCGCTGCTCGGGCGCATCCCCTCGGCGGTGGGCTATCAGCCGACGCTCGCCACCGATATGGGCGCGCTGCAGGAGCGCATCACTACCACCAAGAAGGGCTCGATCACCTCGGTGCAGGCGATCTATGTGCCGGCCGACGATTTGACCGACCCGGCGCCCGCCACCTCCTTCGCGCATCTCGACGCCACCACCGTGCTGTCGCGCCAGATCGCCGAGCTCGGCATCTATCCCGCGGTCGACCCGCTCGATTCGACCTCGCGCATGCTCGATCCGCGCGTCGTCGGCGAGGAGCATTACAAAGTGGCGCGCGACGTGCAGCGGGTGCTGCAGACCTACAAGTCGCTGCAGGACATCATCGCCATTCTGGGCATGGACGAGCTGTCCGAAGAAGACAAGCTCACCGTGGCGCGGGCGCGCAAGATCCAGCGCTTCCTGTCGCAGCCCTTCCATGTCGCCGAGGTCTTCACCGGCACCCCCGGCGTCTTCGTCAACCTCGAGGACACGATCAAGGCCTTCAAGAGCATCGTCGCCGGCGAGTATGACGACCTGCCGGAAAGCGCCTTCTACATGGTCGGCACCATCGAAGAGGCGGTGGAGAAGGCGCGCAAGATGGCGGCTGAGGCGGCCTGATGGCCGATAAGCTGCAATTCGAGCTGGTCTCGCCGGAGAAGCTGCTGCTCTCCGAGGCGGTGGCGATGGTGGTCGTCCCCGGCGGCGAAGGCAATTTCGGCGTGCTGCCCGGACACAGCCTCCTCATCTCGACGGTGCGGCCCGGCGTCATCGACGTCTATGCCGACGAGCCCAATGCGGTGAGCGAGCGCATCTTCGTCTCCGGCGGCTTTGCCGAGGTGACGCCGGAACGCTGCACCGTGCTCGCCGATGAGGCGGTGCCGATGGCGTCGCTCGACCGCGCCGATATCGAGCAGCAGCAGAAATCGATCGAAAGTAGCATGGCCACCTTGCGCGAGCAGGTCGCGCGCTTCCAGGGCGCCGATCGCGACCACGCCGCGCTCGAGCTGCGCGCCGCCGAGCGGCGACTCGCCGTCGCTTCGGCGAAGCTGGCCGCGCTCGCGGCCGGCGCGGCCCACTGACCGTCTCCGGGGGTTCCCCCACCCCCGGTTCTTGAACTATATATTACCGTCGTCACCGCTGACGGTTGGATCATGGGCCACTGGACGCTCGACGATATTCCGTGGGAGCAGTTCGACCGCAGCAGGGTCGATCCGGACCTCCTGCGCCTCGTCAAAGCGGCGAGCCTGGTCGAGCAGAACGGCGGCGATTACGCCCGCTATCTCTGCGGCGTGTTCCACGACGATAGGGCGTTCCAGGCCGTGGCGCGGTGCTGGGGCGAAGAGGAGATCCAGCACGGCCAGGCGCTCGGCCGCTGGGCGATGCTGGCCGATCCCGGCTTCGATCATGCCGCGGCGTCGCGGCGCTTCACCGAAGGGTTTCGCATCCAGCTCGATCCCACGCGCTCGGTCCGGGGATCGCGCAGCGGCGAGCTGGTGGCGCGCTGCATCGTCGAGACCGGCACCAGCTCCTACTACGCGGCGCTTGGCGACGCGACCGAGGAGCCGGTGCTGAAGGCGATCTGCCGCCGCATCGCCGCGGACGAGCTGCGCCACTACAAGCTCTTTTACACGCACCTCAAGCGCTACCTCGCGGCCGAGGGCATCGGCTTCTGGGGTCGGCTCAGGATCGCGGTGGGCCGTGTCCGCGAAACCGAGGATGACGAGCTGTCCTACGCTTATTATACGGCCAATGAGAACGGCGCCGCCTATCAGCGCCCGCGCTTTGCCCGGGCCTATGCGCGGCGCGCCTATGCGGTCTACCGGCCGCATCACGTCGAGCGCGGCATCGCCATGATCTTCAAAGCGGTCGGGCTGAAGCCGCATACCCGCCTCAACCTCTGGGTGGCGCAGCTCATCTGGTGGGGCATGCGCCGCCGCGTCGAGCAGCTGACGAAAGCGGCGGCGTAGGCGCAACGCGCAGCGTTGTCGCCGGCGGGCGGCAGCGGTTGCTCTTGCAACCGCGAGAGCCCGCGCAGTGCCGCCCTTTCTCCATCCCTCTGATGATTGCCGCTGGTCCGCGCCTCCCGGCTGAGCTACCGTCGCGCGAGGTTGGCGCCCGAGGACGCTGATGCACGACCCCCCGAAGCTCCGTCTGTGCCGATGGGCGACTGTGGCCGCCTTGCTGTTGCTGTGGGGTTGCGGCAAGAGCAACACCTATGTGCCGGCGCCGCCGCCCAAGGTTGCGGTGGCGATGCCGGTCAAGCAGTCGGTCACCAACTATCTCGACGCCACCGGCTACGTTGCGGCGATACAATCGGTCGATCTGGTCGCGCGCGTTCAGGGCTTCCTGGAGGGGATCGATTACCAGGACGGTGGTTTCGTCAAGGCCGGCACCGTGCTGTTCCGCATCGAGCCCGAGCCCTATCAGCAAAAGCTGGCGCTGGCCGAGGCGACCCAGGCCTCCGCCCAGGCGACGTTGGCCCAGGCCGCGCCTGAGTTTCAGCGCCAGGCCGCCCTCAACAGCCGTGGCAATGCGTCGCAAGCCGCGGTCGATCAGGCGCGGGCGGCGCGCGATACCGCGCAAGCAAGCCTGCAGCAGGATGCGGCCAATGTCCGGCTCGCCCAGATCAATCTGGGATATACCGAGGTAAAAGCGCCGTTCGACGGGATCGTCACCGCGCATCTTGTCTCGATCGGTGAATTCGTCGGCGCCGGCACGACGCCGACCCAGCTCGCCACGATCGTTCAGCTCGATCCGATCTATATCAATTTCACCTTGGCCGACCAGGATGTCCAAAGGCTGCGCGAAGACGCGGCGCGGCGCGGCATCACCACCGCCGAGCTGCGCCAGCAGCTCAAAACCATTCCCATCGACGCCGCGTTGCCGACCGAGACCGGCTTTCCTCATCACGGCACGGTCGACTATTTTTCGCCGGTCGTCGACCAATCGACCGGCACGCATGTCGTGCGCGGGATCTTCAACAATCCGGATCGCATGCTGCTGCCGGGCAATTTCGTCCGGGTTCGCGTTCCCACCGGCACGACCGAGGACGCGCTGCTGGTCCCCGATGTGGCGCTCGGCAGCGATCTCGCCGGGCGCTATCTGCTGGTGGTCAAACCCGACAATACCGTCGAGCAGCGCCGCGTCGTGGTCGGAACGCAAGTCGGTTCGCTGCGCGTGATCACCGGCGGGATCAAGCCCGATGACCGCGTCATAGTCGCCGGGCTCCTGCGCGCGATTCCCGGCGAGAAGGTCGCGCCCGAGCTGCAGGTGGCGAGCACCTCGCCGGGCGCCGCGACCAAATAGCGGCGCGCCCGGTGATCTCGAAATACTTCATCGAGCATCCGGTTCTGGCCAATGTGCTGGCGCTCCTCACCCTGTTGATCGGCGCCGTCGCGCTGTTCACCTTGCCGGTCGCGCAATACCCCGATGTCGTGCCGCCCACGGTGCAAGTGACGACGCGCTATCCCGGCGCCAGCGCGCGCACCGTCGCCGATACCGTGGCCTTGCCGATCGAGGAGCAAGTGAACGGCGTCGAGGATATGCTCTACATGCAGTCCTATAGCGGCGCCGACGGCACCTATACGCTCACGGTCACCTTCAAGATCGGCACCGATCTCGATTTCGCCCAGATCCTGGTGCAGAACCGGGTGGCGACGGCGCTGTCGCAATTGCCGCAAGGGGTGCAGGCGCAAGGCGTGACGGTTCAGAAGCGGTCGACGGCTGTCCTCGCTTTCGCCGCTTTGACCTCGCCCGACGCACGCTACGACAGCCTCTTCCTCGCCAACTACGCGACCATCAATCTCAAGGACGAGATCGCCCGGCTGCCCGGCGTCGGCAATGTCAACGTGTTCGGGGCGGCCCAGTATTCGATGCGCATCTGGCTCGATCCCGACAAGATGAAGGCGCGCGGCCTCAGCGCCAATGATGTGATCCAGGCGGTTCAGCAGCAGAGCCAGCCGGTGGCCGCCGGCCAGATCGGCATGCCGCCGGCGCCGAGCGGACAGGCGTTCCAATACACGATCAATGTCGCCGGCCGGCTGAGCGATGCCGCGCAATTCGCCAAGGTCATCGTCAAGACCGGCAGCAATGGCGAGATCACCCGCCTCAGCGATGTCGGCCGTGTCGAGCTCGGCGCCCAGACCTACGGGCAGTCCTTCACGCTCAACGGCAAGCCCGCCGCCGGCATCGGCATCTACCAGACGCCGGGCGCCAACGCGCTCGATGTCGCGCGCGCGGTCAAGGCGAAGATGGCCGAGCTCGCGCGCGCCTTCCCGCCGGGCCTCACCTACGAGATCCCGTTCGATACCACCAAATTCGTCTCGGCCTCGATCAACGAGGTCTACAAGACGCTGATCGAAGCCGCGATCCTGGTCCTCATCGTGATCCTGGTCTTCCTGCAGGATTGGCGCGCCATGCTGGTGCCGGCGACCACCGTTCCGGTCACCATCATCGGCGCCTTCGCCGCGATGGCGGCGCTCGGCTTCAGCGTCAACCTCTCGACCTTGTTCGCCATCGTGCTGGCCATCGGCATCGTCGTCGACGATGCGATCGTCATCGTCGAGGGCGCCGCCTACCACATCGAGCGCGGCGTCTCGGCGCACGACGCCGCGATCCGCGCCATGGATCAGCTTTTCGGCCCCGTCGTCGGCATCACCCTGGTGCTGATGGCCGTGTTCATCCCGGCAGCCTTCCTGCCCGGGCTCACCGGACGGATCTATGCGCAATTCGCGCTGGTGATCGCCGCGACCGCGCTGATCAGCGCCATCAATGCGGTGACCTTGAAGCCGACGCAATGCGCGCTCTGGCTGCGCCCGGCGGTACCGCCGGGCGAGCGCAATTTCTTCTATCGCGGCTTCAACGCGGTCTTCGACCGATTCGAGCATTGGTATGCCGGGGTGATCGGGCGCATGGTGGCGCATAGCCGCATCATGACGGCGGTTGCCTTGCTGCTGGTGGCCCTCGCCGGTTACGCCATGGTGCGGGTGCCCACCGGCTTTCTGCCGACCGAGGATCAGGGCTATGTTCTGACCGCTGTGCAGCTTCCCGATGGCGCCTCGCTGGAGCGGACGCAGCGCGTGCTCGATCAGATCGCGGCGATCGCCGGCAAGTTGCCCGCGGTCGATAAGGTCATCGGCATTTCCGGCGTCTCGCCGCTCGACAACAATGCCTCGCTGGCGAATGCGGGCGTTGCCTATGTCGTGCTGAAGGATTGGAGCGAGCGCGGCGCCGGACAGGGTCTCCTCTCGGTCGTGACCCAGCTCAACCGGGCGCTCGCCGGCATTCTCGATGCCCGGATCCTCGTGCTGCCGCCGCCGCCGATCCAGGGCATCGGCAATGCCGCCGGCTTCACCATGCAGCTCGAGCAACGCGACGGCAGCTTCGATTTCACCCGGCTGCATGCGGTCACCGATGCTGTCGTCGCCAAGGCCGAGACGCAGACCGGGTTGCAGCGCGTCTCTTCCCCCTTCCGCTCGACCGTCCCGCAGTTCGCCGTCGAGATCGACCGCACCAAGGCGCAAGCGTCGCACGTATCGCTCGATCAGGTCTTCGACACGCTCGCGGGCTATATCGGCTCCAGCTATGTCGATCAGTTCAACAAGTTCGGCCGCACCTTCCAGATCTATGTCCAGGCCGATTCGCGGTTTCGGTTGCGGCCGTCGGACATCGCCAATTTGACGGTGCGCAACCAGCAAGGCGACATGGTTCCCCTCGGCGCGCTGGTGACGATTGTGCCGGCGGTCGGCCCGTCGCTGATCAGCCTCTACAACCTCTATCCGTCCTCGACCGTCATCGGTCTGCCGGCGCAAGGCTTCAGCTCCGGCCAGTCGATGGACCTCATGGATCAGATCGCGGCGGAGACGCTGCCGCCGGGCACCGGTTATGAATGGACCGCGATCTCCTACCAGGAGAAGGCTGCCGGCTCGCAGATCTACTGGGCCTTCGGGCTGGCGGTGCTGCTGGTCTATCTGGCGCTCGCAGGTCAGTATGGCAGCTGGTATTCGCCGCTCTCGGTGCTGCTCGCCGTGCCGCTCTCCTTGCTCGGGCCGGCGGCGGTGCTCAACGCGCTGACCATCGACAGCAACCTCTATGTCCAGATCGGCCTCATCCTGCTGATCGCGCTGTCCGCCAAGAACGCCATTCTGATCGTCGAGCGGGCGCGCGAACTGCGCTTGCACGAGGGCAAGCCGCTGCTCGAATCGGCGGTCGAGGCGGCACGCGCGCGGCTGCGGCCCATCCTGATGACGTCCTTCGCCTTCATCCTCGGCGTGGCGCCGCTGGTGGTCGCCACCGGCGCCGGCGCCAGCGCGCGCCGGTCGATCGGCATCACCGTGTTTTCCGGCATGCTCGCCTCGACCTGCCTCGCGGTTCTGTTCGTGCCGTCTTTCTTCGTCCTCATCCAGAGCTTCGAAGAATGGCTCGCCGCGCGCAAAGCGCGGCGCCAGCGGGTCGAGCGACAGGGGGTCGCGTGATCGCGGGGCAGGGAGTCGTCGCACCCCCCTCCCAACCCTCCCCCTCAAGGGGGGAAGGGAATGCCAGTTCATGTGCAAAGAACCCCTCCCTCCTTGAGGGGGAGGGAGGAGTGGGGGGTAAAGACGCGGCAGCTCTACCTGGCGACGTACGTAGTCAACCCCGCTCGATCAGCGCTGCAAACTCTTCCAGCATGACCGCGAGCCGCGCTGAGGAGGCAAGGCGCGTCGCGAAATAGCGCATCTATTCGGTCGCGATAAATAGTGCACTATAAGCCACGCCGCGGAGGGCAATTACATGACACAGTCTCGGATGTTGCGGGCAGGCGTTTTCCTGCCGCCGTTTCACCCCAATGACGAGGATCCATTGCTGTGCATGGAGCGCGACTTCGAGCTCATGCAGTGGCTCGAGAAGCACGATTACGACGAGGCATGGATCGGTGAGCATCATTCGGGTGGCTACGAGATCTATGGCCAACCGGAGCTCTTCATTGCAACCGCCGCTGAGCGCACACGGCGCATCCGACTCGGCACCGGGGTGATCTCCTTGCCCTATCACCACCCTTTCATGGTGGCCGACCGGATCGTGCAGCTCGACTACCAGACGCGCGGCCGCGCGATGTTCGGCTTCGGTCCCGGACTGCTCACCTCGGACGCTAAAATGCTCGGCATTGATCCCGAGACGCAGCGCGACCGAATGGCGGATGCGATCGATATCATCACGCGGCTCCTCGCGGGCGAGATCATCACGCGGAAGAGCGAGTGGTACGAGATGCGCGAGGCGAGGCTGCAACTGCGCCCTTACAGTATGCCGCGCCCGCACCTCGCGATCACGAGCTCGGTCACCCCGTACGGTGGCAAGCTGGCCGGGCGCTACGACCTGGGCCTCCTTTGCGTCGCGGCGGGAAGCCCACTCGGCTACGACGCTCTCGACTACAATTGGAAGCTCGCCAATGCCGAGGCGGCGGCCCAGGACCGAGCCATGGATCGGCGCAACTATCGCATCATGGCGCCGTTCCACATCGCCGAAACGCGCGAGAAGGCAATCGAAAACGTCCGCGCCGGCTTCGAGAAGTGGCAGCTCTATTCTTATTCGGTCAATCCCGACGGCGGCGCTGCCATAGGCTTGCCCAGCATCGAGGGCATCAACGAAGGTGGGCGCGGCGCCATCGGGACGCCCGACGACGCCCTGCGCGTCCTGGAGAATTACTGGCGGCAGACGGGCGGCTTCGGTTGCATCTTGATGCTGGCCCATGACTGGGCCGATTGGGAAGCGACCAAGCGTTCGTATGAGATGTTCGCGCGCTATGTGCTACCACGCTTTGAGGAACGCAATGCGTGGCGTGCACAATCGATGGATTGGCTTCGGGCCAATCGCGCGGATTTCAGCGCGCAACGCAACGCTGCAATCGCCAAAGCAGTCGAAAAGCACTTTTCCGAGGAAAAGGCGGCAAAGGGCGCGGAGAACCAAGGCAGCCGATCGATTGTCCAGAGGGGCAAGCTCGTTTAGTTGGCGCGGTGCGGTCGGCGGCTGCAGACGCCGGCCCCTGTTCCGAAGTGTTCCGTGCTCCTTGATGAAATGATCCCTTGCGGCGAAGGGCGGCTTACAACCCTCCAACAAGCCACGTACCTCGCTATACCTCATCCCCGCCTCGACTCGATCGTGCCCTTCACGGCGTAGGTCACGACGGGTTCGGCGAATCCTTTCACGCGCTCTGCCGGCATGGGCGTGAGGAGGATGTTCTTGTCGAGCTCGGCACGGAGCGCTTCGGTGACGAGGATGTCTGCCTGGTGAAGCCGCGTCAGGGCTTGGACGCGCGCGGCGAGATTCACCGGGCTGCCGAGAAAAGAGAATTCCTTCCGTTCGCGGGAACCCACAAGGCCCGCGAGCCCTAAGCCGCGGTGGATACCGACACCGATGGAAAGGCGTGGCAAGCTTTCGCGATCGAGCTCGACATTGTAGACGCGGATCGCTTCGCGCATGGCGAGAGCGGCGCGGACGGCGTCGTCGCACTGCCACGGATTCGGCTGGAGCGCGCCGAAATAGGCAACGATGCCATCGCCAACATAGCTCCCGACCTGGCCTCGGTGCTCGTCGATGGCATCGCTCATGCGCTGGTAGTAGCCGTTGAGGACGCGCACCAGGACCGCCGGCTCCAGCCGCTCGCTCATCTCCGTGAAGCCCACGAGATCCACGAACAACGCCGTCGCGATCTTGCGCTCGGCAGCCGCTACTGTAACGGCGCGCGTCCCATCGGCAACGAGTTGCTGCACGACCCCTGCCGGCGCGAGCCGCGAGCATGCCAGCTGGAGGTGCTCGAGGTCGGCGGCAGCGGCTTGGAGCTGCGCCTGGAGAGCCTGGTTCCGCCGCCATTGACGATAGAACGCACCGGCGAGGATCATCATCAGTACCAGAGCGGCCCCCGCGACGATGATCGACGTCATGAGTGCCCCATCACCATGGCGCCCATGCGACAGAGGCCATTGGCGAGTGACGCCACGCCGATGGCCTCGATGAGCTGCGGCCCCGATAGGCAGTCGCGCAAGGCGCGGGCGCGCCGCTGAAGCGATGCCGGCTCGTACCAGATGGTCTCGCGTGCGAAGCGCACCAAGGCGCGCTCGGTGTCATTGAGTTCGGGAGCATCGAGATGCGTCAGGACTTGGCCGAGCGCCGATTCGTCCAAGCCGTCCCGTTGCAGGGCTTCGCCGATCTCGATAGCGCACACCTCGCAGCCCAATCCTCGGGCGATGACGGCCAGCATCAAGAGCTTGCCTCGGCGTGTGAGGATCGAGGAGGCCCACATCTCTTCGATCGTTCGCCCCAGCGCCGCCGCGATCGGCGAACCCGCATAGGCCTTGATCAGGCCGCCATAGGGATAAGAAGGCGGACGCTCCGGCGGCTCGGGCCGCCCTCGGACTCGGTGCTTTTCCACAATGCGCTTGATCAAAGGACGAAGCAGCCGCATCAGAATCTGATCGGGCATCCGCTCCAGCGTGTGCGCCGGGATGGCCGGAATGGTGCTGACGCGATTGTAGAAGTCGGTGCCGCCGACGACGAATGCGACCTCCTTCATCTCGTCGTCGCTGAAGCCTGCCTCGCGGAGCATCCGCCTCGCCTCACCCGCGCCTTGAGGCCCGACGCGAGACTGGCTGCGCCCGAACGCGATGGCGGCAGCCATTTTCGGGGCGAGCTCGCCGCTGCTCAACGCTTGCTCGATGCGCTGAATTCGCGTCTCGCTCATCCCCTGCGCCCAGAGGAGCATGCGAACGGCGGCGTAGCAGAAACGGCACGAATTTTCCTGACTGACGACGAGCGCGAGGATGTCGGACTGATGCAGATCGAGATGCATCAGAAGGCCGAACTCGGGATGTAGGTCGACGAACGCTCGCGCGAGCCAAGGCACCGGAGTGAAATAACGCACCGTCGGGAAGGGCGCTCCCATCTTGCGCCGGGCATAGGATTCCAACGCCCGGTCGCGGTGAGGATCGATCAGGCAATTCTCCCAGCTGACATGCGCAAGGGCGCCACCCATTTGCCTATTGTATCGCGATCGCAGCGCCCAAGCACATAGCCGTACTTCCTGCCCGATCTCAAGATCTTGGAGATAGGCGCGATTATTTTGCTTTTAACGCGGATGGCCGCTCTTGGCACTCAGCGGCCCTAAGCTCCGGCACCGAAACAGGTCTGCTCTTTGGCATTAAGCTGACTGTCGGCGAAGCTCCCTGCGACCGCCGCTCCTGACCCGATGCGGACCCGCTGCCCAAGAGCGCGAGGGGAAGACCAGGCTCGCGCATAGCGATGCGGCCCTGTCAACTTTCGCACGCGCTGCCGTGCCGCAGGGTGGTAGAATAGATCGCTGGGGAAAAGGAACCGCGGCGCGTTCGCCGCGAGGGGGCGCGAATGAGGAGCCGATCGGAAGCCAGTGTAACCGGGGCTTCCAACCCTAGAGATTCATCGACGGCAATATGGGTGGCCACTTGTCTTTCCACGGTCGCGCCATCTCGAAGGCATAGGACGCCTTGAGCACCGTTACGTCATCTAAATGACGGCCGACGATCTGCAATCCGACCGGCAAGCCATCCTTGGTGAAGCCGACCGGCACCGACGCAGCGGGTTGTCCCGTCAAATTGAAGTGGTACGTGAAGGCAATCCATTCGAACGGACTAGAGACCTTCTTGCCCTCGATGGTCTCCGGTCCTTGGATGCCTTGCGCGAAGGCCGGAACCGCAATGGTCGGCGTCAGCAACAGATCGTACTTGCGCATAAATCGCCACGACTGGTTCGCCACTTTTTTGCGTGTCATCACCGCGTCGGTGATCTGTTCGTCGGTCATCCGCCCGTTGATGGCATCCACGAGGTGCGGCATCATCCGGTTTTTGTATTTCTTGACCAGTTCGCGCAACCCTCTCAGGTCATTGTCCGCCAGCGCAAGGGTGAAGAATAGGGCGGAATAGTTCTCGTTCCATGGTGACGCGGCCTCGACCTCGCAGCCGAGATCGCTTTGGAAGACCTTCGCCGCCTGAGAGCACAACGAGCGCACTTCTGGATCGACGGCCTGATAGCCCCAATCTTCCGTGAAGGCGACCTTCAAGCCCTTGATCCCGCTCTTCGGGACGTTCACCCAGTCGATCGTGTTCGGGAAGGTGCGGCGATCACGATCGTCGGCGCCGGCAATGACGCTCATCATGAGCGCGGCATCGGCGACGGTGCGCGACAACGGCCCGCTATGCGCGAGTGATTCCCATCCCGAGACGCCTGGCGCCGTTTCGTCCTTCGTGCTGGGATAGAGCGGTACGCGACCCATCGAGCCTTTGAGGCCATAGAGTCCGTTGATCGATGCGGGGATGCGAATCGACCCGCCGGCATCGCCGCCGAGTGCAAAGGGTCCGATGCCCGCTGCCGCTGCCGCGCCCGAACCCGAGCTTGACCCGCCCGCCGTGCGGTCAAGATTCCACGGATTCTTGGTTGGCGGGAAGATCATGTTGTAGCTGGCGCCGCTGAAGCCCAATTCGGGCACATTCGTCTTTCCGAGGATGATCGCGCCGGCATTCTTGAGCCGTTCGACTGCGACATCGTCTTCGGTCGGAATGTAATCCTTATAGAGGATCGACCCCGACGTGGTCTTGATACCTTTGGTTTCCACCAAGTCCTTGATGCCGATCGGCACGCCGGCCAACGGCCCGACTGGCTTGCCGGCCACGATAGCGGCTTCGACTTGCTTCGCTTGCTGCCGCGCCAAATCCGGCGTCGGCGTGCAGAAGGCACCGATGAGCGGGTTCAGCTTCTCCATCCGCGCCAGCACGGCATCGGTTACCTCCACTGGCGAAAGCTCTTTTCTGCGAATTTTCTGCGCCAAAGTGACCGCATCCATGCGGCAGATCTCGTTGGCGTTCGTCGCCGCGCGCGCGAGCTCTACGCCAGCGCCCGCGACCGCGGCGGCGGTCGCGCCTGCGGCTTGCACGAATTCACGCCGCGTCATATCGGTCATCCTTTTCTCCACGGCAAACACGCGCAGTTCGAACAACAGCAGCGCAACGTTCGACCTTGACTGACAGAGCATTCGCGACCGCAGGCGCGCGCTGAAAGGTGTCGCATCTGGGGATCGCTCGGCAAAGCATAAACGGCTCCAACGGCTTACGACAAGCTCCTTCGGCCGTCGAGATGATGGAATAGCTGCGCTGCGGAAATGCCCTGAACGGAAGCACCCGCTCTATTCGATCACTTCATCGGCAAAACCGAATCACTGTGACGCACCTTATTGAACGCTTGTTCGACTCCATCGCAGGTATAAGCTGCTCGTAGCCCAGCGCGCGCGCTCGTCATTAATGCGCTTGGCGCGTTAATGAAATGGGTGAGGAACATATGACCGCCGCGGTCCCTGAAGTGCAACAAGAAGGTTACTTTCCGCATTGGAAACTGAAGACCACGGGCGTGATCATGCCCGAGGAGCGCCTGACGTGGGGCCAGACGATCGTCTCTGGACTGCAGCACGGGGTCGCAATGTCGGGCGGAACGATTATCGCACCGCTCATCATGGGTTTTGATCCCAATCTGGCATTGCTGTTTTCGGGGCTCGGCACTCTTGTTTTCTTTGTGGTGGTTGCAGGGCGTGTGCCGAGTTACCTGGGCTCGAGCTTCTCCTTTGTTGCAGTCGTGATTGCCGCAACCGGCTATTCCGGGCATGGGCCAAACCCAAACCTGGATGTTGCGCTTGGCGGCATCGTTGTGGCCGGTGTGCTCTACGGCGTCGTCGCTCTGATCGTCATGCATTCCGGCATTGGCTGGGTCGAGCGATTGATGCCGCCAGTCGTAACGGGCGCGGTGGTCGCGGTGATCGGCCTCAATCTCGCTCCTGTGGCCATTAAATCCGTGAACGGAAGCCAATTCGATGTTTGGATTGGGCTGTTAACAGTTCTGATCGTCGGGTTGATTGCCGTGGCAGCGCCGGGCCTCTGGCGTAGACTGCCAATCATCTTTGGAGCTATCGGCGGATATCTGCTGTATTTGCTGCACGCAAATGTCTTCGGGTGGGGGAAGCCCATCGACTTTGCGGCGCTGGCTGCCGCGCCATGGATAGGTTTGCCGAAATTTACCAGCCCAAGCTTCCATGCTGACGCGATCTTCTTGATCGCGCCCGTGGCGATCATTCTCGTCGCCGAGAACGTTGGTCACATCAAGGCCGTCGGCGCGATGACAGGCAGAAGTCTTGATAGCTTCCTGGGTCGCGCGTTTTTGGGAGACAGTCTGGCGACGATTATATCCGCCTTCGGCGGCGGGACCGGCGTCACGACTTACGCCGAGAACATTGGTGTGATGGCGGCGACAAAGGTCTATTCGACTCTTCTGTTCGTCGTTGCCGCCCTCGTCTCTGTCCTGCTGGGCTTCTCGCCAAAATTTGGTGCGCTCATCCTGTCGATCCCGGGTCCCGTCATCGGCGGCTTGTCGATCGTGCTGTTCGGGTTGATAGCCGCCATGGCCGGCCGGATCTGGGTGGAGAATAAGGTAGACTTCTCCAACCCAAGAAATTTGATCACCGTCGCTGCGGCGCTTACGGCCGGCGCCGGCGACCTTACCCTCAAGTTCGGCGCTTTCAAAATGGGAGGAATAGGCACCGCAACATTCGGCGCTATCATCCTCTATCAAATTCTAGCTTGGAACAACGCTGAGGAATAACACCCTGGCGCAGACGGGCCTGCCCCCAGCGTGTTCGATGCCAATTTGTGCGCGGGAGCCGAGTTCCAAACCCCCAACTGCATCCC
>Ga0335076_10003228_pt1 | contig 16369 bp, 10 predicted proteins | sample Lox_Sample_25_FD_206717 | JGI IMG/M metagenome (GOLD analysis project Ga0335076, IMG submission 206717) | Soil microbial communities from Loxahatchee National Wildlife Refuge, Florida, United States - Lox_Sample_2.5 | ecosystem: Environmental > Terrestrial > Soil > Wetlands | place: USA...
GCGAAATGTTTCAACCATCCGGAGGTCACCAACTTGTTGAATGGCAGGAGCCAGTTGTAGCTGAATACAAAGTTGTGAGTGAGATCGAAATTGCAGAGGCCGATGCTCAGCCGCGGGTCGAATGGATAGGTCGAATCTTGCAGGCCCGAGGCATTGTCGAGGCACTTGCTGTAAGTGTAGCCAGCGAGAAAGCTGAGCGAGCCAGTATTGTGCTTGACGCTGACCTGGAGCGAGTTGTAACGGGAATTTGCGACCGTGGTGACATATGGGTTGGTATCAAAGTTGGGGCCAAGAGGGCGCGTACTTGTGAAAGTCTGGCCCGCGAACGGCGAAGACCCGGGTAAGGTCACCCAAACCGTTCCAGCCGGCGGGGTCTCGCCAAACTGCCCGCAGGGCGGGGCCGTCGTTGCAGGATCGAGATTACCCGGATCGCTCAAGTAAAGGCACAGCGCCGGATTCGCGGGGTTGGCTTCGATCGAAGTCACCAGGCGATGTCCCTGGTTTCCAACGTAGCTGGCAGCTACAACCGTATTGGCTCCAACTTCGCGCTCGATGGATAACTCGTAGTGCTCGGAATAAGGCAGCTTGTTGTTGTGAGCGAAAGAGAACCCGTAAGAAATGGGTTCGACTCCGGCCCAATTGAAAGTCGTATCGGGATTCTTCGCCGAAACATTGGTAGAAGGGAATGTGAACGGAAAACGCGGCCATCCTGAAACCACTCCTCCGATGGAACGCACTGAGTAGGGAGCTTCCAGCAGTGGTGGATTGGAACTGCCATAGTAAAGCCCATAAGGCGGATCTCCGACTTCGAGGAACTGCGAGAGATCCTCGACGGACGTGTAGTAGAGTCCAGCACCTGCACGAATGCTCGTCTTTCCGGGACCGCCGAGAATTTTACCCAGCAAACCGGAGGAAACGTTCGGAGAATAGGCAAGACCTAGCCGGGGAGAGAAATTGTGCCACTGCGTGGGAGCCAAAGTGCGGGGAACGCCAGGGTCGCCGGGAACCACCCATCCGGTGGGCGCGCCCGGAAAGACGACAGACTGTTCTCCGGGAATGATGGTTTCGATTTTGTTCTGCGTGTCGTACCAGGGCATGCTCGCTTCCCAGCGCAAGCCATAGTTCAGAACCAGGCTGCTTGTAGCACGCCAACTATCCTGAGCATAGAGAGCATAGTATTTACTGCGCGAATCAAGAATCTGCGGGCTTGCCTGGGTCAGGCTATCCGGTGCGCCGATAAGGAAGTCGGCGAAGTCGATTCCGGTTTCATTCCCGCTGAACGAGTACTGACCGTTTTCCGCCGCCAGATTTCGTTCGTTAATTTGATCGTAATGAAACTGACCGCCAAATTGCAGGCTGTGAGTTCCGATGACCTTGGTGAAATTATCGAGCACCTGAAGGGAGTTGTTGTATTGCCGTGTGCTTACCTGAGGAACGCCGATGGCGAAATTGATGAAGGTGATGTAGGGAACGCCTTCCAGCTTGGGTGCGATTGGGCTAATGCCACCGGCAGGATCGGTCCAGGGAGTAATAAAACCGAGATTCGAGAGGCTATAGTTTGGACCGACACCGCCTTGAGGTTCGGTAAGGTCGATGGTATTGCGCACATAACTTAGCCGGAGCTCATTCACCGCGAACGACCCGAAGTTCTTCGTGTCACCGAGATTGATGAGTTGCGCGCGGCCAGTCGTGATGGCGTTGTAGGGAAAGCCGGCTGCCGGGATTGTCGCTCCACCATTTGGATACGGATCATTCCGGAGATAGTCGTCAGCGAAATAGTAGGCGAAGAGAGTGCCAAATCGCGTGTTCTGATCGACCCGGATCCCACCCTTGTCGTCGCGGAGTTTGGCCGCATACTGGACCGACGCGAAATTGAAGGCTTGGTTGTTGCTCACGTTGGGCTGGGGAATGAGGCCAAGATTCACCATGTTGAGCGCTACCGGAGACCAGGCGGACTTGGGGATCATCGCGTTAGGAAACACACACTGGCTCTGGGTGGTGCATCCTGCAAAGTAGTAGGGCTCGCCATCAGAGATTGTGTTGGGGGCCAAACCCATTCTTTGATTCAGAACACTGGCGAAATTTGGACCGCCTACTGCTCCACCGAGTGAGTCCGCAGAATCGGAGAAGTCTCCCCCAAGATTCGCGGACGAGGGCAGTTGATTCGTCACGGGCGAGGCAGACGTCTCGCGTGTGCCCTCGTAGTCGAGGAAGAAGAACGTTCTATCTTTCCGGATCGGCCCACCGAAGGTTGCGCCAAACTGATTTCTGCGAAGGGTCGGTACCGACTCCGCAAAGTATTGGGTTGCGTCGAAAGCAGTATTGCGAACGAAGTCGTAAGCGCTGCCGTGAAACTGATTCGTGCCGGACTTGGTCACGACATTTACCTGACCGCCACTGTAATTGCCATATTCAGCATCGAAGTTGTTCGTAATGATGCGGAATTCAGAAATGGCGTCGAGGTTCGGAATGATTGCAGCGCCGTTGTTCTTCCCTTCTTCAACATTAGAACCGTTGACCATGAAGCCGTTCGCTGTTTCGCGTTGGCCATTTACGGACTGATTTCCTGAGTTCTGGCTTCCTTCAGGAGAGCGGTCGCTGATTCCGGGCGTTCCTGTGTCGCCGGCTGTGTAAGGCGATACGCCAGGTTGGAGCTTGAGGAGGTCGGTATAACTGCGGCCATTGAGAGGTACGGCCTCGATTCGCTTCGAATCGATGACCTCTCCCATCTGTGTACTCTGAGTCTCTACGGCGACGGAATCTGTGCGAACCTCGACCTTTTCGCTGATCGCGCCAACGTTGAGATTGGCGTCGGCGCGCAGTGCGGAGTTGGCGTCGACCACTAAACCCGTTTTCCGGTACGTCTTGAAACCGGCATGGCTAATCTCAAGGTCGTAAGTGCCGATCGGGAGTGTTGGGAGATTGTAGAAACCCTTTGCGTCGGTGGTGACCGTGGTTCGAACTCCCGTTTGAGTGTTAATCGCGACCACGGAGGCGTCTGAAATTACTGCGTCGGAAGCGTCTGTAACGACGCCGGAGATGCTGCCAGTGATACTCGCCAAAGCCATGCTAACTATGGCAAGAAGAAATGCGACGAGTGTGAGAGAGCGGTTCTGAGTCGAGCGCATGGAGGGTCCCCTCGATCAGGATTCGTGAATTCGAAAGTGCCAACTTTCATTAGATGAAAGCTTGGTTTTCGTGGTGAAAAGCGAAGCCTGATGGAAGGAGGGTTTATCGCAGAAGCGTGGCGCCTGTCAACCATTTACTGGCAGCACGCACACGTGCTGTTTTGTCGAACGGCGGCGCTGGCTGTGAAATGAGTCGGCGCGTGGAGCGGTTACTTCTGCTTAACCGCGATCGCCGAGATTTCGACGCGCGCATCATTGACCAAAGCCGCTGCCTGGATGGTCGCCCTCGCTGGTTTCGGATCAGGAAAAACGGTTTTGTAAATCTTGTTCATCTCGGGGAAGTCATGGATGTCCGCGAGATACACGGTCACCGACGTTACGTCTTTGAGTTCGAAGCCGGCAGCCTTGAGTACCTTTTCGATATTCTCCAAGGCTGCTTTGGTCTCGGGAGCGATCCCGCCGGGCGCTAATTTTCCGGCTTCGTCGGTTCCTTCTTGACCAGCGACGTATAGCGTGTTGCCTGCGACAATTCCGTCGTTGAAAGGCAATCCTCGCGCGGGCGCAAGATTGATCGCCTTATGTTCCTGCGCCTCGACCATCTTCCAGGCTGGAGAGGTTACAAGTGCCAGAGAGAAAATCAGAGCGAGTGAACGAGTTTTGTTCGATTGCATTTGAGAGGTCTCCTTATCGGCGCACGCTTCAGTCTTCCAACATGATTCAAACGGTGTTACAGTCCGCGGACATATATACATCGTGGAGGACGGAATGCACAAATTTCATGTTTTCGAAAAGCGCCGCGTGCGCGTTGCGATTGGCGCGATTGCAGGCTTCATCGCTCTAATCGCTGCAGCGCGGATGCTGGGAGCCCAATCGAATCCGCCATTGTCCGCGGACGGTGAACTGATCGCGCAGTACCGCCATGTCGAAGTTGCCTCAGTTTCTGACGCATTAGAACAAATCACGGGCAAGCGCATGTATATGAGTCATCGCATGCAGCCGATTTTCACAGCGAAATTTGCGGGGTTCGCGCGAACCGTTCTGCTCAAGAAAGATGAAGGAAACAAGGATCCGGAAGCTCTCAGCGGAATGCTGCAAGCGATTGATGACGGAACGACGGATTCAGTCTATGTCATGACGGTCGAAGACGGAGAAGACATCGCAGGCATGGGTGGATTGATGGGCACCGCGATGGCCGCCCGCGGATATGCGGGAGCAGTGATCGATGGCGGTGTGCGCGATGTCGCGTATTTGCGCAAGATCGGGTTCCCTGTATTCGCGACCGGAATCGTTCCCTCGACTTCGGTGCATCACTATCGTTTCGGCGGTTCAGAAATCCCACTGGTTTGCAACGGCGTACCGGTCAACCCAGGAGACATTGTTGTGGCTGACAGCGATGGAGTGGCCGTGGTACCGAAAGCGCAAGCGCAGGCCGTCCTTACCCTGGCTCAACAGATGGATTTTAAAGAGCACTCGATGTATGCAGTCATCGAGCAGATGAAATCGATCGTGGCGGCGGTAAAGAAGTTCGGGCGGCTCTAGCGAAAATGTGGTTGCAGGAAACCGAATTTCATCAGATAATTCGCACTTTCATTTTTGTTGCTCGGGGAAAAGTATGGCCGGCCCGAAACGAACTTATGACATTACAGCCTTGCAGCGTGGGCTGCGGCTGTTGCATCTTTTCAGCGAATCTCCGCGCGGGCTCACCGCGAAACAGGTGACTGGGCTCTCGCGCCTTCCGGTAAGCACGGTTCATCGCTTTCTCGCGAATCTCGTCACCGCCGGATTTCTGAGTTGCGACGGCGATGGCAACTATCACCTGGGCATCGCATGCTTTGCCATCGGTCAGGCTGCCGCGGGGCAGCTCGATATTCGCCGCCTCAGCCTGCCCTATCTCCGGGAATTAAATCTTCAGACGCGCGAGACGATTCACCTCACGGTCCGGCACGGGCTTTCCGCGGTTTACGTGGAGAAACTGGACTCGTCTGAGCCGCTGCGCATTCACTCGAGGATCGGGGCGTCGGTTCCGCTGTACTGCACGGCTGTAGGCAAAGTCATGATGGCTTACATGCCGATTGAAGAGCGCGATCGCATCTTGCCGGAGTTGAATATCCGGCGCCTGACGCCGAACACGGTGGGCAACCTTCAGGAATTGCGAACGGAGTTGTACCGGGTGCGCAAGAACGGGTACGCGTGTGACATGGAGGAACACGAAATGCACATCCGCTGTGTGGCCGCTCCCATCTGGGATCACACTGGCAGCGTGCAATCGAGTCTCAGTATCACTGCGCCAGTCGTGAGGATGCCCGTTACCCGCTTGCGACAGCTGGCGCCGATGATTCAGGCCGCCGGTGTGCAGATTTCCCGTGAACTCGGATATCAGCCGTTGGCAACTCCCGAAAATCGCGCAGCCATGACAAGAGGCAGTGCGGAGGCGGCGAAGCTTGCCAAAGCGACTCTCTAGAATGCGGACGGCATCCTTGTTGCTCGGCCTGGGAATCCTGAGCAGCGTTGCGTGGGCATCGGATACCTCCAATTGTCATGTGAAGGCGGCAGATTTCGCGGGATGGAAAGCTCACGACTTATTCAACCGATGGGTGCACGTCATCATCGTGCCAAAGCTTGGGGGCCGGGTCATGCAGGTTCGCTTCGGTGATCACGACTATCTGTTCGTGAATCCCAAGTACGAGGGGCAATACATTCCTCCGGCAGAGGCTGCGAAGACGAATCACTGGATCAATTACGGTGGCGACAAGCTCTGGCCATTGCCGGAAGGGGCGAACGACGGGGCGCATTGGCCTGGCCCGATTTCCGACGTCCTTGACGACGGGGAATATGCTTTCCGGATTGTGACGGAAGGAGCTGTCTGCCGGGTTCGTCTCGAAGGGACGGTTGATGCGGCTACCGGTTTGCAGTACTCGCGGGAGATTTCAATTGATGGCTCTTCTCCCAAGATTTCGTTTCATGCGGAGATGAAAAACGGGATCGATCACCCGATTCGCTGGTCGATGCAATCGGTGACGCAGTACGACACCGCCGATGCGCAAGACAGGAAACGCTATAACCACAACTTTTGGGCATTCGCTCCGATCAACCGGCAGAGCGCCTTCATTGACGGATACTACGTCCGCGCCGGATTAGCCGACGATCCGTCATTTACCGTCGAGGGCGGTTTATTTGATCTGCATTGGCTTTACCTGGAGAACGAAGTCTGGCTCGACTCTGATGCCGGCTGGATCGGGGTTGTGGACGATTCCTCGCAATTCGGCATGATCGAGGAATTTCATTTCACCCGGACTGCCGAGTATCCGGGCCATGCGTCAGTAATTTTTTACAAGAATGGGGCAGCACTCGAACTTGATTCGAACGGCATGCCTCAAATGCGATCGGGGGATCCCGATCATGCTCCGTACTACATGGAAGCGGAACTCAACAGCCCCATGGTCGCGTTACGTCCGGGCGAATCGTATGAATTTGACACGTGCTGGTTCCCGGTGCGGGCCAGCAGGAATTTGAAATCGGTCGGAGTCTCCGGAACGGTGGAAAGTGTGCTGTCCGCATCCATTGAAAACGGCCAATTGCAGCTATCCGGACAGTTTGGAGTGTTCTTCGCAGGCACCTTGAGCGCCCACCTTTTTGATCAGCATGGCGCCGAGCGGACAGTCGCGTTGCGGCAAGTTGATCCTTTGCAATTGTTGCACCTGACGGAGACAATCGCAGTCACTTCGCGACCCGTACGAGTTGATCTTCATGTTGAAGACGCGGACGGCAAGGATCTTGGCACTCTTGCTTCCTCCGAACTCGCCTCGGCAGGAAAGGGGATGCGAGATTGACGCGAGCGCTCCACATCCTGGTGTTCTGTACTTCACTCGCCATGGCTGCTGACAATGGCACTCCTTCGGTGAAGATCGACGTGCGATCACAAGATTTGCTCGTGCAGCCTGCCGCAGAAAACTGGATCTCGTACAACGGCGACTATTCTGGCCGCAGATACAGCGGCCTTTCACAAATCAAACCTGCAGATCTCCCGCAGTTGCGGGCTGCATGGGTCTTTCACGCGCGGAATACGAACTGGCTGGAAAACACTCCTGTCGTGGTCGACGGAATGATGTTTGTGACGGCGGCCAATGATGCTTTCGCGCTTGATGCCCGCACCGGACGCGTGGTTTGGCACCACGCGCGGGCAACGTCCGAAGGCTTGATTGACGATGCGGCGAGGCACGTCACCCGCGGTGTTGCCGTCTGGCACGACCGCGTCTTCATGGAGACGGACAACGCCCACCTGCTTTGCCTGGATGCGCGATCGGGGAATCAGATTTGGGATGTCGCGTATGCGGATTGGAACAAGAACTATGGAGCGACCAGTGCGCCGTTGCTGGTGAAAGACAAAGTCCTGGTCGGAACGTCGGGAGGAGACGACGGAGTACGTGGCTTCGTCGCGGCCTATGATGCCATGAGCGGAAAATTAGCCTGGCGATTCTGGACGATCCCCGGTCCAGGCGAATTCGGTTCAAGCAGTTGGCCCGGTAACGCGTACTTGCGAGGCGGTGGCACAACGTGGATGCCCGGCACATTCGATCCGGCGCTCAATCTCATTTTCTGGGGAACGAGCAATCCAGCTCCTGATTTCAACGACGATGTCCGTCCGGGCGACGACCTCTACACTGACTGCGTTCTGGCGCTGGACGCCGATAGCGGCAAACTGAAGTGGTATTTCCAGTTCACGCCGCACGACCTTTTCGACTACGACGCGGTCGAAACTCCGATGCTGATCGATGCCGCTTTTAAAGGCGAGAATCGGAAATTGCTGGTGCAAGCGAACCGTAACGGCTATCTTTACGTGCTTGATCGGACCGATGGAAAGTTCCTGGCAGCGACTCCTTTCGTGGAAAAACTGAACTGGGCGAAAGGAATCGATGAGCAAGGCCGTCCGATCCGGACAAATGTCAGGCCGACACCGTCCGGGAGCCGCGTGTGTCCGGGATACTCGGGTGCGACAAACTGGTATTCGCCTTCTTATAACGAAACAACACACATGGCATATTTTCTTGCGCTGGAGGAATGTGAAACCTATTTCTCCCAGCCGACGCAGCCTTTCCACGAGGGCAAGGAGTACTACTCCACGGGAGTAAAACACATAGCGGGCGAGACGTCGCAGAAGTTTCTTATCGCGTACAACCTCGAGACGAATTCCCTGGCGTGGAAATATCCGCAGACCGGGCGCGGTCATTCTTCAGGTGGGACGATGACGACCTCGGGAGGCCTGGTTTTTTTCGGAGACGATGCCGGTTCCTTCGAAGCAGTTGATGCTCAGACCGGCAAGCCCCTGTGGCACTTCAACACGGGGCAAGATATCACCGCATCTCCGATGACGTATGCGGTCGATGGCAAGCAATACATCGCGATCGCCGCGGGCAGTGATGTATTCGCATTCGCTTTACCTTGATCAGGTTGTTAAAAGTTCTGCAGTGAAGGAGCAAATTATGAATGTTACTCTCACTCGCCGGATGTTCGCGCAGCGCCTCGCTTCAGTGCTCTCCCTTTTGGGTTTCTCGACGGCTGTGTCGGTTGACAGCAGGGCGCAGACCTCCTCTGCGGCAGAAGCGAGCGGAATCCGGAAGCTGAATGCAGAAGGAAAACCGGGCAGCGAAAAAGACGTCATCATGCCAGCCGTCGTTCACAACGGTTTGATCTATGTATCAGGCGTAGGTGCGCACGATGCGCGCGATGCAAAAGAATGGACCATCGAATCCCACACCAGCATGGTCATGGACAAAGTGAAAAAGATGGTGGAAGTTGGCGGGGGCACGATGGACACTGTTCTTCAGGTCTCGGTTTACCTGGTGAAAATCGAACATTGGGATGGGATGCACAAGGTGTTCGCGACCTATTTCCCTCATGGCGGCCCGGCTCGCACAACTGTGGCTGTGGCAGCGCTCCCCGGTGATTCGCTGGTCGAGATCAACTGTATCGCCGCAGTTGCAAAGAAGTAGTTTCAAAAGGAGATGGTCATGGGTATCACGTCCAATTGGAACCGTAGAGGTTTTCTGGGAACCGCTGCCGCAACCGTGGCAACGATATTTGCGCCTCGCAAGTTATTTTCAGCCGCACGAACAGCGACTAAAGGAGGCGTGTCTGTAAGCGGATTTGGACAGACTGGGAATCCCTACGAAGAACTTGGCGTCACTACAGTCATCAACTGCCAAGGCACGATGACCATGCTCGGTGGCTCATTGCTGCGGCCCGAGCTTGAGGCCGTGATGGGGATGGCCGGCCGCCATTTTGTGAGTATCCCCGAGCTGGAACTGGTCGCGGGTAAACGAATCGCCGAAATGCTCAAACTACCCGAGGGATATACCGCGCTGGTGACCTCTGGAGCCGCGGCCGCGATTCAGTCAGGATTGGCGGGCATCCTTACTGGCGACAATGAAGCACTCATCCGGCAGTTGCCTGATCTGACCGGCATGAAGTCCGAAGTCATCATCCAGAAATCGCATCGTAATCCCTTCGATCATCAGCTGCGTTCTACCGGGATAAAACTGATTGAGGTCGAGACGCGCGATCAGCTGCGGCAAGCGGTCAACGATCACACCGCGATGATGCACTTCACGAACTTTGCCAATGCTGCGGGGCAGATCAAAGTCGACGAATGGGCCAAACTGGCCAAGCAATACAATCTTCCCTGCATGAATGACGCGGCGGCCGATACGCCTCCAGTTTCGCATCTGTGGGACTACACCAACATGGGATATGACCTCGTGACCTTTAGCGGCGGGAAGGCCATTCGGGGACCACAGTGTGCCGGCCTGCTGATTGGCCGCAAGGACCTGGTCGCGAATGCATTGTTGAACAACAGTCCACATGAGGACACGCTCGGGCGAAGTCAGAAAGTCGGTAAAGAGGAAATCATTGGCATGGTGAAGGCGCTCGAGCTGTACCTGGCAGAGGACCACGAGGCTTTGGAACGCGAGTGGCAGAGTCGCTTGGCAGGAATTGCGCGCGAACTCGCGAAAGTTCCCGGGGTTACGACTGCATTTTTTACGCCCGATATTGCCAACCACGTGCCGCACATGCAGATTCTCTGGGATTCAAGAATCTCGCTTGCTCCCCACGACGTTTCGAAGATGCTGCGGAGTTCCAAGCCGTCGATTGTGGTGGCAGTTGGGGAGGAGCGCCCGGGCCTCACCATGAATTCGTTCATGCTGCAGCCGGGCGAGGACAAGATCGTCGCAGAACAACTGGTTCGAGTTTTGCGCGAGCACGCTGCGTAGAAATCGGCGGGGAGCCCTGTTGACGAACGAGAAGACAACCCGTGTGCGGTGGTTTCTGGTGTTCTGGCTTTTTGTGCTGAGCGCCGTGTCTTATCTCGATCGGGTCAATATCTCCATCGCAATCTTATCAATTGCCGATACGTATCACCTGACCGATGTCCAACTCGGCAAGATGTTCAGTGCACTACTAGCCGGCTACGCTTTGTTTCAGACAGTCGGCGGACGATTGGCAGATCGCTTCGGTCCGCGACGCGTACTCGCGGGTGGAGTGCTTTGGTGGGGACTGTTTACGGCCCTGACGGCGCTTGTTCCGGCCGGCATCAGCAGCGCACTGCTGTTATTTATGGCGGTGCGTTTTCTTCTTGGCAGCGGCGAGGCGGTGATCTATCCCGCTGCAAATCAATTCGTCTCGCGATGGATTCCAGTTCGAGAGCGCGGCATTGCGAATGGATGGATTTTTGCAGGCGTTGGCGCAGGCGCTGGCCTGACACCTCCTCTGATTACCTATTTCATGGTGCATTACGGTTGGCGCTCGTCATTCTGGGTGTGTGCGGGAATTGGACTTGTAGTCGGCGCGATCTGGTTCATGGAGGCTCGCGATACCCCCGCTCAGCACGAACGCGTCTCCCGGTCTGAACTCGCCGCTATCGAATCTGGCCTGACTGCGAGATCGGATGATCATGGCGGTATCGTTCCGTGGAAGAGCGTCGTGAAGAGCCGTGAAGTGTGGGCCGTCACTGCCAGCTACTTCTGCTACGGTTACGTGGCGTGGATCTTTTTTGCCTGGTTCTATCGCTATCTCGCAAAAGTTCGCGGATTGGACCTGAAGGCGAGCGCCTTCTACTCGATGCTTCCGTTTATCGCCATGCTGGTGTGTTGCCTGATTGGTGGCGGCATCAACGACTGGGTGACCAAGAGGCGCGGTCCACGCTGGGGGCGCTGCGTTCTGGCGTCGGTCTCTATGGTCGCGGCTGGCGTATTCATCGCCTTTGGGGCTCACGTTCAAGGAACGCGCCTGGCGAGTCTGATCTTGGCAGGCGGAGCAGGCGCGCTGTATCTCTCGCAAAGCTCCTTCTGGTCGATAACCGCCGACATCGCAGGAAAGTCCGCGGGTTCGGTTTCAGGATTCATGAACATGGGAAACCAGGTCGGCGGAGCTGTCACCGGTTCGTTGACTCCGTGGATCGCATTGCACTACGGCTGGACAGCATCATTTCTGCTGGCGGCGGTTTTGAGCTTAGTGGGCGCTTTTTTTTGGTTGGTGGTAGATCCGCTGCATACGCTGGGCCGCAACGATACGGCGCAATCGAATGGTGCGCAACATTCGTTGAGCCAAGAAACATCTCATGCAGCTCCGGCGAGTTCGTAATCCATGCCGACTCTAAATGTAAAACCGAAAGAGGAATGTGCGTGGGATCTGGTTAGCCTGGGCGAGGTGATGCTACGCCTCGATCCCGGCGACGAGCGTATTGCAACCACTCGTCATTTCCGCGCATGGGAGGGCGGCGGTGAATATAACGTAGCGCGCGGACTGCGGCGCTGTTTTGGGATGCAAACTGCCGTGGTGACCGCGCTGGCCGACAACCCGGTTGGCCGCCTGGTCGAGGACTTGATGCTGCAGGGAGGTGTTGGCCAGAAGTATGTCCGTTGGCTGCCTTTTGACGGAATCGGGCGCAGCGTCCGGAACGGCTTGAACTTTACGGAACGGGGTTTCGGCGTCCGCGCGGCCTTGGGTTGCTCAGATCGTGGACATACAGCGGTCTCGCAGCTCAAGCCAGGCGATATCGACTGGGAGCAGATTTTCGCGAAAGACGGGGTGCGCTGGTTCCACACCGGGGGCATTTTCTGCGGGTTGTCGGAAACAACTCCCCTCGTGGCGCAAGAGGCGATGGAAGCGGCGAAGCGAGCCGGGGTCGTCGTCTCGTTTGATCTGAACTATCGTCCCTCACTTTGGAAATCAATTGGCGGGAAAGAGCGGGCGCAAGAGACTAACCGCCGGTTGGCACGCCTCGTGGATGTAATGCTCGGAAATGAGGAAGACTTCACCGCCGCTCTCGGTTTCGCAGTACCTGGCCTTGACGAACAACATTCAACGCTGGAGACTGCGGGATTCAAACGGATGATCGAGAGCGTCGTGAAAGAGTATCCACGACTTTCGGTGATTGCCACCACGCTGCGCTACGCAAAAACTGCAACGCTCAACGATTGGGGTGCACTTTGCTATTGCTGTGGGACTTTTTATGAAGCACCCAGACGAGAAGACCTGGAAATCTACGATCGTGTGGGAGGCGGCGACTCCTTTGCCTCAGGTTTGATTTATGGCTTCATGTCGGGCATGGGGCCGCAGTGGGCAGTGGAATGTGGCGCAGCGCATGGTGCATTGGCGATGACCACTCCCGGCGACACAAGTATGGCGACGCTGCCGGAAGTGCTGCAAGCCATGAACGCACGGACCGCACGGATTGAACGATAAAGAGAGGCAGCGGCGCATTTTCATCCTGGAAGGCTATGACGATTGAGGCAGTCATCAGGCGAATTGGTGAAGTTGGAATCATCCCAGTAGTGCGGGCAGCGAGCGTGGATGATGCTACTCGCGCCGTCGAGGCGATTTGTGCGGGCGGAATACCCATCATCGAAATTACGATGACGGTGCCGGATGCGCTTTCGGTCATCCGCGAAGTCATACGGCAGCATGGAGGTAAGGCGCTGGTCGGCGCCGGTACAGTGACCACTCAGCAGCAGGCGGACGACTGTGTCCGTGCAGGAGCTCAATTCCTGGTGAGCCCGGGCCTTGCCGCTCCCGTTCTATCCGTTGGACGAGCAAGCGGCGTTCTTGCAATTCCCGGTGCGCTGACGCCGACTGAGCTGATGACCGCTCATGATCACGGCGCGAAGCTGGTCAAAATTTTCCCGTGCGGAAATTTGGGCGGCCCTAAGTATCTTCGTTCGCTGAGGGCTCCTTTCCCCGGGGCGTCCTTGATTCCGACTGGCGGGGTTAGCGCGGCAAATGCTGCAGACTTCATCGCTGCTGGGGCGTTCGCACTCGGAGTGGGTGCTGATCTCGTTGACGCGAAGGCTTTGCGTGAAGGAAGGACAACAGATATTACGGCTGCCGCGTGCCAACTCGTGGCTGCCGTGGCGCAAGCGCGAAACGCGCTCGCCTCTCCTGCCAACCAATAACCCCTGTCGATTGATCCCGCCTTGACCGTCTCGAAACTCGGATGTTAGCTTTCGGATTCATATTCGAAATTGAAGGGGAATATTCTGAGCCGCTCGGAGAACCCGCGCCGTCCGGTCGATTTGGAGCGGCGTAAATTTCTGGCCCAATTTTGTCAGGGAGCCGGAGTGGCGCTGATCCCTCACACTCTGTGGGGGCTTTCGTTGCCCGAGGGGGCGAACCCGCAGAATGGTCCCGCATCTGGCGGCGTATTTCAAATTCACCCAAATTATCGAAGTGCTCGTCCACTGGATGCGACTCTGTCGAAAGTCGATCCCGGTTCTGACGAATTCATCAACGAGAAGTACGCCGAACAGATTGAGGCAATTCTCACTGAGTGGAGCGATGCCCTGAGACTTTCGCCCAGAGCGCCGCAAGGCATGGCGAAATGGTTTGCGCCCGATTTCTCCGGGAGTTCGTTTCAGCCAATGGAGTCAAAAGTCGTTCGGTCTGGATTAGGCCTCGAGATACGACGCAACTCGTTCGCCGCAAACGATTCCTTAAGCACCGATTCCTTTCTCCGGAGCCTGGAATCCACGTTCGAGCAGTTTTCGGCCATCCTCACTGCCGAGTTCCAGATCACTTACATCGACTCTATTGATGGGAAGGTTGGGGCAGCGAGCGGAAATTCGCCTGAGCTTCACACGCGTGTGCGTTATGAGATCGTCGGCGCCGTTCGAGAATTCCACCGTGAGCAACGCATCGGTGATTGGGAACTTACATGGGAAAGGTCAGCTTCGGGCAATTTCAAAATCAAGCACTGGAGCGTAGGGGATGAGACACAGGCGCGCTCCAACTCCCAAGTCTTTGCAGACGTCACGAGTGCGGCTTTCGGCAGCGTTGATTCCTATAAAGCGCAAATGCTCCACGGCATCGATTACTGGCGCACCGTCCTTGACAGTGCGTGTGGAATCGATATCTACGGACACAACGGGGTTTCATTCGCCGATATCGACAATGACGGATTCGATGATTTGTACGTCTGTCAGCCCGCCGGCTTGCCCAATCGGCTCTATCGCAACCTCGGCGACGGGACATTCGAGGACGTCACTGCAAGTTCGGGCCTGGGCATTCTGGAAAACACAGCCTGTGCGCTTTTCGCCGATTTCAATAATGACGGCTGGCAGGATGTGATTCTCGTCCGCGCCAACGGCCCTCTGCTCTTCATGAACGAGGGTGGAGGCAAATTCCGGCAGAAACACGACGCCTTTCAGTTCGCTCACCCTCCGCAGGGAACCTTCACTGGCGCCGCGGTTGCCGACTACGACCGCGACGGCTGGCTGGACATTTACTTCTCTCTCTACTCCTACTACCAGGGAACCGGGCAGTATCGGTATCCGTTGCCGTATCACGACGCCGAGAACGGGCCTCCGAATTTCTTGATGCACAACAATCATGATGGAACGTTCCGCGACGTTACTGCGGAGTCTGGCCTCAATCAGAACAACACCCGATACAGCTTCTGTTGCGCGTGGAACGACTTCAACCGCGACGGCTGGCCCGATCTTTACGTAGTCAACGACTTCGGGCGCAAGAATCTGTATCGAAATAACGCCGACGGAACTTTCACCGACATTGCCCAGCAGGCTGGCGTTGAGGATGTGGGCGCGGGCATGAGTGTTGCCTGGCTCGACTATGACAAGGATGGCGCTGAGGATCTTTATGTAGGAAATATGTGGACCGCTGCGGGTGTGCGGGTGTCGATGCAGGACAATTTCAAGCCGACTTCCCCGCCGGCGGTCCGCGCGCTCTATCAGAAACACGCGATGGGGAACTCATTATTCCGCAACGTGGCGGGCAAGAGTGGGACATTCGAAGACAAAACTGCCGATTCGAGAGCGGGTCTCGGTCGCTGGGCGTGGTCGAGTGATAGTTTCGATTTTGACCACGACGGTTATCCAGATCTTTATATTGCCAACGGAATGGTCTCGGGGCCATCGCGAAGGGATCTCAACAGTTTTTTCTGGCGGCAAGTTGTGTCGCGATCTCCCGACGATGCGCGTCCCTCGCTGGAATATGAGCAGGGATGGAACGCGATCAACGAATTGATTCGCTCCGATGGAAGCTGGAGCGGTTATGAAAGAAATGTCTTCTACGCCAACAATCGGGATGGAACTTTTTCGGATGTTTCCGGTGCGGTGGGAATGGATTTTATTGAAGACGGGAGATCATTAGCCCTGGCCGACATCGACCATGATGGCCGGCTCGAGATCTTGTTGAAAAACCGCAATGCCCCTCAGTTTCGGCTGCTGAAGAACGTTCTGCAGGAACTGCCGCCCTCGATCTCATTCCGTCTGCGAGGAACCAAGAGCAACCGCGACGCGATCGGCGCGGCGATTGCTGTCGACACCGGCTCAGCGCGGCAGACGCGAATGCTGCAAGCGGGATCTGGGTTTCTATCGCAGCACTCCAAAGATGTCTTCTTCGGATTGGGAAACGCAGGCGAGACGGTATCCGCATCAATCCGATGGCCGAGTGGGCTCGTTCAAGAGTTCCACGGACTTCCGGTGAATCATCGGATTTGGTTGGTGGAGGGAGCCGCACCCACAAGAATGGAGGCGTTCAAATCAGACAACAAAACCTATAGCGGGCACGATGGGAACCAGCAACTCGAGGTCTTACCAACCAGAATCGAGACTTGGCTTCTCGCGCCGGTGCAGGCTCCTGACTTTTCACTGCCCGATTTGTCCGGGGAAACAAAAACACTTTCCGGAATGCGCGGGAGGCCCGTTCTTTTGTGTCTCTGGACCGCGCAA
>Ga0335076_10003229_pt1 | contig 16363 bp, 16 predicted proteins | sample Lox_Sample_25_FD_206717 | JGI IMG/M metagenome (GOLD analysis project Ga0335076, IMG submission 206717) | Soil microbial communities from Loxahatchee National Wildlife Refuge, Florida, United States - Lox_Sample_2.5 | ecosystem: Environmental > Terrestrial > Soil > Wetlands | place: USA...
ACATAGCTGAATTTAAAATCGAGCTTGAAGTCTGCTTTTGGACATTCAACGACGATCATAAGCGCTGAGGATTGCTGTGTGTTCGTGGGTGGGCTGGCTGCGGCATGACTGTGGACTTCCGGTTTTGGCCCTTCGCGACATATTGCAGTGCCGCGCGAGTTTAGTCGCCAACGGCGCATAGCGGAAGTCGAGGCGCGGCCGTTTATTGCAGAGGGCGACGCTCGTGACCCTTTCAACCGCTCGATATTGCTCCGCGACAACAAAGGGCTCCGAGCATCGGCATGGAGTTCGAAGCGTTCAGTTCGTATTGATTTCGTCTGTCAGGATTGGCCCGAACAGAACTCAGCGCTGACCGTCGAACTTCATCATCTGAAATTGCTTGTTGATGCGCCAATCATCCGGTGTGGTGGAGGGCGTCATACCGGGCAGCGCGAGGTCGGCGACGTAGCCCTTGATGTTGGTCGCCTGCTTCATGATGTTTGCGCGCGTAAGATCGTCGCTGCATTGCTTGAGGATATGCACTAGAAGTGCCGCGGTTGAGTAGCCGTACGTCGCGATCCCGCTGTTAGAGTCTTCACCCGAAGCATATTTTGCCATGAAAGCCTTGTAGCGTTTCATACCCTCGTCGTCAGCCCATTGAGGGTCCAGTGGGTCTTTGCCGTAATTGACCGAAATGATGCCTTTGGCGTTCTCAAGGCCGGCTGGGATCAGCGTTTGGCTGACGGTGAAGCGTTGATATCCAGAATCTGAACGGGCTTCCAGCCAAGTTCAGCAGCTTTCCTGATCGCCTGCGCGCCGAATTTCGGCGTGGTAATATTATAGAAGAGGTCGGCGCCGGAAGATTTCAGCGTCACCATTTGCGAGTCGACGGTCGGATCGGACAGTTCGTAGGACGCCTCCGCGATGATCATGTTCGCCTTCGCCCCGAGCGCGTCCTTTAAGCCCTTCACGTAATCTTTCCCCAGATCGTCATTCTGATAGAGAATGGCGATTTTCGCGTTTGGATGGTTGGCAAGAATAATATATTTTGCGTAGATATGCCCTTCGGACTGGTAGTTAGGGTTGAAAGCGATTGTCCATGGGAAATGCTTCGGATCAGTGAACCGCGTCGCGCCAGTCGAGGCCAGAAGCTGCGGCACTTTCTTTTCGTTCAAATATTTCTGCACGGCGGCATTCGGCGGCGTGCCGATGATCTGAAAGGTCGTAAGCACTTCGTCGCTCTCAACAAGCTTGCGCACCTGCTCGACCGTCTTCGGCGGGTTGTAAGCATCGTCGTACTGAATAAGATTGATCTTGCGCCCGTTAATTCCACCCTGCTCGTTGATCAGCGGATATAGGCGGCCTGGACCTTCCCTATGCTGCCGTAGGCAGAAGCCGGTCCGCTAAGAGGTATTGTCTGACCGACCTTAATCTCCGTATCGCTCGCGCCGGTGTCATATTGCTTTTGTGCGAGCGAGGGCGTTGCGAATGTCGCGCCGAGCACCGATGCGACAGCGGTCGACCTGAATAGACTCGTGCCTTCCTCCCCGAAAATGCGGTCGCGATATTCGCCGCTCCGTCGTTCGTGAGCTATACTAGCGCGAAAGCCGTCCATTGGCAGCCGTATCGCGCCGCAGCAGCGCGATTCTCGCGACCCACAACTGGCCCATCACGATCACGCCTGATGGGGGGCGCGATTGGTTGGTGGCCTTCAGGTGGCGTCACCCCCTTGGACCCGCACGCGATGTCCGTTGATGGCACAAAGCTGACGGGGCTCTAGGGGTGAGCCATGTCCGCTTCTGGGTGAAATGCAGACATCCATAACGTCTTATCTGCGATTGGCCGCTATTGGCGCAAAGCAGCAGCTCGCGGCGGTCGGAACCCACGCTCAAGCGGTGGTCTTGTTGCGGCCCTGGGCCTTGGCATGCTCCGGCGAGGATTGTCGTATACCGGGACCCGAATGCACATGAACAGCTTTGGCGGTCAGCGGTTCACTGCATTCCGAGCAGACCATTACGGGATCGAACATCTTCTTGCAGCTCTTATGTTCGTGCAGCAGCGGCCGACCGCGCGAGTCAACCATGTGGATGTTGCCCCAGTGCACGATCGACATGATGATCGGATAGAGGTCGAGACCCTTCTGCGTCAGGATATACTCGTAGCGCTTGGGCGCTTCCTGATAGGGAATCTTGCGCAGCACGCCGAAGCGTACGAGTTTCTTTAGCCGGTCGGCCAGCAGGTGCCGGGTAATCCCAAGCGATGACTGGAATTCGTCGAACCTGCGGATACGAAGAAAGCATTCGCGCAGGATGAGCAGGCTCCAGCGGTCACCGATAACCGCCACGGTGCGGGCCAACGAGCATGGCTCCTCTTCGAGAGCATCCCATTTCATCAACGTCTCCAGCGATCTCCGACGACAATAAAAATAAATTCTAAATCAGAACTCATGATATTTCAATGGGATGTTATGGCCAATATTGTTGAACGATAGGCATCATATTGACAGTTCTAAAATAGAACTCTATCGATTACGGCACGATCCATCGGGCGGCAAGATAGCCGCCGCTCATCGAAGGAAAGGGCGTTCCATGGCCGCTCCGTTCACAGTCGAGTTCCACTTCGATTTCGGCAGTCCCAACGCCTATCTTGCCGAACTGGCGCTGCCGGCGATCGAGCAGCGTGCGGGCGTCAAGTTCGACTACGTCCCGGTATTGCTCGGCGGCGTCTACAAGGCGACCGGCAACACGTCGCCCGCCGAGTCGCTGCGCGGGATCAAGAACAAGCCTGAATACAACGCACTCGAGACCCAGCGCTTCCTGCGCCGCCACAACATCACGAAATTCAAGCTGAACCCGTTCTTTCCGGTAAACACCCTGACACTGATGCGGGGTGTCGTCGCAGCCGAGTTCGAAGGACTGTTCGAGCCCTATTTCCGCGCCGCCTACCATCACATGTGGGTGGAGCCAAAGAAGATGGACGACCCGCAGGTCTTTCGCGAAGCATTCCTTGCTTCCGGGCTGGACATTGATCGCATCATCGCCCGTGCCCAGCAGGACGACGTCAAGAAGAAGCTGATCGAGAACACCAATGGCGCTGTGGCACGCGGCACGTTCGGTTCGCCGACATTCTTCGTCGGCAACGAGATCTATTTCGGCAAGGACAGTCTACGCGAGGTCGAGGAGGAAATCCTGGCCCAGTTGGGCACGACGCGGCGCAAGACTGCGTGAACCTCGGGATTAGAGCCAAAAGAGCCCAGAAAAGGCTGAGCAACGGGAGGTGTCGTTGGTGAGTTGGCAGCAGGCCGCAGCCGAGATCGTGAATGCCTTACCGCATCGCATCCACGAGGTGATGGACCGGTATGTCGCTGCTACACCCGACCGGACGGCGCTGATCGACGATAAGGCCAGGCTGACCTATCGCGAGGCGCCGCGCAGCGACAATTCGGTCGGTACCCTGATTTCGGGCATCGAGGCCAGAATCGTCGGGCGCGGCGGCGCCGCGATGGCGAACGACGAGATCGGCGAATTGCATGTCCGCGGTCCCAACGTAATGCGCGGCTATGACCGCGCGCCCGATCTCACGGCGAAAGCGATCGATCCGAACGGCTGGTTCAACACCGGCGACCTCGCGCGCTTAGAGGGCGATGCGCTGTTTATCATCGGGCGCACCAAGGAGATGATCATCCGTTCCGGCTTCAATGTCTATCCGGCTGAGATCGAGGCGGTGCTGAGTACCCATTCCGACGTGGTTCAATGCGCCGTGGTCGGGCGGTCGGTCGAGGGTAACGAAGAGATCGTGGCCTTCGTCCAGGTGCAAGGGCGCCACGGCAACCGCGCAGGACCTCATGGCGCATGTCGCGCCGCAGCTCACCTCCCACAAGCGGCCGTCCGAGATCATCCTGATGGACGCGCTGCCCCCTACCTCGACGGGCAAGCTGCTGAAACACAAATTGGCGGAGTCGCTGCGCACATGAAGCGGGCGAGATCGCTTCACCCCTAGCAAAGCCGGAGAAGATCCTTGCAAAAGAGAGACAGAACGGTTGCGGTGATCGGCGCCGGCGATTTCATCGGCGGCGAGATTGCCAAAAAGTTTGCCGCCGAAGGCTTCACCATCTTCGCTGGCCGCCGTAACGGCGACAAGCTCGCGCCGCTGGTCAAGGAGATCGAGGCTGGGGGCGGCGAGATCCATGCCCGTTCGCTCGACGCGCGCAAGGAAGAGGAGATCGTCTCCTTCCTCAACGACGCCGACAAGCATGCGCCGCTGGAGGTTTGCATCTTCAACATCGGCGCCAACGTCAACTACCCGATTCTGGATACCACCGAACGGGTGTTCCGGAAGGTCTGGGAGATGGCGTGCTACTCCGGCTTCCTCGCCGGACGCGAGGCGACGCGGCTGATGTTGCCGCGCGGCGAGGGCAACATCTTCTTCACCGGCGCTACCGCGTCGCTGCGGGGCGGTTCCGGCTATGCGGCCTTTGCCAGCGCCAAATTCGGCCTGCGCGCCGTGGCGCAAGCGATGGCACGCGAACTGGGTCCGAAGAACATCCATGTCGCGCATCTCATCATCGATTCCGGCGTGGATACCGAATGGGTTCGCCAGCGCCGCATCGAAGCACTGGGACCGAACGCGCTCGACAATCCCGACTTGCTGATGCCGCCTTCGTCGGTCGCGGCGTCCTACTGGCAGCTCTATCAGCAGCCGAAGAGCGCTTGGACGTTCGAACTGGAAATCCGCCCGTTCGGCGAAAAGTGGTAGGGAGCACCTACGATGGAACTCGCGCTTTCGCCTGAGGATGTGGCGTTTCGCGACGAAGTGCGCGCCTTCATCGCGGAGAATTATCCGCAGGAAATGCGCGTTACCAATCCGGAGACCGACCTGACCAAGGAGCAGATGCTGCTATGGCACCGCATCCTGCACAGGAAGGGTTGGATCGCGCCGCTCTGGCCGAAGGAGTATGGCGGGCCCGGTTGGTCGATCACGCGGCGTTTCATCTTTGAACAGGAGACCACGCGTGCAGGCACGATGCCGCCTTTGGCGTTCAGTGTCACCATGGTCGGTCCAGTAATCTACACGTTCGGGAGCGGCGCGCAGAAGCAGAAGTTTCTGCCCCGTATCCTGTCGGGCGAGGACTGGTGGTGCCAGGGTTATTCCGAGCCGGGATCGGGCTCTGATCTCGCCACCGTTCGCACCAGAGCGGTGCGCGACGGCGACCATTACATCGTCAACGGCCACAAGACGTGGACCACGCTGGCGCAGCACGCCGACTGGATCTTTTGCCTGGTCCGCACCGATCCGACCGCAAAACCGCAATCCGGCATTTCGTTCCTTCTGATCGACATGAAGTCGCCGGGCGTCACCGTGCGTCCGATCATCACCATCGACGGATCGCACGAGGTCAATGATGTTTTTCTCGAAGACGTGCGCGTCCCGGTCGAGAACCTGATCGGCGAGGAGAACAAGGGCTGGACTTACGCGAAATTCCTGCTCGGCAACGAGCGCACCAGCATGGCCGGCATCGGCCGCTCGACGCGCTACATCGACAAGCTGAAGAAGATCGTAAAGGCCGAGATTCCGGCCAACGATCCCGCACATGTCGAATTTGTCAGGGACATCGCCCGCGTCGAACTCGACGTACTGGCGCTGGAGGCAACCGAGCTACGCGTCGTGGCGCAGATGGCGCGTGGCATCGATCCCGGGCCGGCGGCGTCGTTGTTCAAGATCCGCGGCACGGAAATCTTCCAGAACATCACCGAACTGACCCATCGTGCGATCGGCAATTACGGCCTGGCGATCCGCGAACATCCGGTCAGCGCCAACCGTTTCATGCCAGGGCCGGACTACGGCCATGCCGCGTCGGAGAAATATCTGAATTCACGCAAGCTCTCGATTTACGGCGGATCCAACGAGATTCAACGCAACATTATCGCCAAAGCGGTACTCGGCCTCTAGCGACCGGCAAACAGGGGAATCGGATGGATATCCAGCTTACGGAAGAGCAGGAACTGCTGCGATCCAGCGTCCAGCGGCTGTTGCGCGACCAGTATGATTTCGAAGCGCGCCGCAAGATCGTCACGGGCGAGGAGGGTTTTGGCCGTAAACAATGGGAAGCGTTCGCCGAGCTCGGCCTGCTCGGTGCGCCGTTCTCCGAACACGTCGGCGGTCTTGGTGGTGGGCCGCTGTCGACCATGATCATCATGCAAGAGTTCGGCCGTCAACTCGTAGTCGAGCCGTTTGTCGAAACCGTGGTGATCGCCGGCGGCCTGCTCGAGCACACGGGATCCGAGGAGCAGAAGCAGGGTTTTATCCCCGACATCATCGCCGGCACGAAGACCTGGGCGCTGGCCTGGACCGAAAAGGGCTCGCGGTTCGATCTCGCCAACGTCGTAACCACGGCGCGACGCGAAGGCAGGGAATACGTGCTGAACGGTGAAAAGACTGCGGTGATCGGAGCGCCCTGGGCAGACCATCTGATCGTCTCCGCCCGTACCTCCGGCCATCGTCACGATCGTGGCGGCGTCAGCCTGTTCGTGGTCGATCGCCGCGCCGCCAATCTCGACCTCCAGAGCTTCAAGACCATCGACGGCCGCCGCGCGGCCGAAATCAGCCTGCGCGACGTACGTGCCCAGTTGCTCGGCCATGAAGGCGAGGGCGTTGTCGCGCTGGAAGCCTGCCGTGACCGCGCAGTCGGCGCGCTCTGTGCGGAAGCAGTCGGCGCGATGGCCGAACTGAACGCCGCGACGCTGGAATACGCCAAGACCCGAAAGCAGTTCGGCACCACGATTGGCTCCTTTCAAGTGCTGCAGCACCGGATGGTCGACATGTTCATCGCGCATCAGGAAGCGCTTTCGCTGATGCAGCATCTGAGCCTCAGCCTCGTTGCGAATGAAGCCGGTCTTTCGCGGCTGGCGTCAGGCGCCAAGTCCAAGATTGGTTACGCCGGCCGGTTCATTGCCGACCAGGCGGTGCAGCTCCACGGCGGCATGGGCATGTCCGACGAATTGAACGTAGGCCATTACTTCAAGCGCATTTCTTCCATCAACATCCAGTTCGGCGATCCCGCGTTTCATGTGCTGCGATTTGCGCAGCTCGACGCGGCCGCCTGAAGAGAGGCAAGCATGACCACTGAAGCAGTTATCGTTTCCACCGCCCGCACCGGCGTCGGCAAGGCCTATCGCGGCGCGCTCAACAACACCGAGGGCCCGACCCTGGCCGGCCACGTGATGGCCGAAGCAGTCAAGCGCGCCGGCATCGCGCCCGGCGAGGTTGAGGACGTGGTGATGGGTTGCGCCATGCAGCAGGGCACCATGGTGATGAACGTCGCCCGCAAGGGCGCGATCCGTGCCGGTTTGCCGGTGACGGTCGCCGGCACCACCATCGACCGCCAATGCGCCTCCGGCCTGCAGGCGATCGCGGTCGCGGCGCGCTCGGTGATGCATGACGGCGTCGAGATCGCGATCGGCGGCGGTATCGAGTCGATTAGTCTGGTGCAGAACGAGCACATGAACCGCTTCCATGCCGTCGACGACGAACTGATGGCGATGAAGCCGGAAATATACATGTCGATGCTGGAGACTGCCGAGGTCGTCGCATCGCGTTACAACATCGGCCGCGATCGGCAGGATGAGTATTCGCTGGAATGCCAGCGCCGCGTCGGCGCCGCACTGCAGGGCGGCCGCTTCAATGACGAGATCGTGCCGATCACGACCAAAATGGCGGTGGTCGACAAGGACACCAAGGAGGTCGGCTATCAGCAGGTGACGCTGACCAAGGATGAAGGCCCGCGCCCCGACACGACGGCCGAAGGTCTTGCGAAGATCAAGCCTGTGTTCGAGGGCAAGACCATCAGTGCCGGCAATGCCAGCCAGCTCTCCGACGGCGCCTCGGCCTGCGTGATCACGAGCGACAAGATCGCGGCGCAGAAGGGCCTGAAGCCGCTTGGCATCTTCCGCGGTTTCGTCGCCGCTGGCGTCGAGCCGGATGAGATGGGTGTCGGCCCGGTCGTCGCGATCCCGCGGCTGTTGAAGCGGCACGGCCTCAAGATCGACGATATCGACCTCTGGGAGCTCAACGAGGCCTATGCGGTGCAGGTGATTTATTGCCGCGACAAGCTCGGCATCGATCCTGACAAACTCAACGTCAATGGCGGCTCGATCGCGATCGGCCACCCCTATGGCATGACCGGCGCGCGGCTGACTGGCCACCTCCTGATCGAAGGGCGGCGGCGGAAGGCAAAATACGGCGTGGTGACCATGTGCATCGGTGGCGGCATGGGTGCAGCGGGTCTGTTCGAAATCGTCCACTGATCGGAAAACGGAGTTTTCACGTGAAGACAGCAATTACCGAATTGTTCGGCATTCAGCATCCGATCATCCAGGGCGGCATGCATTATGTCGGCTTTGCCGAACTCGCGGCCGCAGTGTCGAATGCCGGCGGCCTTGGCATTATCACCGGCCTGACCCAGAAGACGCCAGAACTTTTGGCCAAGGAAATCGCGCGCTGCCGCGACATGACCGACAAGCCGTTCGGCGTGAACCTCACATTCCTGCCGAGTTTTACGGCGCCGCCTTATCCGGAATACATCGCGGCGATTCGCGAGGGCGGCGTGAAGGCGGTGGAGACCGCAGGCCGCAGCCCCGAGCAATACATGCCGGCGCTAAAGGCCGCCGACATCAAGGTGATCCATAAATGCACCTCGGTGCGGCATTCGCTGAAAGCCGAGAAGATCGGCTGCGACGCGGTCAGTGTCGACGGCTTCGAATGCGGCGGTCATCCCGGCGAGGACGACATCCCGAATATGATCCTGCTGCCGCGTGCCGCCGACGAACTGAAGATCCCGTTCGTCGCCTCGGGCGGCATGGCCGATGCGCGCAGCCTGGTCGCAGCGCTGTCGATGGGCGCCGCCGGCATGAACATGGGCACGCGCTTCATCGCCACCAAAGAGGCGCCGGTCCATCCGAATGTGAAGAAGGCTTTGGTCGAGGCATCCGAACTCGACACCGTGCTTGTCATGCGCGCGCTGCGCAACACCGAGCGGGTGCTAAAGAACAAGGGCGTCGATCATCTGCTCGAGATCGAGCGCGAGAAGGGCGCGGGCCTGAAGATCGCCGATATCCACGAACAGGTCGCGGGCGTTTATCCGAAGGTGATGCTCGACGGCGAGATGCATGCCGGTGCCTGGAGCTGCGGCATGGTGGTCGGGCTGATCCACGACATCCCGACGGTGAAGGAATTGATCGATCGCATCATGGCGGATGCCGAGCAGATCATCCGCCAACGTCTGGTCGGTTTCCTCGACGGCGTTGAGCCGCCAAAGGCGATGAAGGTCGCATGACGTGAGCCGGGACCGAACCTGACGGCCTTGAGTAACAACGCGCACCGCTCGAACCGGCGCAAAAGGGAGAGAGACATGAGTATCAGACTAGGTTTCGCGGCCGCATGCGTCGCCGCTTCGCTGCTCGCGTCTTCAGCTCTGGCCGCCGACGAGCCCGGCGTGACCGCGACGGAAGTCAAGATCGGCGGGATATTCCCGTTCAGCGGCCCGGCGTCCTCGATCGGGCTGGTTGGCAAGGGTGTGATGGCCTATGTGCAGTCGATCAACGATCGGGGCGGCATCAACGGCCGCAAGATAAACTACATCGCGATGGACGATGCCTATAGTCCGCCGAAAGCGGTCGAACACGCGCGCAGGCTGGTCGAAAGCGACGAGGTGTCGTTCATCTTCGGCCAGCTGGGCACCCCCGGCAATTCGGCGACGGCGAAATACCTCAAGGGCAAGGGCGTGCCCTCGATCGCGATCGTCAGTGGTTCCAGCAAATTCACCGACATCGCCGAGTATCCGCTGACGACGACCGGTCTGGTCAGCTATCAGACCGAGGGAAGAATCTACGCCAAGTTTCTCGACAAGACGTTGCCCGGGGCAAAATATGCGATCCTTTTCCAGAACGACGACCTTGGCAAGGATTACGTCAGCGCCTTCAAATCGTTTCTGAAGGCGGAGTTCGACAAACGCGTCGTGACCGCAGCCTATGAGGTCACCGAACCGACAGTGGATTCCCAGGTCGTCAATCTCAAGAGCTCGGGCGCCGAGGCGCTGTTCATTGCCGGCACGCCGAAATTCGCCGCGCAGGCCATCCGCAAGGCGGCCGAGATTGGCTGGAAAGCCAAGATCATCATCAACTTCCCGTCCGGTTCGATTGGAGGCACGCTAAAGCCCGCCGGATTGGAGAATTCCGTTGGCGTCATCGTCGGCACCATCAACAAGGATCCGACCGATGCGAAGTGGAACGAGGATGAAGGCGTGCGGGGTTACAAGGCGTTCTTTACCAAGTATCTGCAGGGAGCGGACTTCGAGAACACCAGCTATCTCACCCGCTACATGCAGGGCATGATTCTTGAAGCGATACTCAAGCAGTGCGGCGATGATCTATCACGGAAAAACATCGTCAAGCAGGCGAAGTCGCTGAGCCGTGTCGTGCTTCCCACGGCGTTTCCCGGCATCGAGGTGAATACCAGCGCATCCAGCAACATGATCTGGAGCCAGATGCAGTTGCAGCGATGGAGCGGCAGCGGCTGGGAGCCGTTCGGCGGGATTTTGGACGCAAGCTCCGAGTGATGCATCAGAGGACGGAGAGCCGTGAAGTACGGTCGAACCCCCATCGCGCGATTACCGGCATGAATGGAGAACCAGCATGACTAAAGTCGGGTTTCATCAATATCCGCCGATGGACCAGGTGATCTTCGGAAAGCCCGCCGGCCAGGCCTTGCGCGAGGAAGCGGAGAAACGCGACGCCAAGCGCGTGTTCCTCATCGTCAGCAGGACGCTGAACACGCAGACCGACGAGATCGAGAAAATCCGCAACGCGATCGGCAGCAGATATGCCGGTACCTTTGACGGCGTTCCGCAGCACACGACGCGGGCGTCGGCCGTGACGGTGACGGCTGCGGCCGCAGCAGTGAAGGCGGATTTGATCGTCGCCGTCGGAGGCGGGTCCGTCGTCGATGCGGCCAAGATCGTCCTGATGTGTCTTGAACACAATATTACCGACGAATCCGGCCTCGACGGATTCGAACTGGTTTCGACGTCGGAGGGGCCGCGGCCCGGTCCATTTCGCGCGCCGAAGGTGAGGATGATCGCGATCCCGAGTACGCTCTCGGGTGGAGAGTACAACTCCGGAACGCTCGTCACCGACTCACGCCGGAAGTTGAAACAGATATTCAGCCATCCGTTGATGATGCCGTTGTCGATCATCCTAGATCCGGAAATCACGCGGCACACTCCGCAGACCCTGTGGCTCGGATCAGGCACACGCGCGATGGACCACGGGATCGAAGCGGTCTGCTCTCCGAGAGGTAACCCGCTAGTGGAAAGCGTGTGCCTGCGCGGCCTGCGCTACCTGTACGATGGCCTGCAGGCCACCAAGGAAAACCCGGATGATCTGGAGGGCCGGCAGTTTTGCCAGCTCGGCTCCTGGATGTCGGCCTTCGGATTGCAGTGCCGCGTTCCGATGGGGGCCAGCCACGCGATCGGACACGTGCTGGGCGGCACCTGCGACGTCCCGCACTACCTGTGCACGGCGGTAATGATGCCGAGTGTTCTGAAATACAATCAGCCCGCGACGGACGAGGCCCAAAGGAAAATCGCCGAGGCGTGGCGTGCGCCGGGCGACAGGGCAAGCGACATCTTCGCCCGGTTCATCGGTCGATTGGGATTGCCCGGTCATCTCTCGGAAGTCGGTGTGACCAGGGAGAAATTCGAACTGATCGGCCGCAACGCGATGCTGTCGATCTTCACCCGGGCCAATCCACGGGTCATCAAGGGTCCGGAAGATATCGTCGAGATTCTTCAACTCGCTGCCTAGAGGCGTTGCGGTCTGGGAGGGCGAACAGCCAGGACCGTTTTAAATCAACACACGACATAGATCTTCGCATAGGAGCAAGCGTCGCATGACTCGTCACGAAACTCCATCTGCCCTTGCAGAAGGTCCTCGATTCGCGCCACGGGAAATCCGGATCGAGAAGCGCCCTGACGGGACGCTTGTCCTGCGGTCTCCGATCGAGTTTGCGATCCCCAAATGGTCGATCTTGGATTTCATTCCGGAATGGGCAGAGAAGGCGCCGCAGCGCCCATTTCTTGCTCAGCGCGGCCGGGAGGGAGAGTGGCAAAAGATCTCCTACGCCGAACTATGGCAACGCGTGCAGTCGGTTGGACAGGCCATGATCGATCTGGGCGCCAAACGCGGCGACCGGCTGGCCATTCTCTCCGCCAACTCCATCGAGCAGGCGATCGTCACCTTCGCGGCAATGTCGGTTGGCGTCATCGTAGCCCCGATATCTCCGAACTATTCGCTGATGCTGGGCGGCCTGGCTCGCTTGCAGGATATCGCAACGCTGCTTCAGCCTTTGTTTGTTTTCGTACAGGACAGCGAGATCTTCTCGGCCGCGCGCAAGATTCCGGAGCTTGCGTCCGCGACATGGATTGCGGCAGATCAGAAGGCCGGATCTGTGTCGGTTCAATCGCTTTATTTGAAGCGCCCCGGCGCGGAGTTCGAGCGGGCCTTGCGTTCGATCGACAGCGAAGCAACCGCAAAAATCCTGTTCACTTCTGGTTCGACCGGACTTCCGAAGGGCGTCATCAACACCCACAAGATGATGGCAAGTTCGCTGCAGATGGGGGCATTGCTGGTATCGCCTCGCGAGGCGCCGGTGCAAGTCGAATGGCTACCGTGGCATCACACCATGGGAAGCAACGTCATCCTGCACGGCATTCTGAAGCATGGCGGCACGCTCTACATCGACGATGGACGCCCGGTTCCGCAATTGTTTCACAAGACAATCGCCAATTTGAAGGAAGTATCGCCGACGGCCATGTTCAACGTACCGGCGGGATACACGCTGTTGTGCGAGGCGCTGGAAGCCGACCAGGATCTGCGGGCCAATTTCTTCCGGCAGCTCGACCGGGTGAGTTACGCCGGTGCAGCGATATCAAGGACCACGCTGGACAAGCTCTATCAGCTGGCGAAGGCATCGACCGGCAGGCCCATTCCGGTGATGGCGGGCTACGGCACCACCGAAACGGCACCCACCATTGCCACCACGCACTGGGCAACCGACACGCCGGGCGAGCTTGGACTCCCGGCGCCGGGGGTGGAATTGAAGCTGATTCCTGCTGGCGACACCTATGAGGCTCGCGTGCGCGGCCCCAATGTGACACCCGGCTATCTTGGCCGGCCGGATTTGACGTCGGCGGCCTTCGATGAAGAGGGGTTCTATCGGGTCGGCGACACCATCTCATTCATCGATCCTGCCAACCCGAGCCGTGGACTGCGTTTCACCGGCCGGGTTTCCGAAAATTTCAAGCTTGCCAACGGGACATGGGTGGCGGTCGGCAATCTGCGAGCCGCGGCACTGGCGGCCACCCACGGTGTCTTGCAGGACGCCGTCATTGCTGGCGAAAATCGTCAATCTTGCGCCGTGCTTGGCTGGTTGAATCCCGTCATGGCCAGAAAGCACGCCACCAATGCAGATGGCGATCTTAACTGTGACCCGGGTGTGATCGCGTTTCTCCAGCAGTGCCTCCGGCTTTACAATGCCGGTGTCGGAAGCAGCGAACGCATTTGCGCCTTCACGCTTCTTGATGCGCCGCCTTCGCTTGCGGCCGGTGAGATCACGGACAAGGCCTACATCAACCAACGCGCCGTCCTGATCAACCGGGCGGCGCAGACGGAACTGGTCTATTCGTCCGAGCCGTGCGGCCAGGTGATCGTGATTTAGGAGCTTGCGAGAGACCGCGACTTCGGCAGGATCGAAACAGGAGGAGTTGCAATGGTAGAAGGTCGGATTGAAATCGACACCGGAACCAGCGAACTGTTGTGCGAAATCCGGGACCGCGTTGCGGTCATCACACTCAACCGTCCCGAGGCGCGCAACGCGCTTTCTGATCATCTCACGCCGGCCCTGCGGCGGATGATCAAGCAATGCGGGGACGAGCCGGGGGTCGGCGCGCTGCTGATCACGGGCGCGGGTACGGCTTTTTGCGCGGGCGGCGACGTCAAGGGCATGGGGAGCAATTCAAGCAAGGTCGAGGTGGCATTCGAGGATCGCGTTGCCGATCTGCGAACCAGGCAACGCACCTTGACCGGTGCGCTGGTGGCGGTGAGGAAGCCGACGATCGCAGCACTTCCGGGACCTGCGGCCGGCGCCGGGATGGCGCTCGCGCTCGCCTGCGACATCCGCATTGCCGGCGAGTCCGCGATCATGTCGACGGGATACGCCCGCATCGGGCTGACCGGGGATTACGGCATCGCATGGTTGCTGACCCGGCTTGTCGGAACATCGCGGGCGCGGGAATTGATGTTCCTGTCGGAGCGGATCGACGCGCGCCGCTGCGAGACGCTCGGCCTCATCAACCGCGTGGTGCCCGACGCGGAATTGCGCGAGACCGCCTTTGCGCTCGCAAGGTCGCTGGCGGAAGGGCCGTCGATCGCGCTGGCCCACATCAAGGACAATCTTGACCACGCCTTGAAGGTGGATTTTCTGGATTCAATGGATCAGGAAGCCGAGAATATGGTCCGATCGTCGCGGACCAACGATCACAGGGAGGCGGTGCGCGCGTTCATCGACAAACGCAAGCCGGCATTTGCAGGACATTAGGCCGCATTGAACAAATCACGCCAAATAAGACGAGGTGTCGATGTCTGACAAGCCGACTGCTATCGTTACAGGTGTCGGGCCCGGCACCGGTTCCGCGATTGTCCGGCGCTTCGCAGCGGAGGGATTTCGGGTCATCGCCATGGCGCGCTCGCCCGATCGCATTCGCGCGCTGGAAGTAGAACTGCCCGATACGCATGCAATGATCTGCGATGTCGCCAGCGAAACCGAGGTCAGAGACGTTGTCGGCAACATTCGCAAATCATATGGCTCCCCGAATGTCCTGATCCACAACGCCGTGGGAGGCGGGTGGGGGACGTTTCTCGAAATCGAGCCGAAAATGCTCGACCGGAATTTTCAGGTGAACGTGATGGGCCTGTTGTATCTGGCGCGCGAAGTGGCGCCGGACATGATCAAGGCGGGTCGCGGCACCATCCTTGTCACCGGCAACACCTCCGCCATCCGCGGCAAGGCGAATTTTGCCGGCTTTGCCCCGACCAAGGCAGCGCAGCGGATTCTATCGGAATCGATCGCGCGCGATCTCGGACCGCGCGGTATCCACGTCGCCTATATCCTGATCGATGCCGTGATCGATGTTCCGCGTATGCGCGAACGTCTGCGCGACGCGCCGGACGAGTTCTTTATCAAGCCGTCCGCCATCGCCGATGAATTGTGGCACCTCTACGCGCAGGACCGCTCGGCGTGGTCCTTCCTGGTCGAGCTTCGCCCATTCGGAGAAAAATGGTGAGATGTTCGGGGACCGAAAAAAACAGCAAGGAGACGATTATGACTGAACATGTGAAAACCGAGATCGACGCCGGCATCATGACGTTGACGCTGGCGCGCGCCGACAAGAAGAACGCGCTGAGCAATGCGATGTACAGCGCGATGTCGGATGGGTTGGAGCGGGCCGAGAAGGACCCGGCTGTCCGCGTGGTCCTGTTCCAGGGCGACGGCGACAGCTTTACGGCCGGAAATGACCTTGCCGATTTCAGCGCCCAGGCCGGTGGCAAGGCCACCGGCGAGCCGCAGGCGCATCGGTTCATCAGCCACCTCGGTAAGGCCACCCGTCCGCTGATTGCCGCCGTTCAAGGCAATGCGGTCGGGGTCGGCACGACGATGCTGCTGCATTGCGACCTGGTATTCCTGGCCGACACCGCAAAATTGATGACGCCGTTCGTCAACCTCGCGCTGGTTCCGGAAGCGGCCTCGAGCTGGTTGCTGCCGGCGCGGATCGGGCACGTCCGGGCGTATGCGATGTTCGCGCTCGGAGAGCCGCTCGATGCCGCCACCGCATTGGCCTGCGGTCTGGCCAACGCCGTGGTGCCGGTCGCAGACTTGCGCGCCCGGGCGCGGGCAGCGGCTGTGGCCCTGACCCAACGGCCGGCTGGCTCACTGAACCACACCAAGGTGTTGATGCGCGACATGGACAGGATCGCCGCTCAAATCAGCCGCGAAGGCGCATTGTTTCGAGAGCGCCTGCAGACCGGCGAAGCCCGCGAGGCCTTCGCGGCGTTTGCCGATCGCCGCAAGCCTGACTTTTCGAGGTTCGCGGGATAGGTCGCGTTCCTCTGATCGCAAGCAAGCGGAGTCATGGTCCATCTAGGCTCAGCGGCGGCTGACTGAAAGCAAGTAGTAGAAATTTGTCAGTTAATGAAGGGCCGCTTCTGGCGCAAAGCGGCCGTTCCAAACGTCGGCTGTGTCCGGTGCAGGACGTGCTACGAGATCGAAATGATCT
>Ga0335076_10003231_pt1 | contig 16351 bp, 12 predicted proteins | sample Lox_Sample_25_FD_206717 | JGI IMG/M metagenome (GOLD analysis project Ga0335076, IMG submission 206717) | Soil microbial communities from Loxahatchee National Wildlife Refuge, Florida, United States - Lox_Sample_2.5 | ecosystem: Environmental > Terrestrial > Soil > Wetlands | place: USA...
CCCAAAATAAAACCTCACTATTTTCAAAAAAGGCGTAACATTAACGATTTGGTAGGGCATTTTTGCGAGGAGCACCCATGTCGCTGCAATCGCATTTTGTTCGTCTTCTTTTCGTTTTTCTCACCCTCTTTCTCGGGTCGACTTCAGTACTAGCTCAATCTGCGCCGAACCATCCCTGGATGAACCCCAAGCTTTCCCCCGACGAGCGTGCGGCGATGGTGGTGAAGGAAATGACCATCGACGAAAAAATTACGCTGCTCCACGGAACTGGAATGGAAGGCCTCAGCCCTCTCAGCCCGTTGATCGTTCATTCCAACGGCGGCGCGGGATACGTTCCCGGTATTCCTCGCCTCGGCATTCCTCCCATCCAGATGTCGGACGCGGCCTACGGCGTCCGCATGAGCGGCGACAATGGCCGGTACTCCACTGCCCTCACCTCCGACGTCGGAGCTGCCGCAAGTTGGGATATTGAGGCCGGGTTTGAATACGGAGCGCTGATCGGCCGCGAATTGCGCGCGCAGGGATACAACATGTCCCTTGGCGGCGGCGTCAACCTGACCCGCGAACCCCGCAACGGACGCACTTTCGAATACGTGGGCGAAGACCCCGTACTGGCCGGAAAGATGGTCGCGTCCGTGATTCGCGGAACGCAGTCGCAACACGTCCTCGGCGACATCAAGCATTACGCCCTTAACGATCAGGAGAGCGGCCGTAACGCCGTTAATATCATCATCGACAAGCGCGCGGCCCGCGAGAGCGATTTGCTCGCCTTTGAGATCGGCATTGAAGAATCAAACGTCGCCGCCGTGATGTGCTCTTATAACAGGTTCGACGGCGCCTACGCCTGCGAGAACAAGTACCTGCTCACCGATGTTCTTAAAAAAGACTGGAAGTATCCCGGCTTTGTGCTCAGCGACTGGGGAGGCGCGCACAGCACCGCGAAGGCTTCCGCGGCCGGCATGGATCACGAAGAACCTGGATGGATCTTTTATGGCGACGCGCTGAAAAAGGAAGTCGAGTCCGGCAAGGTGCCGCAGTCTGAACTCGACGATCACGTCCGCCGCATCCTGCGATCCATGTTCGCCGTGGGCGCAGTCGACAATCCTCCGCAACGCAGTGTGGTCGATGTCGCGGGCGGCTTCGAAGTGGCCCGCACCATCGAAGAACAAAGCGCAGTCCTGCTGAAGAACGCGAACGGTCAGCTTCCACTCGATGCTTCCAAGATCCGCAGCATCGCCGTCATCGGTCCGCACGCCGATGTCGGCATGATCTCCGGTGGCGGCTCAGCGCAGGTTGATCCACCGGGCGGCAACGCCATCATGCCTCCGGGCAAGGGACAAACGCGTTGGCTCGAGCCCGTGTGGTTCCCGACCTCTCCCCTAAAGACGATTCGAGCCAAGGTTCCCGCAGCCAACGTTGAGTTCAATTCCGGCGCGGATCCAGCAGCGGCGGCCGCACTCGCCAAGGCAGCCGACGTCGCCATCGTGTACGCCTACCAGTGGGAAAGCGAAGGCATGGACCTCGACAGCCTTTCCCTTCCCGAGCACCAGGATGATCTGATCGCCAAGGTTGCGGCCGCGAATCCGCACACCGTGGTCGTGGTCGAAAGTGGCGGCCCCGTGACCATGCCCTGGGCCGGCCAGGTCAGCGGCATTCTTGAAGCCTGGTACGGAGGGAGCTGCGGCGCCGAGGCCGTCGCGAACATTCTCTTCGGTGAGGTCAATCCCAGTGCGAAGCTGCCACTCACCTTCCCCAAGAGTGATGCTGACATTCCTCACCCGCGCCTGGTCAAGCCTCCCAAGGCCACGGTGGATGCCGATGCCGAAGGCTGGAAACGTATTGCCGCGGGCTTGCCCGCCTTTCAGGTGACCTATGACGAAGGCGTAAAGGTCGGCTACAAATGGTATGACGCCGAGAAGAAGCCCGTGCTCTTCCCCTTCGGCTTCGGCCTCTCCTACACGACGTACTCGTATTCCAATCTGAAAGTGACTCCCGGAAAGCGTCCGCAGGTGACTTTCACAGTGGCCAACACCGGCAACCGCGCTGGAGCCGAAATTGCTGAAGTCTACGCCTCGCTGCCTGCCGCGGCGTCGCAACCGCCCAAGCGCCTCGTCGGTTTCAGCAAGGTGAGGCTGAATGGCGGAGAGAGCAAGGAAGTCACCGTCGAGGTCGACCCGAAGTATCTCTCCATGTTCAACGTCGAGCAGAACGGATGGCAGCTGCTCCCCGGTGACTACACCTTCATGGTTGGAGGTTCGTCGCAGGACCTGCCCCTGAAGGAGTCGGTGAGCCTGAAGTAGCTAGCATCGGAGAATGTATTGGGAAGGACGCGGCGTTGGCCGCGCCTTTCTCACCTGATGTCGTTGGCGGCCGCCAGCACTTCTGGCACAACGCAGTCAATGTCCGCATCGGTGGTGCGATGATTCACGATGCACGCCCGCAGGCAGAACGCGCCGCGCAGCGATGCATTCGAGAGATAAATCTTTCCCCGCTTCACCACCCTCTTCAGCAACTCCAGGTTGAATCGGTTTCGCTCTTCTTCGGATGAGCCATCGCCGCGGAAGCGGAAGCACACCGCACTCAACCGCACGGGCGCCATCAACTCAAGTTTGGATTCACGCTGAATCGCTTGTGCCAGGCCTTGCGCATGCGCCAAATCCTTGGCAATCGATTTCCGAAACGCCGCCATGCCGTGATAACGCAGCGACAGCCAAACCTTCAGCGCGCGGAACCGCCGCGATAACTCCAGCGACTCTTCGAAGAACGCGAAGCCCTCAATCGGGTCCGCACTTAGCGAACGCGTGTACTCTCCGCTGTGCGAGAACGCCTTCTGCGCCGCCTCGGAAGAGCAATGGAGCAGGCATCCGCAGTCCAGCGGCTGATAAAGCCATTTATGCGGATCGAGCGAGATCGAATCCGCCAGTTCCAGGCCATCAAATTTGTCCCGAGCTGCCATCGCGGCTAGCGCGCCGTATGCGCCATCGATGTGCAGCCACGCGCCATACTCCCGCGTAATCGCCGCAACCTGCCGCAGCGGATCAATCGACCCCGTGTTCACTGTTCCCGCCGACGCAACGACAGCAATCGCCGTCTTGCCCGCCGCTTTGTCCTGCGCCATGCGCGCTTCGAGCGCATCAGGAATCATCTGGTAAGCGTCGTCCGTCGGAATCAACCGCAGATTGTCGCGACCAATGCCCAGCAACGCCACGCTTTTCGGAATCGACATGTGCACTTCGTCCGAGGCATACACCACGCCGCGCAGATCGACGCCTTTTTCGTTCGCTGCAGCCTTCGCCTCGCGCGCCATGGCGAGTCCCATCAGGTTCGCCGGCGATCCTCCACCGGTGAGATAGCCGCGGAAACCCGCACACCCAATCGCCTGTGCCAGCCAACTCACAACCGTGCGCTCAATCGTTACGGCCGCGGGCCCGGAGCGCCACGCGGTTACATTCTGGTTCAGGACGCTCGCCAGCAAATCTGCCGTAGCGCCCACCGGATCGCCTGAGCCCAGCACGTAGCCGTAGAACCGCGGACTTGGTGCCCGCGAAAGGCGCAGCACTTCGGACAGTTGGTCCAGCGCGGCTTCGCTCATTCCCTGCTCAGGCAAGGGCTGGCGGAAAACCGATTCCGATTCTTCGCCGCTGGTTCGAGGAGCGACAGGCAGATCATCCAGTGTTTCGAGGTAGCCGGCGGCCAGGTTCGCCACGCGAAGCGCCAGCCTGCGAAAGTCTTCCGGGGAAATTTCCAGCGGGGTCACGCTAGTCGCCATCCGCTGCGATCACGTTGTGCTGCGGCGCCGGTATCGGATCTGTTCCCTTCTGATCCTGCCACAACACGCGGTTGAGTTGCGCCGCGTCGGCCGCATCCGGACGCGAAAAGTCCATCTTCATCGAAACCTTTGCCCCGGGCGCCTCACGCCGGTTGGTCTCGAAGATCAGCCCGTTCTTCAGATTGCGCTTTTCTGCCTTGAACGCCGGCTGATCCCCTTTCCCCGAAAATATCTGCGACATCACGGGCGCGTACGCGTCGTTCTGGTTCATCGGAGGCAGCCCGAGCAGCGCTTCCATGGTATGGATCAGGTTCACCGTGGTATAGAAGTGATGCTCCACGTACGGCTCAGCCGCCGATCCCGGCGAGTACTTGCTGATCACGAATGCGATCGACCGATGCGCATCCACGTGGTCCGCACCATCCTGCGCATCATCCTCCAGCACAAAAATCGCGGTATCGTCCCAATAAGGACTATGCGAAACCGCATCCACGACGCGCCCTAAAGCCAGATCGTTGTCGGCCACAGACGCCGCCGGCCGCGGATAATTTGGCCGAGTACCTCCCGTATGATCGTCCGGCAGATAGAGCAGCACGAACGATGGCAATTCAAACTCCGCGCCCTCTTTGGCCTCGCGCGCCTTCACGTACGCGCCAAACTCATTCAGAAACTCATCGGCACGAAGCTGGTCGGGATAGTCGGTATTGAAGTCCGGATACAGCGGATCGTAATGATCGCGCAGTGCCGCCTTGCTCGGCTTCACCCCGTTGAACAGAGGCACCGGCCAGGGATACGGGCTGGGCCCTCCGTCATGATCGCCCACATTGGGCGGCAGCGGATCGCCCTGCTTCATCAACGCCCGCGGACATTCCACGCGCGGCAGCGGCGCCGCCGGACTCGAACTGGAATCGTTATATCCGTCGCACCACTGCGCGCTCACGAACTCCCCATACACGCGGTACGACACGTGATTGCGCGCCAGATTGTCCCAGAGAAATCCTGTCATGGGATCGTCGATATCGGGCAACTTGTGCTCGAGCGGAAATTCGTCGGAAAGCTGTCCCTGGAAATCGTAGGTGCGCTCCTTTCCGCGATACGCGATCGGCCACGTCTTCTCGTTGTAGTCGGACGTGATCGCCGCCGTCGACCACACATGCCCGTCCCCCGACACTTCCCCGCTGTCGTAGAAGTTGTCGAGCACGCCGAACTGCCGCGCCAGCTTGTGTTCGTTGGGGGTGATGTCGGCGCCATACATATTGAGAGAGGGGTCGCCGTCCCCAACACCCAGGTCACCAAGAATCTGGTCGAAGGTGCGGTTCTCTTTCATGACATAGATCACGTGCTTGATCGGATTCTGCCCGCCGGCAAAAGCGATCGTTCCCGGATCGTCGTGAAACAGGTTGTCGTTCTCAACTGCCTTCGTGAGCTCAGGAAGTTTTTCGAGCGTCGCCGGGATATTCAGGCGCGCCACCGAGCCCCGGATCAGCGTGGGGATGTAGGCATGCTCTTTGTGCTTGGTCTCGTAGACGGTCTTGCCCATTTCTTTGTTGCCACGGGCACCTTCGCCCTTGGCGGTAGCGATCAGCAGGTCGTCTCCGTGGACTGCAAGAGCGCTCGGATACCAGGCAGTGGGAATGAAACCCAAGGCTGAGGTAATCAGTGGCCCCGCCGCATATCTATCGCTAGTGTTGACTGCGCCCAGGTAAGCCGATACATCAAAAACTGCAACCGAATTGGTCATGGAGTTACCCACAAACAACCGGCTGCCGTCGTTTGATTGCGCGAGGGCAGTTGGATAGCTACCCGAAAGGGTTTGACCCGGAATCTTGACGTCCAGTGACCCTTGTTTCAGAGCGTTTTCGCCCATGCCCTTCCCGTTATCATTGACCAACTTACTCGTTGGAAGAACGCTGACCATATCCGAATTTGACAACGCTACGTAGAGCAATTTCTCGTCAGGACTTAACAGCATTGCCGTTGGATGTGACCCCGGGGCGAGCGGATCCTCCGGGTGCCTCATCTCAATCCAGCGCTCCACCTTCCCGCCCACCAGGTCCAACTCCACCACCTGCGACGCATTCCACAAGCTGCACCACGCCCTATGCCCATCCTTCGTGGCGACGCACGTATACGGATACGAAACCGGCACCAACTCATTCGTGCTGAGATCGAACCTCTGTAATATCTTCCCGGACGCAGCATCGAGCAGCACCACGTTGTCCGAAAGATTGTTCGCGATCAGCAGGTTGTCATGCCCGTGATGGCTGATCACCGATATCCCCGCCGGGTACGGGATCGCCATGCGTAGCGGTGCCTTCAGTCCCACCGCCAGTTTTTTCCCCGCAGCGAGCGGCTGCAGCGGAACCGGGATGGTCCGCTCTGGCGACACTTTGCCTTCGGCGAATCCATACACCGCAATGCAGTTGCCCATGTCGCCGGGCCTCGCGCCCGTCGGATCTGTCAGCGATCCCACCGAAGCGTAAAGATGCTTGCCGTCGGAACTGAACGCCAGCCCCACAAAGAAGCTCTGGTGTGCCTGGTCGCTGAATCGCTTGTCGGGAAACTCGGTGATCTGGTTGGTCGCCAGGTTGAGCACCGAAATCGACTGCTGCGCCATCGTCTCCTGCGTCCCATAGCCATAGTTCAGCAGCGCCGCATAACGCCCGTCTGGACTCAGTACCATCGTTCCAGGAAAACTGTTCGTGAATCCGACGTGCCCCGGCGCGGGGACAGTGAGCCGCTTGCTCGTGGGCAGATTGATCGGCGGTCGATTCCCCGGGGAAGACTGGGTGAACCCGGCTCGTGGAAGACCAAGAATGAACAGAAAGCACCACACAAACCACTGAGAAGACGAACGAGTCACGAAGCCCTCCGCTGGAGAGATAATCTATCACCGTTGCAGCATTCTTATTGGGGCAAGACTGCCTAGTTCTGCGGCGTCCACGATTCCAGGGCAGCACTAATAGTCCGTTGTTCCCCGGGTTGAAGCAACAGCGTGGGTTGGCCGGACTTGACGGCATCCAGGTAGAACCAGCGCCGATAGCCATGCGCTTGGACGAACACCATCACTTCCCGATTAGAAGGGACAAACACTTCCTTTCGCGCAGTCGAATAGGTATACCGCACGCCGGGAGGCTCTTCGTTGAAGACCATCCAGCTCAGTCTGAACTTCTCCACGGGCTTTCCCGAATCTTTGTCCGTCACCTGGAACGTAAGCCGCGCAGGTTTTGGGCCGATCTTCAATGTCAGGCGTGTCGTCGGCTGAGCTTCCGTAAGATGTACCGCCATGCCGACCTTCCTTAAGTCGGAATCATCCAGGTATCCAGCGTCCGGCTTTTCCGCGTAGACGCGCTCCGCTTCGAGGGGAACGGGCATCTTGAACTCTCCGTGGAAGCCGGCGGGCGTGCAGCCTTTGCTTACAGGCTGGTCGCCCTTCCTCACGGTGAAACACACCACGGGGTTTTCTACGGGCTGACCAGCGTCATCCACGACCGTACCCGTGACCATTCCCTGGTATAGAACCTGTGTCTGAGCCAAGATTGTCGAGGAAACGAGAATTACGAAAATCAGCTGAGCGACAACCAAGAGTCGGTGCATGGTTCTCCCGGATCGGGGGCGTTTTCTTTCCACCCCGGAATCAGCGAAAGATCGGAATTGGACTTCCTAGAGCCCCGAGGCCTTCGAAGTCGGCTGCGACTCTCCCGGACGGCCCTCTTCCTCGGGATGTACGTTGTGACGCACGTCTGAGCCTTGCACCCAGAAGATGACGTCTTCAGCGATGTTGGTAGCATGGTCGGCCACGCGCTCCAAGTTGCGCGCCACCAGCAGCGCGTCAAGCGCCTGCCGCACCACTTCGGGCCTGTCATTCATTTCTTTCACGAGCTGGATGAAGGCATCGTCTCGCATGCGGTCGATCACGTTATCCATTTCCAGCACCGCCTGCGCCAGTTCCACCTTGCCTTCAATGAACGACTCCAGCGCTCGCCGCACCATGGCGCTCACGGCCGTTCCCATGCGAGCGATATCGACCGGAAGGTCCGCCGCCGGAAGCTCCACCATATCCATGACGCGCTCAGCGATATTCACCGCCTGGTCGCCCACGCGCTCCAGGTCGGAATTGATCTTCGTCACCGCCAGGATGAATCGCAGGTCCACAGCCATGGGCTGCTGCATAGCGAGCAAATCGAACGCGGCTTCGTCGATTTCGCGCTCGGCGGTGTTGATCAGGTTTTCGCCCTCTAACACCATCTGGCAGCGCGTCAGGTCGCGTTCGGTGTACGCTTGGCGAGCGCGGTCCACCGCCTGCTCCGCCAGTCCACCCATCCGGAGCAACCGTTGCCGCAAATCGTCAAGCCCTTGCTGAAAGCGCGTACGCATGGGTCAAACCCTTCCTATCCGAACCGCCCGGTGATGTAGTCTTCGGTTTTCTTGTCCGAAGGCTTGGTGAATATCTTTTCCGTCTTGTCGAATTCAATCAGCTTGCCCAGCAGGAAGAAGCCCGTGAACTCGGCTACGCGCGCCGCCTGCTGCATGTTGTGCGTCACTATTACGATGGTATAACGCTCTTTTAGCTGAAAGATCAACTCTTCTATCTTTCCCGTGGAGATCGGGTCCAGCGCGGAGCAGGGCTCGTCCATCAGCAGAACCTCAGGTTCCACCGCCAGTGCGCGCGCAATGCACAGCCTCTGCTGCTGCCCGCCCGACAGGCTCGCACCTGACTTCTTGTGCAGATGATCCTTAACTTCGTCCCACAGAGCTGAGACCACCAGGGACTTCTCTACGATGTCATTCAGCTTGCGCCGGTCGCGGAATCCATTCAGCTTGAGTCCGGAAGCCACATTGTCGTAAATCGACATGGTGGGAAACGGATTCGGCTTCTGGAACACCATGCCCACGCGCCGCCGCAATTGGGTGGGCGAGGTGCCGTTGTAGGCGTCAATCTCGCCAATCTTCACCTGGCCATCCACGCGAGCTTCGGGAATCGTCTCGTGCATCCGGTTCAAGCAGCGGATGAACGTTGACTTTCCGCATCCCGACGGCCCGATCAGCGCCGTCGCGTGATTGGCGGCCACCTTCAAGTTAATGTCGTAGAGCGCCTGGCCTTTGCCGTACCAGGCATTCAGTTTCTCGACCTGAATTCCAACGCCCATAATTCCTCAGGCTCCCAGCGTGCCGCGCCGCACCACGTAGCGCACCGCCGCGACCGCACCCACGATAAGAACGATCAGCACCAGCGATCCCGCCCACGCCTGCCGATGCCAGTCGTCGTAGGGAGAATTCGCATACACATAAATCTGCAGGGGCAACGCCGCCGTTGGTTGGCTCGCGCTCAGGTTCCAGTACTGGTTGCCGAACGCCGTAAACAGCAGCGGTGCCGTCTCGCCCGCCACGCGCGCAAACGCCAGCATGATGCCCGTAATCACGCCCGACGTCGCCGTGCGCAGCGTGATCGAAAGCGTCGTGCGCCACCGCGGGATGCCCAATCCATACGCCGCCTCGCGCAACGCCTGCGGCACCAGCAGCAACATCTCTTCGGTGGTGCGCGAGATCGTCGGCACCATCATGATGGCTAGCGCCACTCCTCCCGCCAGCGCCGAAAAATGTCGCTGATAGAGAACCACAATGGCATACGCGACAATCCCAATCACGATCGAAGGCACGCCATTGAGCACATCGGCTGTAAACCGGATGACGCTGCCAAAGCGGTTTCGTCCGAACTCCGCCAAATAAATTCCGGCTCCGATTCCGAAGGGCACGCCGATCAAGCTGGCGATGCCGAGAATGAATGCCGACCCTGCGATCGCATTCGCCATGCCTCCGCCTTCTTCGCCCACCGGCTTCGGTGTCTGCGTGAAGAACGCCAGGTTGATCGATCCGATCCCGCGATAAACGAGATAGCCAAAGATGGCAACCAGAGGCAGCAGCACGAGCACTACCGTCAAGACGGCAAGCCCGGTCATTAAATGGTCGGTCAACCGGCGGCGCAAGCTGATCTGCGCCGGCAAGGGAACCGCCATGGTCGTCGCTATGCTAGACATGTCCCCTCGCAGGCTGGCCGCGCGTTACCGTCCACACCAGCAGACGTGCCAGAGCGTTCACCACGATCGTCACCAGGAACAGCGCCAAACCGATCTCGATCAATGCCGACAAGAATATGTCGCCCGTGGCTTCGCTGAACTCATTCGCCAGCACACTGGCCATGGTGTAGCCGGGCGCAAACAACGACTTCACAATTTCCGGACGGTTGCCGATCACCATCGTCACGGCCATGGTTTCGCCAAGCGCGCGCCCTAATCCCAGGATGATCGCACCCACTATGCCGGCTCGCGCGTTCCGCAAAACGCCAATCCGAATCATCTCCCAGCGAGTGGCTCCCAGCGCCAGCGCCGCCTCGCGTTGATGCTGGGGCACCACCACCAGCACTTCGCGGGTGATCGACGAAATAATCGGCACGATCATAATCGCCAGGATCACTCCCGCCGCCAGCATCGAATATCCAAATAGCGGACCCTCGAAGAACCCAGTCCAGCCCAGCGTTTTGGACAGGATGGGTTGCACATACTTGGTCAGGATCGGCACCATTACAAAGATTGCCCACAACCCGTAAATCACGCTCGGGATCGCCGCCAGCAATTCCACAAAGAATGACAGCGGCCCCCTCAACTTCTTAGGACACATCTCCGTCGTAAACACTGCCACTCCGACCGAAAGGGGTATCGCGATGATCAGTGCCAGCAGCGACGAAACCAGCGTCCCGTAGATGAATGGCAATGCCCCGAAATGCTCGTTGACCGGATCCCAATCGCTCCCAGCGAAGAACTTAAGTCCAAAGGCATGCCACGACAGGTTCGAGCGCCACACCAACTCCCATACGATCAGGACCAGCACCCCAAGGATGCCGAGCGCACATGCCGTCATCGCAAACTTGAAAATCTGATCCGGGAGCTCGCCGCTGGGAGCCTGACGCAGGGGAGATTTCTGGGCCGCCGATGCCGCTGTAAGTTTCGATCCTTCAACGGGTTGCGGTCCAGGCATATCGGGCCTAGGTAAGGCAGGGTTGGCCACATCCAAACCGTAGCAGACCGTTGTTACAAAAATGTTAAAATGCAAAAAGCTTTTTTCCGCCAGTTCAAGCTCGGCGTCAGATTTTCCCGCGTAATTTTATGGCGATTTCGTCAGAGCGCTGCCGTTTGTTGTTTCGCAAATTGGATCGCGACCTCGAACGCCTTTCATCCGAACCCTCGCCCCAAACCATTCACCGCTTTCGCACCGGCGTGCGCCGGCTCCACGTGCTTCTGGGAGAAGTGGTGCCCCGCCAGGATCGTAATCGAAAAAAACTGCTGAAAACGCTCAATCGTCTACGCAAGCGGGCCGGTAAAGTTCGCGATATCGATATGCAACTGGCCGCGCTGCGCACCTTGAAGTCTTCCCAGGAGCCTCGCCGCAAGACGCAGCTGATGCAAACTCTTCTCGAGCTTCGTGCGCGATATGAACGCAAGCTTCGCAAGTCCATCACAAAAAAGGACCTTGCTGGTATCAGCAAAGGACTGAAACGACTTCCAGGTCAGCTAAGAGGTCAACGCAAAGGTGATCCGTTGGTGGTCGCGGGCAAGATACTTCGCAAAGTCATTCCGCCCGTCGGCGAAGTCAGCGACGAGCAGTTGCACGTGTTTCGCACCGAGATTAAGCGTGCCCGTTACGCGGTCGAGTTTTGCGCGGACTCTCGTTCCTCTCGCGAGACCCTGGCGCAGCTCCAGCACCTGCAGGATTCTCTCGGGCAGTGGCACGACTGGGCGACGCTCACCGCAAACGCCAGCCAGCGGCTTGGGGATATTCACCAGTCTTCGCTGGTTGCTTCCCTGCACAGCGTGACCCGATCCAAGTTCCGCCAGGCAGTCCGCGCGCTTGCTGCCTCTCCCTTGCTAAGAAATCAGAAGACTACGGCGGCGGCCAACGAGCCCCGTAAATCCGCCACCCCAGCCCTTGCCCGCACAGCCGCGGCTTAGCCGGCCAGCAATCACCGACCACTGGCCACTGCTCTGAGTGACGCATCCCCGCTTCGCATGTAAACTGTGAAGCTTCCCCATGCCCACGTTTGCCGCAGTCGATATCGGCTCGAACTCAGTCCGGTTGAAGATTGCGCGCCTGCAGCGTGGTCGCCTCCGCCCCCTCCACGAAGATCGCGAAGTCACGCGCCTCGGCGATGGCGTCTTCCGCTCCGGATTTCTCACGCCCGAATCGATGGCGGAAACCGTGAAGGTCCTGCGCCGCTTCCATCGCGCCACACAACAAATCGTCACCGACAGCGTTCGCGTCGTGGCCACCAGCGCGTTACGCGACGCCCGCAACTCGCAAGCCTTTCTCGAGTGGGTGCGCTCGGCGACGGGGTGGCGCGTGGAAATCATCTCTGGCGTAGAAGAAGCGCGGCTCATTCACCTCGGACTGGTCACCAGCCCGCGCATCGATCGCTCGCCCGCGCTGATGATCGACCTCGGCGGCGGCAGTTGCGAACTCACCATCTCGCAGGGCGGACACATTCGCGATGCCGTCAGCTTGCCGCTCGGCGCCGTGCGCTTGAGCAACGAGTTCCTCAGCCACGATCCTCCGCGCAAAGGCGAGCTGAAGCAGCTACGCGGGTTCATCGCGCGTGAAGTCAATCGCATCGCGGGCCGCATCGCCGCGGCACGCGTCAAAAATGTAATCGCGACTTCCGGCACGGCTGCGGCTCTGGCAGCGGTCGCCAGCCACTTGCGCCGTGGCAACGGGCGTCAGCGTGCCATGGTGACGCGGGGCGAAATGGCTCGCATCGCCAAGCGCCTCGCCCGTCTCCCTGTGGCCGAACGGCGCAAAATCGAAGGCATAGGCCCGCGTCGCGCCGAAATTGTAGTCGCCGGTGCCACCGTTTACCACGAACTCGTGGAGCGCATTCATCTCAAGGGCTTCCGCTACTCTCCCCTCGGGTTGCGCGATGGCATCCTGGCGCAGATGGCCGCCGACTACGATCGCAGTACACGCTCCGGCCGCCAGATCGAGTCGGAACGATGGGAGTCAATCCTTAAAGCGGTGGCGCATTACCGTGTGGACCGTAAGCACGCGATGGATGTGCGCGAGTCCGCCATGCTCCTGTTCTCCGCCCTGCGCTCGGTCCACAGCCTGCCCGGTGAGTATCGTGAATGGCTCTCCGCAGCCGGCATGCTCTACGAGGTCGGCGACTATATCAGCCGCAACGGACGCCACCGCCACGCCCACTACATCATCGCTAACTCCGAAATTCTCGGGTTCACGCCCCAGCAACGCCGCATTATCGCCGCCGTCGCTCGCTATCTGGGAAAGTCCCGGCCCTCCATGGAAGACGGCCCCATGAAAATGCTGGACCCTGGCGAGCGCGCCGATGTGCAGAAAGCGATCGTGTTGCTGCGGCTGGCCCGCGCCCTCAATCTCGGGCGCAGCCGCGCCGTCGAGCGCGTCCGCATCAGCGTCCGCTCTGCCGCGGTGAAGTTGGCATTAGTCCCGCGCCGTCGAATGGGCGTGGATCTGGAACTGTGGGCGATCGATCGCGAGGCCGGCTACTTTCGCGAAGTGTTCGGTCGCGAACTTTCTACCGCGATGTCGTAGAGCGTCCGCAACACTTTCGGTGTTACGCACCACTGCAGCGTGCCTGACGTGCGCCGCATCTCCACCTTTGCCACGGCGCCCTTCTTCAACTCCAGCGACGCTTCACAGCCCGAGTCGCTGATCACTGCTCCCAGGAACTGGCTCAGGTTAGGATTGTGTCCCACCACCATGATCGCCTCCTGCCGGGCATATTTTTCCAGCAGCTTGCGAAAATCAGCCAGAGTCGCCTCGGGACGCAGCCCCGCATCCAGTTGCAACCTGCCTTCGTAGCCCAGTTCGTTGCCTACCAGTGAAGCCGTCTGGGTGGAGCGCTTCAGCGGGCTCGAGACGATCACATCCGGCTGTACCTGGAGAGCGGCCAGCGCGCGTCCCACATACCCGCACTGCTCTATGCCTTCCTTATCGAGGGCGCGCTTCTCGTCTTTTTTGGGATTCACAAAGTGCTCGCCCGCGCTGGCGTGGCGCAAGAAATAGAGGATCATCGCGTCTTATCGTTCCCTTCCAACCACTACTTTACGCTTTCTGATCGCTGGCGCGGGAGGTACCGCGGGCGCCTTGCCTTCCGCCACGCCGATCAGGAAGTCCTGTGAACAGAATGCTGCCGCCCCGGTCGGTGGACGCCGGTTCCTCGCGCCATGCAGCGACTGCCATGCCGGAATATAGGTCGCATCCTTCTGAAGGATTCGCGCCTTGCGGTTATCGGCCAGATACGCGCCCAGAATCTCATGTCGCACGCGCTCGCGCAGCATCTCGTCACGCAACGGCACCAGGACTTCCACCCGTTCATACAGGTTACGCGGCATCCAGTCGGCACTGCCGATGTAGATTTCTTCCTCGCCACCGTTGGCGAAACAGTAGATGCGGCTGTGCTCAAGGAATCTTCCGACGATGCTGCGCACGCGGATGTTCTCGCTCACGCCTCGCACTCCCGGGCGCAGCGCGCAGATGCCCCGCACGATCAGGTCGACCTCGACTCCAGCCTGCGAAGCGCGATAGAGGGCATGAATGATGTTCTTGTCGAGCAGCGCGTTCATCTTGGCGATGATGCGCGCCTCCTTGCCTTGCTTTGCATGCTCGGCCTCGCGATCGATCAGGCCGATCGTCTTCTCCGCCAGGTCAAGCGGCGCCACCAGCAGCGGCTCGTAGCTTGGATTCTCCGCATAGGCCGTCAAGAAGCTGAAGACGTCGTGCGCCGCCCTCGTCACTGCAGGGTTCGCTGTGAACAGACTCAAGTCGGTGTAGATTCGCGCCGTCGTCGCGTTGTAGTTCCCTGTTCCAATGTGGCAATAGCTGCGCGTCACTCCATCGGGATCGCGCCGCACCAGCAGCGACAGCTTGCAGTGCGTCTTCAGCCCCACCAGTCCATGGAACACCTGTACGCCGGCGTCTTCCAGTTCTCGCGCCCAGCGGATGTTGTGCGCCTCGTCGAAACGCGCCTTCAACTCGACGACCGCGGTCACTTCTTTGCGCGACGCCGCATCCATCAACGACGGCACGATCAACGAATGCTCGCTCGTGCGATACAGCGTCTGCTTGATGGAGAGAACGTTCTCATCCTCCGCTGCCGACTCGATAAACGACACCACCGCGTCATAGGAATCGTAAGGGTGATGCAGCAGGATGTCGTGATGGCGTAATTCCTCGAACAGGTCCTTGCATTTTGCCGTCAGCCGCAACTCCCGCGGGGTAAATGGACGGTCCTTCAGGTCGGGGCGCTTCACCTGCTCATAGATGTTGAACAGCCGCGACAAATTCACCGGGCCGTTCACCGGAAACACCTGCCACGGATCAAGCTCGAACACGGTGCGCAGGCGATCGATAATCTCAGGATCCGCGTCTGCCTCGATTTCCATGCGCACCGCATCGCCCTTGCGGCGGTTGTGCAGTTCGGTGCGCACCGATTCCAGCAGGCTGCGCGCTTCTTCTTCCGCCAGGTACAAGTTGCTGTTGCGGGTCACGCGAAACGGCGCCGAAGACACGATGTCGTACCCGTGATACATGCGCACCGCATGATGCGCCACCAGGTCCGCCAGGAAAATAAAATCGTCCGTGCCTTGCGAAGGCAGCCGCACCAGACGTGGCAACGCGCGCGGCACCGATACCACACCGGTATAGGTCAACGCGGAACGCCGGCGCCGCCGCAACAGAAATCCCAGGCACAGCGCTTTGTTGATGACTCGCGGGAACGGATGCGCCGGATCCACTGTCACCGGCGTCAGGAGTGGATCCAGTTCTTTTTCACAGTATTCATCAACGAAGCGCATGGCTTCGCTGTCGAGTTCATGCAATCCCAGCACCCGGATCCCGGCCTCAAACAGCCCCGGACGCAGACGCTCGTTCCAGCAGCCATACTGGTCGTCCACAAATTCGTGGGTCAACTTGTTCAATAGATCGCGCTTGGCGGTCAGTGTCAGGCCGTCTGCACCTGCCTCGTTGAAGCCGTCTTCGATCTGCTGCATCATTGAGGCCACCCGGATTTCGAAGAATTCATCCAGGTTGCTCGCCGAAATGGCCAGGAACTTCAGCCGTTCCAGTAGGGGATTGCCTTCGTCGCCGGCCTCCTCAAGCACACGTCGATTGAACGCGAGCCAGGAGATGTCGCGATTGAGAAAATACTGGGGATTGTCCAGAGAAATCCGAGCCATACAGGCTTGCCGCAGAACCGGTCGGGCGCAAAAGAACCGGGGATTTAGTATAGAACATCCCTTCCCGGCGCGCCTCGCCCGGACCCCTCCTGGTAAATGCTGCCCTAAAAGAAGAACCGGCACGGACAATGCGAACATTGCCTCGTGCCGGTTAGTTCTTCTCGAGCAGCCTTGGAGCCGCTTTCCTTACGGCAGATAGTACCGGAATGATGTGAACACCATTCCATCGACACCATGTGGCTCGTTCGGCGACGACGACCCCGACCACGTATTGCGGGTCACGTATGAGAACTGCGGTCCCCACTGGATGCGGCCCTTCGGA
>Ga0335076_10003232_pt1 | contig 16350 bp, 16 predicted proteins | sample Lox_Sample_25_FD_206717 | JGI IMG/M metagenome (GOLD analysis project Ga0335076, IMG submission 206717) | Soil microbial communities from Loxahatchee National Wildlife Refuge, Florida, United States - Lox_Sample_2.5 | ecosystem: Environmental > Terrestrial > Soil > Wetlands | place: USA...
CCCGCGCACCGCGATGAGATATGACCGGGCTCGCACCAGCCTCGACAGGCACGCCACCTACATCGTCGCCGCCTTCATCGCCGGAGCAGCACGCCAGTCCGTGGATCAGCCTGGACGCCTCAGAACGGCCAGGCTGATCCGGAAAATCCAGGCATAGGAAATAACACGGCGTGGCCTCACAGGTAATTAAAAACCGCCTGATCTGTATGTCAGCCGAGTCGGCCGCTAAGGTCGGCGGCGCCGCACCGAAAGATCGTTATGAGCGCGAGCTGGTCTTGATCAGGAGCTCGGTCCGGTGTCAGGCCAAGACCGCGGACTTGCTGCCGCCGAGAACCAGGGTGACCGGCGGCTCGGCAGGGGCCAGATTCGTGCTGCGGTCCGCCACCACCAGTCGCCTGCGCCCTTTCATCCTGGCCAGGTGCCGGTTGCCTGGTCAAAGAAGTGGCCTGCCAGGGGATCTCTGTTCGCCGACGGTGTCAAGATCAGGTCCTGGGTCACCATTATTCAACGTCTGGGCTGTCCGGCTTCTCAGCCTTTCCGGCGTGACTCCCGGGTATTGGCCAGGCAGCTTGTCCGTCCAGCTTCCTGTTTCGCCTGGCAGATATCTTCATTTCTGCGAGGCGTCTAGGAGGCTGCCCAGGGCCGGAGGTCCCGGATGCGCCGGCCGAAGGTCGGTTGTCGCCGACGGCTGTACGCCACATCTCCGCGCCACGACCGCGGCGGGCAGTGCCGCCGGGGTCGTCACGCGGCGGTCACGGCGGTGGCCGCAAGGCCGGGCCGGAGCCGTTGTGCATGAATGCGCCGGGCAGGCGGGCGATCGGGTGCGTGGCTTTCCAGCCGGCGGCGGGGACGATCACATCTGTTGCAAGTTGGCTGCGGGGCGGTGACCCCGACGAGCGGCCCGGTCAGATGGAGCCCGCCGATGACCGCGCGGCTTGCCAGCGTGATCAGGCGCTGGGTGGGCTGGGCAGCCCGGTGGCGTGGTCGACGTGGCCGTGACCGCAGACGATGGCCTCGATTCCGGCCGGATTCCAGGCGGCGCAGGTTCTCAATGCCCCGGTGGGTCACGCCGGTGCCGGATGGCAGGTGGCGCGCCTGGCCGCCCTGCGATCCCGGCGAGCGCGCAGAACCCGTGTTGGGCCAGCAGGGCGTCCGACTTGCCTTCCCGCAGCGGCCGGGTCGGCAGCATCGGCCTCGAGCGCCTTCCCGGCCATCTCCGTCAGCAGCATGTCCCGGGCTTTTGGCCGTCATACAGCGTCATGTCGCACCGGGCCGCGATCCGGTCCAGCGCTTGCTGCGGCAGCCGCCCGGCGTTGGCGAGCTTGCGGAACGTGGCCGCGCCGGCGCTGGGCTGGTTCTCCATCCGGATGGTTAGCGCCGGGCGCATCGTGTACTGGATGTCTGCATCCTGGAGCACCGTCTCGGCGCTGGCCTCGTCGTCGGCGATGAACACCACGGTTCCCTGTTCTCCCGTGCCGTCGCAGGCAGGACCAGGTTAATGCCGCGGCCGGCCATCGCCTCGCACAGCCGGGCAAGCTCGCCGGGCTGGTTCTTCAGGTCCACGGTGAGCACGCTCATCTGGTGCTCCTTTTGTCCGCGGCACGGCGTCGTGTGCTTCATGCGCCCCGGCTTGTGTCCGCGCACCTGCAGCGCCGGCCGGGTCGGCATCGGCGTCGAGGGTGCGGCCGATGCGCTGCTCCCGTCATGGCCGGTGACGTGCTAAGCTCTGATGCCCTTGGGTCCGCGGTCGCGGATCGCCCGGACGCTGTGCGATGGTGCGGCGCAAGCTTTGATCACCAGGTCGGTCGTGGCTGGGGACTGAGGTCTCTTGCACAGGTGACAGACGGCCCTAATGAACCCGATGCGGGATGGGAAAGCTGACGCCTACAGGAAGGCGTGCAGTACCCCCGTCAGAGGTTGCGAGAGGGGGAGCGAAAATGTCACGCAGCGATGTTCACCGGGACGGCCTAGCCCGTGAGCTCGGCGCCACCCACCACCAGTCCGCCCCCGGCAAAGCCGCCGCCGCCGACCTCGCTAAGAGCCGCCGGCCGGAGCGCGGGGTGCCCGGGCATGTCCGTGGCGAGCCCAGGCAGCACCACGGCCGATGGCAGCAACGGGTCAGGGACGTCATGACGACGCCTGTGGTGACTGTTGACCTGCGCACCCCGTACAAGCGGATCGCCACCCTGCTGGCACAGCACGAGATCAGCGCGGTGCCGGTGCTGGTACTGGGTCGCCATGTCGCCGGGGTGGTCTCTGAGGCCGACCTGCTCAGCGCCCAGGAAAGGCGGCTGCGGGAGGTCCAGCTCGAGTCAGGCGGCCACTTCCGCCGGCACGCCGACGTCAAAAAGCACGGGGGCCTGACGGCGGGAGAGCTGATGACCTCGCCGGCCATCACCACGCACCCGGACGCGCCCCTGCCGGCCGCCGCGAGGCTGATGAGCAGCCGACACATCAAGCGGCTGCCGGTAGTCGAGGCCGGAACGACGTTCGGCGGCGGCGTCGGCGGCAAGCTGGTCGGCATCGTGAGCCGCTGTGACCTGCTCAGCGTCTACCTCCGCCCAGACGAAGACATCGCCAGGGCGGTCCGCGAGATGCTCGCCCAGCTACCGCAGGCGGACCCAGGCGGCGTAACCGTAGCGGTGCGGAACGGCATCGTGACGTTGGCAGGCCTGCTCGGATCCGCCGAGGAGCATGACCTGATCCGGGTGGCGGGCAGGCTGACCTGGGACATTGATGGCGTAGTTGACGTGGTGAACAATCTCGGCATCACCCAGCCGGTAACATCATCCACCCCGCCGCATCGCGAGGTGCCGCTCAAGCCTGACGAATTCCTCGGCATGCTGACCAAGCCCGAGGAACTTGTCGGCATGCTAGCCAAGCCCGGGGAGTTCATCGCCAGCGCCTACGACTTCGCCGAACAACTGCTCACCTCCCAGGCGGAGTACGCCGAAGCCATGACGGAGGCGATCAAGCCGCTGGTGGGCGGCACGAAAGGCGCGGCTAAGAAGGATGCCAGCAAGTAGCACCCAAATAGGCGGCGAGCCCGGCTTCCCGGACTGACGATATGTGATCGCACTGGAATTGAGCGAGGCGCACATATACGCCGACGTGAGCTGCATTAGAGCCGAAGTTCCAGGCGGGCCGGCGTCGCGCATAGAGAACGATCTGCGCTGACCGGTCTCGGCAACTGCGTCATCGAGAGACATCACCGAGTCGGCGATGGGTGTGGCTCCTCTGGAGGGAGAGTCTGAGCTGCAGAGTTGATGTTTGGCTGCTGCCGGGGCCTGCTGTCTTTTACTGTTTGGGGCAGCAGGGTCAGGAGGCGGCTGATGGGTTCGCTGGTCGATGAGCTGCGGCGGCGGGAGGCGGCGGCTCGTGCGGAAGCGGAGCAGTTGCGCGGGCAGATCGCGGAGCTGGCGGAGCGTCTGGGCGGGGTCGAGGAGCGGCTGTCGCGGCTGGTTATCGCTCGCGAGGTGGTCGATGAGGTGCTGGGCAGGGGTACCTCGGAGGTATCACCGGTGCCGGGGCAGCCGCAGGTGACTGCTTCGCCGGGGGCTGGTCCTGCGGCTGTGCCAGGGGTGCTGGCAGTGCCGCCATGGCGTGCAGGTCTTGACGCTTCGGTGCTGCCGCAGGATTACCGGGACCTGCTGGAGGCGGCCGAGGACGCCGGGCAGCCGCTGCGGGCGGGCCAGATCGCCGCGGCTGCGGGCTGAGCACGGACCGGGGGAAAGTGGAGACGCTGCGGGCGAAGCTGAAGCGGCTGGTGGATCGGGGCTGGCTGGCCGAGGAGGCCGGGCCGGGACTGTTCGGACTGCCCGCACATAACGGCAACAGTGCGGGAGAAACGGCAAAACCGGGGTGACAGGGGGCTCCTCTTCCTAGGTTCGCAGGTGCCAGCCAAACGAACCGGACCGGAAGAAGAGCCCTATGGAACCGTATGCCCAGATCCGGGATGCCAGTCCCTTCGCCGCGTCGGCGGATCTGTTCACGATCCTGGCCGGGGACCTGCAGTCCGCTGCGGCGGCCGGGCTGACCGCGTGCGAGCTGGAGGACCTGCTCGCCGAGCGGGGCCGGGAGGTGCAGCGGCAGCTGCTGCAAGATCACCTGGACCTGCGGGCGGCGCGTGAGGAGCAGGCCGTCCGCCAGCACCACGCCCCCGCCACGGGTGCGGACGGGATCACGCGGAACCGGGTGGAGACCGGCCACGGCAGGCTGCTGGCCACGCTGCTCGGCACGGTGCAGGTCACCCGGTGCGCCTGGCGGCGGCCGGGAGCACCCAGTCTGTGCCCGGCCGATGCCGCACTGTCGCTGCCGGCCTGCCGCCCGTCCCATGCCCTGGCCCGGCTGGCCGCGGTGGAAGCAGTGCGCGGCTCGTTCGAGGCCGCGCACGCGGCTATCACCCGCCGCTGCGGGCCGGTGATGGGCAAACGGCAGGTCGAGCAGGCAGTGGTGAGTGCTGCCTGCGACATTGCCGCGTTCTATGCCGCCCGGGTCCCGGTGCCGTGCACCGCCTCGACGCTGCTGGTGCTCTCCGCCGACGCCAAGGGGATCGTGATGCGGCCCCAGGCGCTGCGCCCGAAAACCGCCAGAGCCGCCGCCCGCCATGGCCGGATGCGGACCAGGCTGACCCCCGGGGAGAAACCCTGCCGCAAGCGGATGGCCACCTTGGCCTGTGTCTACGACACCGAGCCATCACCGCGCCGCCCGCACGACATCATCGCCCCGCCCGGCGGCCGGCACGGCCACCGGACGCTGCGGCCCCGGCCCAGAGCCACGGCGAAATGGCTGGCCGGATCGGTGCGGCACGACCCCGCCGAGGTGATCGCCGCCGCGTTCGCCCAGGCTGAGGCCCGCGACCCGCGGCACCAGCGCACCTGGGTGGTCCTGGCCGACGGAGCCGAGCACCAGCTTGACCTGATCCGCGCCGAAGCCGCCCGCCGCGGCGTCACCATCCACATCGTGATCGACTTCATCCACGTACTCGAATACATCTGGAAAGCCGCATGGTCCCTGCACTCGCCAGGCGACCCCGAAGCCGAGGACTGGGTCGCGGTCAAGGCACTCGCGGTCCTGGCCGGCGACAGCGCCCGGGCCGCCGCCGAGATCACCAGCGAAGCGGACGCCGCCGGCCTGACCGCCGCCCACCGGGCCGGCGCCGACGCGTGCGTCCGCTACCTCACCGGCAACCACGACCGCCTGCGCCACGACCAGGCCCTGGCCGCGGGCTGGCCCATCGCCACCGGCGTCATCGAAGGAGCCTGCCGCCACCTGATCGGCGACCGGCTCGACATCACCGGAGCCCGCTGGGGACTGGACGGCGCCGAAGCCATCCTTACCCTGCGCGCCCTCATCAGCAACGGCGACTTCGATGACTACTGGCGCTACCACCTAGCCCAAGAGCACCAGCGACTCTACCCCGGCACCGCACAAGGCCGGTCACTCAAAGTGACCTTATCCCTCACTCCAAACGAGCCGCACCCATCGGCGATCCGCGCGCCGCGCTCAGTCCCTGACATCCCGGTACAGTCACTCGCCGTGGCGATGGCCAGTCAGGCAGACGGGTGTACCGCTATACCCGTCCCGCTTTCCGTACCAGAGGGAGATCTTGTCGTGGCGCATTGCCGGGCATGGCGGTCCACGATGGCGGCTAGCACACCGAGCGCCCGACGGTTGGCACCGCTGGTAATAGCCTTTGCTGCGAGGGGTGGTAGTCATGGAACCAGGCCGGTGGCCCCAGTGGCGTCCGCTGAAGCGGCACGACAGCCATGTCGCGGAGCAGATGGTGGAGCGGGCGGCCGAACTAGCCCGGGATTCCCATGCCCGGACCCGGCACGCCGCGGTGCTGGTAAAAGACGACAGCATGCTGGGCTGGGGGACCAACGGGGTGCCGTTCCCTGGGGAAGACCACTGCTACTGCAAGTTCGGCGAGTCCGGCCACCATGACATGTGCCGGACCCACGCCGAGCAGCGGGCGATCACGCTGGCGCGCGAAGGCGACGGCTGGCGGATGCTGCCCGGCTCCAAGCTGATCTACGTGCGCCTGGAGGCGGATGACTCCGTGCGGCTGGAAAAGCCGCACTTCTGCCCGCGCTGCAGCCGCCTCGCCCTGTCCCTGGGCGTGGCCGAGTGGATCTTCGCGCTGTCCGAAGGCCTCGTCGGCTACTCCTGCGCCGACTATGACACCATCTCCCAGCTCGGCTGGTTACCCACGCCTCCCGGACTGCCGTCCACCCGGCATACCGGACCGACCATGACCATCAAGCCTGATCTTCTAACCACCACAAGAGCAATAGCCGCCGTTATGCGTGGCTGCGGGATTGAGTCGAGGCACCCGGACGAGGGTCCAGATTGGGCAGTCTGCGCGCCCGCGACTCGGCGGCGTGAGCGGGACGCTGGCCTGCCTCGTTGGCCTTTCCGGCAGACCCGGCAGGCGATCGGAGTTGACCTGACATGGATGAGATGAGCGTCCACCTGGTCATCCTTGATTGGGGGCGACGGCAGGCGCGCAACCGCTCCAGCCTTTCGGGTCACTGCATCCGCGCGCGGTCGTCATGACAGTTCGCGGGCGGATTCCGCCATGCTGTATAGCGGGTGTCCGCCCCGGTTGCCCAGACAAGGGAGTCCCCAAGATGATCATTGATTGTGCGCACTACCAGGACGGCCGCAGGCAAGGTGAAGGCGCGGTGCCGCTGGAGGAGGCGGCGGCCCGATGCGGGCAGGGCGGCTTCGTGTGGCTGGGATTGTTCGAGCCCGGGGACGAGGAGCTGGCCCAGGTCCGTGACACCTTCGGCCTGCACGAGCTGGCGGTCGAGGACGCGCAGAACTTTCACATGCGGCCGAAGGTCGAGAGCTATGACCACGACGTGCAGCTGGTCATCTTGCGCACCGCGCGCTATGACGACGACGCCGAGGAAGTCGAGTTCGGCGAGATCAGCGTCTTCCTCGCGCCGGCCTTCGTGATCGCGGTGCGGCAGGGCGTGGCGAGCGAGCTGCGCGGGGCCAGGCAGCGGCTGGAGCAGCGGCCGGACCTGCTGGCCGCGGGCAGCTCATCCGCGCTGTGGGCGATCCTGGATCAGGTGGTGGACGGGTACGCGCCCGTCGTCGCCGGGCTCGAACGCGACATCGACCAGATCGAGGCCACCGTGTTCTCCGGCGCCGTGGCGCCGACCGAGCGGATCTACTCGCTGCGCCGCGAGGCCACGACTTCTACCGTGCCGTCCATCCGCTGCTCGCCGTGGTCGCCACCATCGAGCGCGTCACCGCGGCCCCGGAGCTTGGGCCGTATCTGCGTGACGTGCAGGATCACCTGCTGCTGGTCAATGAGGAGGTCGCCGCGCAACGTGACCTGCTCGGCACGGTGCTGCAGGCCAACATGGCGGTGATCTCGGTCGAGCAGACGAAGGTCAGCGTCCGGCAGAACTCCACTATCGAGCAGCTCACGATCCTGGCCACGGTCTTCTTGCCGCTGACGTTCGTCACCGGCTTCTTCGGCCAGAATTTCGCCTGGCTCGTTGGACGCATCGACACCCTGCCTGCGTTCCTCTTCTATGGCATCGGCGGTCTGGCCGTGCCGTTGGTGCTGCTGTTCTTGTGGCTGAGACTCCGCAGGCCTCACTCCGACACCGTTGCCGCGGTTCACGGCAGCTGACGTCGAGCCGACCCCGTGGTGCCGTCGCCAGCGGGGAGCGGCGCAGATCGTGCGGGCCAGCAGGCCGTTCAGCGCGGCAGGCGCACGGGAATTCGGTACCTGCCATTCCGCCAACCCCGGCGTCACCGAGCGGAAGATGGTGCTCAATGTCCCGGCGAGAGGCGTCCTGGATCGCGGGAGTGCTGGATGACCGCCTGGTCGCGGCTATCACTGTTGCGGGTCGGCTTGTCGCCGGAGCGCTGGGCGGGACACACTCGCGGTATGGCCGATGTGCTGTGCCCGGTGGTGGTGGGGCGGGAGGCGGAGCTTGGCGTGCTGCGGGCGGCGCTGAGCGCTGCCGCTGGTGGCGCGGGCGGCTTGGTGTTCGTGACTGGCGAGGCGGGCATCGGCAAGTCCCGGCTTGTCCGCGAGGTGGCCAGTGACGCCCGGGCGCGGGGCGTGGCGCTGGCAGCTGGCCGGGCGGTCCCCGGCGGCGCCAGCACCCCGTATCGGCCGTTGACCGAGGTGCTGCTCCAGGCGCTGCGTGATCGCAGTGTCCCGGACGACAGGGACCTTGCGCCGTGGCTGCCTGCGCTCGGGGCGATCGTGCCGGCCCTGGGCGGCGGGGGCCATGGTGATGCGGCGTCGGCGGTGCGCGGCGAGGCCGTCCTGCGTTTGCTGCGGCGGCTGGCCCGGCCCGGCGCGCTGGTGGTGGTGCTCGAGGATTTGCACTGGGCCGATCCGGACACCCTTGCGGTCATCGAGTATCTCAGTGACAACATCGGGTGCGAGCCGCTGCTGTGCGTGGCGACGTGCCGGAGCGAGCAGCCATCTGCTGCGCTGGACCTGGTCCGCCGCGTGCACGGGCGCCGCAGCGCGGCTCACGTGTCGCTGGGCCGGCTGGACGACGAGCAGGTCGCCGGTATGGTGCGGGCGTGTATGCCCGGGGCGGGCGCGGGCGTCGTCGCCCGTGTGCAGCACGCGGCCGAGGGGGTGCCCTTCCTGGTTGAGGAGGTGCTGGCGTCACCTGGGGTGCCGAGCTCGTTCGCGGACACGGTCCGGGTCCGCCTGGCCGACCTGAGCGGCGATGAGCTGCGGGTGCTGCAGGTGGCTGCCGTACTGGGCCGTCACTTCGACTGGCGGCTGCTGCCTGCGGCGACGGGGCTGGCCGCCGGCGTGGTGACTGTCGCTCTGGAACGCGGCGTTGGCTGTCAGCTGCTTACGGTCCAGGGTGAGGAGTTCCGTTTCCGCCACGCGCTGACCCGCGATGCCGTGGTGGGGGAGCTGCTGCCGCCCACGCGGGCCGCGCTCGCCGGCGGCGCGCTCGCGGCCGTGGAGGCGGCTCACCCGGAGCTGCGCGGCTCATGGCGCGATGTGGCGGCGGGCCTGGCCGCCCAGTGCGGTGACCGCGACCGGGCTGGTATCCTGCTGACCGCCTCGGGCAGCGCGTCACTCGAGCGGGGGGCGCTGGCCACCGCTGTCGACACGCTCCGCCGTGCCGTCGCGCTGCTCGACGATGGTGACCGGCGCGCCGGCGCCGAGGCGCGGTTGGTCGAGGCGCTGGCGCTGGCGGGGCGGGTCGATGAGGCAATGGCAGTCGGTGATCGCCTCATCGCCCAGCTCGGTCAGGGCGGCGCCCGGGCGGCTGCGCGCGCCGAGGTCCACCTTCAGCTGGCTCACGCCGCAGCGGCTGCGACGCGGTGGCCGGCAGCCAGCGTGCATCTTGACGCTGCGAAGGGCCTGCTTGCGGCAGACCCGGAGCCGGCACTGGCTGCCCGCGCGGTGGTCCTTGAGGCCGAGGTGGCGTTCGCCGGCAACGATGTCGATGCTGCTCGCCGTCTTGCCGAGAGTGTGCTGACCTTGGGCGATGCAGGCCCGGATGTCTGTTGTCACGCGCTTGAGCTGGTCGGGCGAAGCCAGCGCGTCAATGATCTCGACGCGGCGCGGCAGACGTTCGAGCGGGCGTTGTCTATCGCAGATGCCGCTCATCTGGAGATCTGGCGGCTGCACGCGCTGCATGAACTGGGCACGATCGAGATGTTCGATCACGCCGGTACCAGGCGCCTGTTCGAGGCGCGCCGGACCGCGGATGACCTTGGTGCCCTGAGCACTGCCGCTGTTCTTGACCTCCAGCTGTCTGCTGCCTTCTTCTTCCGGTTCGCGCTCGATGATGCCGACGAGCACGCCCGGGCTGCCCTTGCCATCAGCGAAAGGATGGGTATGGGTCAGATCCGGGCGATCGCGCTGGTGTTCCTCGGCGAGATCTTCGGGCTCCGGCAGCAACCCGCGGAGATGGAGCGGTTCTTCGCGCTCGCCGCCGCGGCAGCCCCCGGCGACCCGGAGATCGAGGGCAGCGCCTGGGGCGGCGGCCGGGCGATGATGGCACTACTCGGTGGTGACAGGGCCGGTGCCATCGACGCCCTCGGCCGGGGCGTCTCCCTGCTGAACACGTTGCCGCAGCAGGGGCCCGCGCACTACCGGGGCTTGTGGCCGTTGCTGCTGGCCTGCGCAGGCGACGAGCGGGCGGCAGCCGCGATCGACGAGGCACGCCGTCTGGGGGTCACCGTGAACCGGGTCAACCGCGGCCTGCTTGGCTACGCCGACGCCATTCTGGCCGGGCGGCGAGGTGAACGGGAGCTGGCAGCCGATGCGGCCAGGGCGGCGGACGCCGATCTGGTTCACTATCGTGTCTGGGGCGACCTGGCGCGGCTGCATGCGGCCGCACCTGCGCTAGCCGGCGGGTGGGGCCAGCCCCAAGCGTGGCTGGAGGCCGCCCAGGAATCGTTCGCTGCCCGTGGCATCGAGGCGCTGGCGGCGCGCTGCGCCGAGCTGCTGGGCGGGCCACGGCCGAGCCGCTGGACCGGGCTCGGCGTCACCGCCCGCGAGGCCGACGTGCTCGTGCTCGTCGCCGAGGGCCTGGCGAACAAGGAGATCGCGGCTCGGCTCCATGTCTCGCCCCGGACCGTTGAGAAGCACGTCGAGAGCCTGCTGCGCAAGGCGGGCGCCCGGTCCCGCACCCAGCTCGTGGCCATCGCCGGACCTCAGCATCTGGGCGGCAACGGGCCGGCATCGGCCTCGGGGTAAGTGCTTGGCCCCCTGGGTTTTCCGTGGCTGGGCAACCGATGGCTAGCCGTGCTCGGCCATGAAGGCCTGCGCCTCCTTGTTGCTCAGCGAGGATCCAGCCACGGTCACGTTGTGCTCGGCCAGCGCCCGGGACAGCTCGTCCAGGCCGGGACCGCCGGCGGGAGGGGGCAGTTGCCCGGGCGCCGGCGGGCTGGCCCAGGTCGCGCATGAGCTGCAGGAAGCTGTCGTTGTCGTGCACAGCAGGATGCGGGCAGGCTGGTGGCCCACCACCCGGAAGGCGTGCGGTACCCCGCGCGGCATGGACAAGTAGCCGGCCTGGGTGAGCAGCATCTGGTCCCCGCATCGGACCACCATCTGCCCGTCCAGCAGGAACGAGTTGTCGTCCAGGTCGTGGTGCAGGTGCAGGGGCGGAGCGGCGCCGGCAGGCAGCGTCATCTCCAGCACCACCGGACCTGTGCCGGATGCCGTCAGGTGCTCCATGACGAGGGTGTCCAGGAACCACCACGCTTGTCCTTCGCTGGCCTGCGCTGAATCGGCGACCGCTGCTGTCCTGCTCATCGAAGACTCCTCCGGGATCTGAGAACTCGTAGATGCGGGAACGCCGCTGGCAGATATGTTCCGCTTCCCCCGGCGCCGCCGGATCGGGCAAACCACGTAGGTCACCTCAGCTGGCGAGTTACGTGTTCTTCCCGATGCGGCCGGCTGAGGCCAGCGCGGACGATGCCGGTACCACTACCAATCCGAGGAGGCGGACCATGGGTTCAGCACAGGTGCAGGGCAAGTTGTGGGGTCCCGGAGCGCGGGACTGGGCGGAGCTCAACGAGCCGTGCTGCACGCCGTTCTATGAGGCGGTCTTCGATGCGATCGCGGCCGGCCCTGGCATGGCGTTGCTCGATGCCGGGTGCGGTGGCGGGTTCGCCCTGCAGCTCGCGGCCAAGCGGGGCGCGACCGTGACCGGGTTCGACGCGTGCGCGCCGTTGCTCGATATCGCCCGCGAGCGGGTACCTGGCGCCGACATCCGCCAGGGCGATCTTGAGTCGCTGCCGTTCGCCGAGCACACCTTCGACGCGATCACCGCGTTCAACTCCGTCCAGTACACGGCCGACCCGGCCGCCGCCCTGCGGGAACTGCGCCGGGTCGCCAAGCCCGGGGCGCCCGTCGCGATCCTCACCTGGGGTGCGCCCGAGCGCTGCCAGAGCCGCGTCATCCTGGCCGCGATCGGCGGGCTGCTGCCACCGCCCCCGCCAGGTGCCGAGGGGCCATTCGCGCTGAGCGTGCCCGGCAAGCTGGAAGAGCTGGCCGGGGCGGCGGGCCTGGTCCCAGAACGGGCGGACGAGGTGCCGACCCCGCTCATCTACCCCGACCTGGACACCGCGGTGCGGACTCAGCTGTCCTCAGGGCCGGCCCGGATGGCCATCGAGCATGCCGGCGAGCCGTCCACCCGCCAGGCGCTGGCCGCGGCGTTCGCCGGCAGCCGCCAGCCCGATGGCAGCTACCGCCAGGACAATTCCTTCCGGTACCTGATCGCCCGGGCGTGACCATATCCACCGCGGCAGCCACGGGCCGGCCCCAGAGTCTCCGGCTCATCAGCGATTCGGGGCTGCCCGGGCGCTGGGGCCGGCGGTGACGCCCAAGGTCAGGTCCGGCTTGCCGGCCCGGATCCATAACGAGGTCGGCGCCGGCGGGTCGGTTACCCCGGTGGACCGAGGCAACGCCCTGACGAATCAGGTGCCCGGGCGCCGGCCTAAGGGTCTGGGCGCTGGGGTACTGCCGAGGCTGGATTGCAGGCAAATTCAACCTTGAGGAGGCTGTGATGGGATCTGCCGTTGTTCCGGGTCAGCTGTGGGGCGCTGACTCTTATGACGGGGCCGAGGTCGCCGCAACGCTGGTGCGGCTGTCGTGTGACGTTGGCGCGGATGTCGTGAGGGCTGGCGGCGACGTCATGCCCGCGAGCGGGTTCGAGCGGTGGGGGCTGCGTGGCGGTGGCGGCGGCAACTCCGGGATCGTGTCGCGCTTCGGGTTCACCCTCTATCCGGTGCCGACCATTCTGGGTGGGCTCCGTAACCAGCACGTCAGGCCAGCCCAGTGAGCGAGCCGGGCAGGTTCTTGATCGTGAGCTGGGACGGCGGCGGCAACGCCCCGCCGGCACTCAATCTCGGCGCCCGGCTGATCCGCCAGGGCCACCAGGTCAGGCTCCTGGGCTGGGAGTCCATGGCACCGCGCGCGGCCGCGGCCGGCGTCGAGTTCGCGACCTACCCCTCGGTGCCGCCCTGGCCGCCGGAGCTGGCCTTCGAGGACGCCCTGGAAGAACGACTCATGCCTGCGCTGGCCGGCCCCCGGACGCGCGCCGACATCCTCACCGAGGCGAAAGGCTTCGCGCCCGACGTGGTGGCGGTGGACTGCATGATGGGCGCCGGATTGCAGGCGGCCCACGAGCTCGGACGGCCAACTGCCGTCCTGGTCCATCTCCCCTATTCCGCGTTCATGCACGAGTGGGGCGACGAGGCGGCGCGGGCGGAGAAGGCCCGCTTCCTCAATGAGGCCGGTGCAGTGCTGGCGCTGGTGCCACCGGGCTTCGACAGGCCCTGCCCGCTGCCCGCCAACACCACGTATGTCGGCCCGATCACTGACCCCAACCCCCGGCAGCCACTCGATCCGCGTGACGCCGGCTTGCTGGCCGAGCCTGGTGACCCCTGGGTGCTGCTCAGCCTCAGCACCACCTTGCAAGGGCAAGCCGCGGCCTTGCCGCCGATGCTCGACGCCGTTGCGGCGCTGCCGGTCCGGGTCCTGCTGACCCTCGGGGGAGCCTTGCCGGCCAGCGCCGTCGATCCGCCGCCGAACGTGACCGTTCGCGGGTTCGTCCCTCACCATCTGGTACTGCCGTACATGGCGGCCGTCATCTGCCATGGCGGTCTCAGCACCATTACCGCAGCCCTCACCGCGGGCGTGCCGCTCGTTTGCATCCCGCAAGGACGCGATCAATCCGACAACGCCGAACGCGTCGCGGCATCTGGCACGGGGCGGGCCGTCGCCACCGACGCAGCCCCGGCCCAGATCGCGTATGCACTCGAAGGGCTGCTGGCAGACCCAGCCGCGCTGCGCACGGCACGCCGCTTCGCCGGCGTCATCGCCGGGCTCGGCGGCGGTGCCGCTGCCACGCGGGAGGTTGCAAGTCTAGCCCGCACGTGTTCCAGCCCGCGGGCGCCTCGGCGATTACGCTCGAGGCGAGCCCGTCGGAACCCACGCGGGTCCTCGTCCTCGGGGGTAAGCCGTTCGGTGAGCAGATCGTCATGCGGTGGAACTTCATCGGCCGCAGCCACGAGGAGGTAGTCGCCTTCCGCGAGGAATGGCAGCGCCAGCGCGCCCAACAACAGGAAGACCGTGAGCAGGCGGGTGCTCACAGCACGCGCGGGGCCAGAACCAGCTGATATGCGTGCGCTCATCGCTAGCGCTAATCGGCCCGCCGATCGCGCCGATTCGGCGGTATGGAGCACGCTCCGGATCGTGGTCGAGAAGGTGCATCAACCACGGATCGTGGCGTAGCTCATCTTCGGCGAGCGTCATACGTTGCGGGCATCGTTCATCGCTGGGACCTTCGGCGGCCCAGCCTCCTAGGTCCCGGCTGTTCCTGGAGGTGCCCTCATGACCGCCACGACTACGTCCACCGCTCTCGCTACCATCCAGCCGGCCTTCACCGACGCCGAACGGCTCGCGCTCGCCGGGTTCCTGGCCGGGTACCGCGGCCTGACCCGCGAGGCCTACACACTCGACCTGCGCCAGTTCACCGGCTGGTGCCAGGCCCGGTCACTGCCGCTGTTCTCGGTCCGCCGCGCCGACATCGAGACCTTCGCCCGCGAGCTGGAAGCCAAGGGCCGGGCCCGCGCCACGGTGACCCGGCGGCTGTGCACCATCGCCGGGTTCTACAAGTACGCGGTCAAGGAAGAGCTACTCGATCACTCGCCCGCCGCGCACGTTCGCCGCCCGAGGCTGGACTACGAGTCGCACGCGACCGCCCTGGACCGCAACGAGCTCGGCGCGCTCCTGGTCGCCGCCGGGCTCGGCCCGCCCGCCGAGCACGCCTTGATCCCCCTGCTCGCGCTGAACGGGCTGAGAGTCTCAGAAGCGACCGGCGCGGACATCGAGCACCTGGGCCTCGAGCGCGGCCACCGCACTCTGGTCATCACCCGCAAGGGCGGCAAGGTGGTCACCATCCCGCTTGCCCCGCGTACCGCCCGGGCGATCGAGCTGGCAATCAGCGAGCGCACCGAAGGACCGCTGTTCGTCACCGCGGACGGGAAGTGGCTGGACCGGCACGGCGCCGCCCGGATCGTCCGGCGGGTCACCCGCCGCGCCGGTATCGCCAAGCACGTCAGCCCGCACACGCTGCGGCATGCGTTCATCACCGCCGCCTAAAGGCGCGGAGTTGCATCAGATGCAACATTCCGCGCCCGGCGTGAGGCAGGCGCCGTAAGGGATTGCGGTCCGGGTACAGGGAGCGACGATCACGACCATAGCGCGTGCCCGCAGGCCAGGACGGTTGTGACAGGACGGTGTTGTGTCAGATGCCAGGATGTTGCGTCCATTCTTGTTGCATCAGACGCAAGTATGATGCGGCAGAAAGAACGAAAAAACTCAGCAACGAGGGCAGACGCAACCATCAGCCGGTCGTCACACTAACCCATTAAGCATGGTTGGTAAACCGCTCCCTACCAGTTCCGCACCGGCCCGGGCATTTCGCGCACACGCGACGCCCCACCCGGGGGACCTATGGCTCAGTTAGTTACTCGGGCCTTCACTACCCTGCCTTCGGACGGCGGCGGGGTGTCCGCGAGTGACCGTGCTGACCGTCGAGCATCTTGGCATGCAGCTCGCGACCTGTTGATCCGTAGATACCTGTCAGGCGTTCAGCCGTCCGCGTTGATCAGCCCTTCGAAGCTATCCCGCCAAACTGTTCGCGGTGAGCGCGATAAACAAGGCCAGCACGATCTCGCTGACCACCCAGGAGTTGTTGTTCATCCAGTCCCTCACCTTGGGCATGGCGTTCTCAGCCTTCTTGCCGAAGAGCATGATCATCAGCGCGGGCAGCGCGACCAGGAGCAGGGTCAGCAAAACGAAGCCGAAGATGTGCCACCAGGGTTCACCGTGGGTCGAGGCGTAGCCGCCGACGGCGATGGCGGTGAGGATGTCGGTGGGGAAGACGCCGAGGAGCAGGAAGCCGAGCTTGATCGCACCCTTGGGCGTGATGGTTTCCAGCTTCCCCATCCATTTCGGTGGCTTGGACTGCTTACGAGTCAAGAACTTGTGCACTGCCGCCGCGAAAAGCAGGACGAGGATGATGATGTCGAGGGTGTTGTTCGATGCTCCCTGGCTCGAGGCACCGGCGCTCAGCGCGTACCCGATCGAAACGACGATGGTGACGGAGAGGGCTGCTCCGGCGACGAAGGCCAGGGTGTTCTTGCGCCAGTTCTCGGTGGTGGCGAGGAAGATCGTGCTGAGGATCTGGGGGCCTGCGATCATCACGAACGCCAGCGGCAGCAGCTTCGCAAGTGTCATGCTCGTGCCCCGGACATCAAGATTTCGGCCATGTCGTCGACTTTCCGACCCGCGCCTCGACGCTCGGCCTGAGCTTGTCTGGC
>Ga0335076_10003234_pt1 | contig 16344 bp, 11 predicted proteins | sample Lox_Sample_25_FD_206717 | JGI IMG/M metagenome (GOLD analysis project Ga0335076, IMG submission 206717) | Soil microbial communities from Loxahatchee National Wildlife Refuge, Florida, United States - Lox_Sample_2.5 | ecosystem: Environmental > Terrestrial > Soil > Wetlands | place: USA...
TGCCGCGCTCCCATTCCCGCGCGACGACCATCGCGGTCAACAGCGTCCCGATCATCGTCATCACGATCGCGATCGCGCCCGGGATTAGAAAGCGTTTGCTCTCGATCTCCGGATTGAACCAGAAGCGCGGCTCCAACGTCGGCCCCGGGCGCTGCGCCGTGGCCTCGTCCGTGCGCGATGCGAGCCAGTTGGCGACGACTCCCTCGGCGTACCCGCCGACGAAGCTCGCCGTGTTCGGTTGAGTGCCGTCGGTCACGATCTGCACGAGCGGACCGCGCTCGGGCTGCGCGAGGCGCGTGTCGAAATCCTGCGGGACGACGACCATGCCGTGGAGGTGGCCCGCGATGAGATCGGGCTCCACGTCGCGACGATCGCGTGCCGGAGTCACCTCGAAATAGCGTGTGCCCGCGAATGCAGCCGCGAGCGACTGGGCTTCGGGCGAATCGCTCTCGAGCACGACGCCGATCTTCACGTCGCGAACGTCGAGCGAGACTGCGAACGCGAACAGAAAAAGCAGCACGACGGGAAGAACGAACGCGATCAGGATCGCCGACGGATCGCGGACGATTTGCAGAGTCTCCTTGCGCACGAGCGCGAGCAGGCGGCGCAAATCGAATTGCCGCCGCGCGCGCTGCGTTCCCGCGCTCACGCGGCCTCCTTGCCGGTGCGGTCCGACGATTCGACGAGCGCGACGAAGGCGTCCTCCATCGTCGGGTCGGGAAGGTCCGCCGTCGCCGCGCGCGACTTCAGGACGTCGGGCGCGTCGAGCGCGATGACCTTCGCGCGGTACATCAGGGCGACGCGGTCGCAGTACTCGGCCTCGTCCATGAAGTGCGTCGTGACGAGCACCGTGACTCCGCGTCGCACGAGACCGTTGATGTGCGTCCAAAACTCGCGCCTCGTGATCGGGTCGACGCCGGACGTGGGCTCGTCGAGGAACAGCACGGGCGGTCGATGCATGAGCGCGCAGGAGAGCGCGAGGCGCTGTTTGTAGCCGAGAGGCAGCGTGTCGGGAGACTCGTCGAGATAGCGCCCGAGCTCGAACGTCGTGACCATCTCGTCGACGCGCTCGCGACGCGTCTGACCGTCGAGACCGTAGACACCCGCGAAGAATTGTAGGTTTTGGCGGACGGACAGCAGGCCGTAGAGCGAGAACTTTTGCGCCATGTAACCGAGGGACAGCTTTGCGCGACTCGACGCATGCCCCAGATCGTGGCCCACGACGTGCGCCTCGCCCGAGGTCGGCTTGAGAAGCCCGCAGAGCATCTTGAAGGTGGTCGACTTGCCGGCGCCGTTCGGCCCGAGCAAGCCGAAGATTTCACCGGGCCGAACGTCGAAAGACACCGAATCGGTGGCGACGAACGCGCCGAAGCGCTTGGTCAACGCGTTGCAGCTCACGGCCGCCTTCGTGCCGAGGTCGATCGGCGGCGTACGCTCGGCGATCACGGAGCGTCCGCCCGGACCGCCACCGAGCAGATCGACGAACGCATCCTCGAAGCGCGCGGCAACTGGCTCCAGGGTGCCGCGATGCTGTCGCGCGAGAGACTCGAGCGCCTCGCGTTTGCCGTCCTTGCGCAACACCGCGCGCACGGTCTCGCCCTGGATCACGCCGTCGCAGACGTCCGGCAGATCGAGCGCCTCGGCGAGCACGCGCCGGCGGTCGCCTTCGGTGTCCCGGATGCGAAAGCTGCGGCCTTCCAGGCGCCGCGTGAGATCGGCCGGCGGTCCCGCATATTCGAGCTTGCCGGCGTTGAGCAGGAGGACACTCTCGCAATGCTCGGCCTCGTCGAGATACGCGGTCGACCAGAGCACGGCCATGCCGGAATCCGTGAGCTCATTGACCATGTGCCACAGCTCGCGTCGACTCACCGGATCGACGCCGACGCTCGGCTCGTCGAGCAGCAGCACCTCGGGACGCCCGAGCAGCGCGCAAGCGAGGCCGAGCTTCTGCTTCATGCCTCCCGAGAGACGCCCGGCGAGCCGCGACTTGAACGGACCGAGCTGCGTGAACTCGAGCAGTCGCTCGAACGTCGAGTGCAGGCCCGTATCCGCCATCTTGCGGAGCTGCGCGTACAACCGCAGGTTCTCGACGACCGACAGATCCTCGTAGAGGCCAAAGCGCTGCGGCATGTAGCCCGTGACCTCGTGCACGGCTGCCGCCTCGGTCGCGACGTCGTGGCCCGCGACGACGATGCGCCCGCTCGTCGGCGTCATCAGCGCGGCCATCATCCGCAGCAGCGTGGTCTTGCCGGCTCCGTCGGGGCCGACGAGGCCCGTGAGCCGTCCCGACTCGATCGTTGCGTCGATTCCGACCAGAGCGTTGGCCGCGCCGAACCGCTTGCCCGCGCCGCTGATCTCGACGGCCGCGCTCATCGGCCGTTGTCGGCGAACGGCACGAGCACCGTGACGGGCATGCCCTGACGCAAGCCCTCGTCGGCGTCGCTCACGACGATGCGTAGGCGGTAGACGAGGTCGGTCCGAAGGTCCGTCGTCTCGACCGACTTCGGCGTGAACTCGGCGCGCGGTGAGATGAAGCCGATTTGACCCGAGTAGACCTTGTCCGACGAATCGGTGCGAACCGACACGCGTGTTCCGGGTGCGAGCTTGCCGAGGCTCGGCTCGTCGACGTACGCGCGCACGTAAAGCGGATTACGCAGGGACAGCGAATAAACGGGCGTGCCCGCCGCGAGCATGCTGCCGGGCTCGCGGGTTCGCGCGATCAGAGTCCCGTCGCTCGGAGCGTTCAGCCGCGTGTCGTCGAGCTGCGTTTGCGCTTGGTCGCGCTGGGCGATTGCGGCCGAGAGCTCCGCGTGCCCCGCGGCGATATCCTCCGCGCGGAACCCTTCTTGCGCGAGCCCGAGCGCCTGCTTCGCCTGCGCGAGCTTGGCCGCGTTCTCGTCGCGCCGCGCGCGCGCGGCCTCGAGAAGCTTCTCGCTGCTCGCGCCGCTCGCGACGAGCCCCGCCTGGCGATCGTAGTCGAGAACGGCATTGTCATACCCGGCCTGTGCCTCGGTCACGGCCTCCCGCGCGCGTTCGACTTCCTGCGGCCGTGTTCCGGCCTTGAGCTTGGCGAGATTGGCCTGCGCCTGCTCCACGCGCGCCGCCGCGACCGCGAGCGCCTCGCGGTACGGCTCCGCATCGATCTCCGCGATGAGATCCCCCTGCTTGATCCCGTCGCCCTCCTCGTAACGCATGGTCGCGAGACGCCCGCCGACGCGGAACGCGAGCTCCACCTCGCGGATGTCGACGTTGCCATAGAGCGTGAGGTGGTCCGCGCTGTGACGCGACCTGAGCCCGAACCAGGCCGCGAGCCCGACCACTACGACGGCGACGAGACCGAGGATCAAGAGCCTGCGTTGCTTGTTCATCTCGATGGCTCCGCCTGCACGATCGCCGCGATGTTGCGGCGCAGTTGCGCCCTAACGCTGGCGAGGTCCCACGCGCCGAGCCGCCGTTACTGCATCTCGCGCATGACGGCTGCACGCGCGGTGCGGAACACGCCGAAGCCTTCCGAAGGATCTTTTCCCATGCCCGCTGCGTCTCTCGCTGCGAGCTGCGTTTCGGGTGAGTCCAAGAGCGGGCACGTGCTCGCCACGGGTTGGGCTCGCTGTAGGTTCGTTCATGACGATAGCTTAGTTAATCGTTTGACCGAGCGTAATCCCGCCGAGACGATCCTCTCTCGGCCGCTCATTGGGTATCCCGCTGCTCGCGCGGCGGTTTTCAGGAGGGGTGAGCTGTTGCAACACGCACGAGACCGAGCCATCGTTCTGGACTTCCAGCCAACCTCGACAGCCACAACGGTGTGCGACCAAGACGTCGGTCCCACGAGACTACGGTCTATCAGAATTCGCAGAGCGCTAGGACTGCCATTGGCGATTGTCACGGCGAGCGCGTCGAGACGCCGGCGGCTCACACAGTCAAGCTGAAGACGCCTGGCGAGACGCAGCGCAAACGTCGGCGAAATGAGTGGACGCAGGAGCGTCGGGGGTTGCTAGTACATCTACCAATGCCTCGCCCGACGGATTCAGGCCATCTTGGCCCCAGTCGCTAGCGCCTTTCAACGACGATTCTCTAGATAGAAGACATGCAAGCGAATGTCGCATGGCTGTATCCCGCGTGCCGCTGGTACCGCTCGCCGAAGGCCGTGCATCCCACATCGGTATTGAAGTACCTATTTCGGCCCTCGACTTCGCCAGGAGACCGTGATGAGACTCAACGTCCTTCGTTCATTCGCCGGCGTCTCACGCCGATTGATGCGCGAAAGGCCCGACGGGACGTTTACTCGCCTACATGAGTGGCGCCGGCGCAGCGCGGGCCGGTGTCTCGATCGAAAAATCGCCGCGACTTCAGATCGCGTCGGCCGGGAGGCATGAATGGGGGTCTGGCAATGGACGGTGGCGACGCTACGCTCGTACCCGGAGCTCGCCATCTTTTTCGCGCTCGCCGTGGGCTTCTGGATCGGCCCGAAGAAGCTGGGCGGCTTCAATCTCGGTAACGTTACTGCGACATTGCTCGCGGCAATCGTGATCGGGCAGGTCGGCATCACGGTGCCCGGCCCGATCAAGTCCACGTTCTTTCTGATGTTCCTGTTCGCTGTCGGCTACGGCGTCGGGCCGCAATTCTTCCGCGGCCTCGGCAAGGAAGGGCCTCGCCAGATCGGGTTCTCGCTGATCGTTCTCGCCTTTTGCCTGCTGACACCGTATGTCTCCGCGAAAATCGCAGGACTCGACCTGGGCTACGCAGTCGGTCTCTACAGCGGTTCGCAAACGATTTCAGCGTCAATCGGTGTCGCGTCGGATCAGATCGGTCGCCTCGGGCTTCCCGCGGAGCAGGTCAAGGCCTACATCGATGCGATCCCGGTCGGCTACGCGGTCACCTATATCTTTGGCACCATCGGCTCCGCGATCGTGCTTGCCCAGCTTGGGCCGAAGCTTATCGGCGTGGATCTGGTAGCCGCGTGCGCGGAGTACGAGAAGCAGATGGGTGGCGGGGCGATCGGGCTCGACGCGGGCGTGTTCTCGGCCTACAGGCACATCGAGCTCCGCGCATATCGGATCGACGTTGCGAGCGGGCTTACGAGTCGGCCGCTCACTGAGTCGTTCGCGGGACTGCGAATCTTCGTGGAGCGTATTCGCCGTGGCGACCGGCTCATCGACGCCGAGGCCGACACCGTGCTCCAGCCCGGCGACGTCGTATCGATCTCGGGCCCCCGCGAGGCGCTGGTCGAGAAAATTGAGTCAGTGGTTCCTGAGGTACAAGACCGCGAGCTGCTCGATGTGCCGGTCACGAAGGTCGACGTCTTCGTGCGCAGCAAGGAGGCGAACGGCAAGACACTGCGCGAGCTTGCGGAGATGCCGTTCACGCGCGGCGTGTACCTACGCAAGATCACGCGCAGCATGGTCGAGATTCCGATTCTGCCGGAGACGGAGGTCCTGCGCGGCGACATCCTCACGCTCGCGGGCAGCACCCGCCACGTGGACGCGGCCATTGCCGCGCTCGGTCATGCGGACCGGCCCGTCGAGGCCACGGATATCGCGGTCGTGGCCGGAGGCATAGCAATCGGCGGCCTGGTGGGCGCACTAACGTATGTCGCGGGCGGTATCCCGATCAGCCTCTCGACGTCGGGCGGTGCGCTGCTCGCGGGGCTCCTGCTCGGCTATTTCCGCACCGTTCGCCCAACGTTCGGCAATATTCCCGCGCCGGCGCTGTGGTTCATGAACACGCTCGGTCTTAACGTCTTCATTGCGATCGTCGGGATTAACGCGGGTCCGGGGTTTGTCACGGGATTGCAGCAAGTCGGCTTAAGCCTTTTCCTCTGGGGCGTCGTCGCGACGTCTATCCCGCTGATCATCGCAGTGCTGCTCGGACATTTTGTGTTCCGCTTCCATCCCGCAATCCTGTTTGGCGTCTGCGCTGGTGTGCGTACTACGACCGCTGCACTCGGCATGATCCAGGAAGCAGCCAAGAGCAAAGTGCCGGCTCTCGGCTACGGTATGCCCTACGCAATCGGCAACACGTTGTTGACGATTTTCGGCATGGTGATCGTGCTTTTGATGGCCGGCGGTGCGTAATTTGTCGGCCGTCGTGGCCGCATCGGGAGACTGAATGGACGTCGTGAAACTAAGGGAATACGAAGGCTTGAGCCCGTTCGAGATTAAGGACTTTCTCGCGAAGTCGGCGGGGAAGGCCGCAGAGGCGGCAGCCATCGCGTATCTCAACGCCGGACGCGGCAACCCGAACTGGATCGCGACCGAGCCGCGCGAAGCGTTCTTCCTGCTCGGGCAGTTTGCGATCGTCGAGAGCAAGCGCGTGCTCGACCTGCCGCCGGGTGTCGGCGGCATGCCGAGGGCCGCGGGCCTCGCAGACCGGCTCGCCGCGTGGCTCGGTAAGCACGCGGACATGCCAGGGGCAGGCTTCCTTGGTGCGCTCGTGCCGTGGGCGGTGCAGAAGTTCGGCTTCGACGCCGACAAGTTTGTGCACGAGCTCGTCGACTCGATCATCGGCGACAACTACCCGGTGCCCGATCGCATGCTCGTGCACAACGAGCGGATCGTGCACGAGTACCTGCAGTGGGCGATGTGCGGTGAACCGCGGCCGAAAGGGCGCTTCAAGCTCTACGCGGTCGAGGGTGGCACGGCCGCGATGTGCTACATCTTCAAGTCGATGAAGACGAACCGGCTGCTCAATGCTGGTGACACGATTGCGCTCAGCACGCCGATCTTCACTCCCTATCTCGAGATGCCGCACCTCGAGGACTACGACCTCAAGATCGCCAGCCTCCCCGTGAAGCAGGAGAACCGATGGCAGTTCGACGACGCGGAGCTCAAGAAGCTGCTCGATCCGACGATCAAGGCGTTCTTCGTCGTCAATCCCGGTAACCCCAGCGCCGTTGCCCTAAGCAAGGAGAGCATCGCCAAGATCGGCGCGATCTTGAAGAAGCGCCCGGATCTGATCCTGCTCACCGACGACGTCTATGGCACCTTCGTGCCGGGGTTTCGGTCGCTGCTCGGCGCGTTCCCGTACAACACGATCGGCGTCTATTCCTTCAGCAAGTACTTCGGCTGCACGGGCTGGCGCCTCGGCGTCATCGCGGTCCACGAGAACAATGTGTTCGACGATCTGATCGCAAAGCACTCGGCGCCGGTTCTCAAGAAGCTCGACAAGCGCTACTCCGCGCTCACGCTGGAGCCGCGCAAAATGAAGTTCATTGATCGGATCGTGGCCGACAGCCGCGACGTGGCGCTCAACCACACCGCCGGGCTGTCGCTGCCGCAGCAAGTGATGATGGCGCTGTTCTCGCTATACGAGCTGATGGACGAGAAGAAGCATTACCAGAAGGCCTGCATGGGGATCGTCAAGAAGCGCTTCCAAGCGACGCTGGACGGGCTCGGTATCCAACCCGAGCCGAACGAGCTGTTCGATTACTACTACGGGCTCATCGACTTCGAGTTCTGGGCGCGCAGGTACCTCGACGAGGACATCGTGAAGTGGATGAAGCAGAACGTGCACCCGCTCGATATCGTGTTCCGCCTCGCCGAGGACCACGGGATCGTTCTGCTCAACGGGGGCGGGTTCGAGGCGCCGAACTGGTCGGTGCGCGTGTCGTTTGCGAACCTCGACGATCACGTCTACGACGACATCGGCCGCGCTGTGCGCGCGGTGGCGCGCAGCTACCGACAGGCATACGAAGCGGCGAAGGCGAGCGAGGCCAAGACGAAGGCGCCCAACGCCGCTCGACCGAAACCGAACGCGCCGAAGGGTGCCAGGAGAGCGGCGAAAGTTCGACGCAAGGCCACGCCACACGTCCACAAATAGGTCGAAACGACGGCAACGGATAGGGCGGGCACGGAACCCGTACCAACAACGGAGACATAGTCATGAAGAACAGATCGATGACACTCGGGTTCGCGACACTTTTTGCTGTCGGCGGCTTCGTCGCGGCCGCGCTCGCCGCTGACTTGCCGAAGATCCGCGTGCTGGCAACGGGCGGAACCATCGCGGGTGCGCAGGCGAGTGCGACGGACTATGGCTACAAGTCCGGCACGTATGACGTGAACTCGCTGCTGAAGGCCGTGCCGAACCTCGACAAGCTCGCAGTGCTCACAGGCGAGCAGGTTGCGAACATTGGCAGCCAGGACATGAACGACGAGATCTGGCTCAAGCTCGCGAAACGCGTCAATGCGGTGCTCGCGGAACCCGGTACGGATGGAGTATTGATTACCCATGGTACGGACACACTCGAGGAAACGAGCTACTTCTTGTCGCTCGTCACCAAGAGCGACAAGCCCGTCGTGATGGTGGGCTCGATGCGTCCGGCCACCGCGATCAGTGCAGATGGCCCAGGCAACATCTACAACGGCGTCGCCGTTGCGACGGATCCGCGCGCGAAGGGAAAGGGCACGCTCGTGTGCCTCAACGACGTGATCCACTACGCGCGCAACGTCGTGAAGACCGACACGACGAGCGTCGAGACCTTCCAGAGCATCAATCGCGGCCCCGCCGGCGTGGTACACACCGGCAAGATCGAGTGGTTCGAGCCCATGGACCGCAAGGTCGGCCTGGCGAGCGAGTTCTCCGTGGACACGCTCGATAAGCTACCGCGCGTGGACGTGATCTACGCGCACGCGAACATGAGCGCTGACCTGATTGACGCCGCGATCAAGAACGGCGCGAAGGGGCTCGTCATCGCGGGTGTCGGCGACGGCAACATGACGACGCAGGCGCTCGACTCGCTCACGAAGGCCGCCAAGAACGGCGTCGTGGTCGTGCGTAGCACCCGCCTGGTTCAGGGCATCGTGCTGCGCAACAACGAGGTAAACGACGATGAGAAAGGCTTCGTCGCCTCGGGCGAGCTGAACCCGGGCAAGTCTCGCGTGCTCCTACAGCTCGCGTTGACCAAGACGAAGGATCCCATACAGATCCAAAAGATGTTCTACGAGTATTGAGACGGCTGGGCTTCGGGCCGATGTCGCCGTTGGTTCATGACCTTTTGTCGGCGCGTGCGAACTAGCCGGAGCCATCGGCTGGCTAGCCCGCCGCGCGGAGCGCTCGAAATCCCGTCGCTCAAGCTCGCCGTCCCGATCTTCGCCGGCACGAGCGAGCTCGAGCTGAACCGCGGCGTCGGCTGGATCCAGGGCGCCGCGATGCCCGGCGAGGATGGCAACCAAGATCTTCGCGGTCGCAGCCTTCTGCTTGCTCAACGGCACGCCGGCTGACATCGGTCGGCCTCGTTGCCCACACACAAAGTTGCGGCCGCACCTAACGTGCGCGGCCATACGTATTTCTAGCAGCTTTCCGGCGAGCCCATCTCAATCTACAAAGAGCTCCGCAAGACCTTGGGGTTGCGTTCAACAGAGAGTAAAGAAATTGGCGAAGTCCTGGTCGCGCAAGCCACGATGACAAATCCAGCTGATTATTGCGTGGCCGTGCTCGGGGACGACGAGAGCTTCTGTCATTCGGTGCGCCGCTGGTTGAACGCTTTTCGGTTCGTGCCAGCGATTTATCACGCGGCAGAGGAATTCCTCGCAGATCCGTACAACGAGCGCTTCGCGTGCCTGCTCGTTGGCACTCAGCTCAGAGGCATGACGGGACTCGAGTTGCAGCGGCGACTTACCCTGCAGGACTGCCGCACGCCGGTTATCTATGTTGCGACTTCCGAGGATCCGCTGGCGATCGCTAACGCAGAGAGCGCCGGCTGCATTTTCTTGCATAAGACAGTCAACGGTGAAGGGTTGATGCATGCCATCCGTGGTGCACTCGCACCGCGCTCGACTGTTGCCATTCAACGGAGTTTTCGATGAGCGACATTGGGAATTCTGGCGACATGAGCCCGAGTGGTCGTGCGACGAATTTCCGACTCGCGCGCCGACTCGGCATCGTGGCCGTTAGCAGCCTCGTGCTGTCCGCCTGTGAGCAGCTCCAGGTGCATGACGCCCAGAGCCTGCTCGTGCCCGGCTTTCAGCGGTCGGAGGTCTTCGGTCTAGTGGCCGGCTTCGGCACGACATTTGCCGCCTTCCCCGATTTGATCGCGATGCTGCGTCGTCGTTCGAGCGAGGGCATGAATCCGCGCATGGCAGGGATCATGGGCGTCTTTCAGATTCTCTGGGTTTACTACGGGCTGTTGATTCTGTCTCGCCCAGTGGTCGTGTGGAACGTGGTCGCGGTGTTGGTCAATCTCTTGAGCGTCGCCGCTTACTTCCGTTTCCGCGGCAAAGCGCGCGACAAGGCAAGCGCATAGCTCACAACGGCACCAAGCAAGGTACCAAGCCAATGACTGCAGAAAGCAAACGTCTCGAAGAAGCGCGCACCGGCAAAGCCCCCTGGCGCAAATGGGGCCCTTATCTCAGCGAGCGCCAATGGGGCACCGTGCGAGAGGATTACAGTGACTCCGGCGACGCGTGGAACTACTTGAGCCACGACCAGGCGCGATCGCGGGCCTATCGCTGGGGTGAGGACGGCTTGGCAGGAATCTCGGACGACAAGCAGCGGCTGTGCTTCGCACTTGCACTTTGGAACGGAAAGGATCCGATACTCAAGGAGCGTCTGTTCGGCCTCACTAACAGCGAGGGGAATCACGGCGAAGACGTCAAGGAGTATTACTTCTATCTCGACTCGACTCCGACGCACTCGTACATGAAGTACTTGTACAAGTATCCCCAGAGTGCCTATCCCTACGACGACATCGTTCGTGGCGCCAAGCAGCGCGGGCGCGGTGAGATGGAGTACGAGCTGCTCGACACGAAAGTATTCGATGATGACCGCTACTTCGATGTTTTCGTCGAATACGCGAAGGCGTCGCCGGAGGACGTGCTCGTAGCGATCAACATTCACAACCGGGGACCGGAGGCCGCATCGCTACACGTGCTGCCGACGGTTTGGTTCCGCAACACATGGTCTTGGTCAAATTCGAACGGCGAGCGGCCGCTTCTGCGGCAGACGGCCGAAAGCGCTGCCGGTGGCATCGTCACGGCGAGCCATCCTGAGCTTGGCGAGCGCTTGGTGTACAACGATGGCGCCGCGTCATGGCTCTTCACGGAAAACGAGACGAACGTCGAGCGGTTCGGCCACGGTCCGAATCCGTCGCCGTACGTTAAAGACGGCATCAACGAGTGCGTCGTGAACGGTCGCGCTGGGGCCGTGAATCCGGACAAGCGCGGCACTAAGGCGGCCGCGCACTACACGATTACGGTCGGCCCGGGACAAACGCAGACGATTCGGCTGCGGCTGCGCGATGGGACGTCCACGCAGCGCGTGAGCAAGGGCGTTGCCGCGGCGTTCGCCGATTTCGACTCGCAGCTCGAGCAGCGGCGTATGGAAGCGGACGCGTTCTATGCGACGGTTATCCCTCGGTCGCTATCCGCTGACGCGGCGAACGTAATGCGGCAAGCGCTCGCGGGCATGCTGTGGTCGAAGCAATTCTACTATTACGACGTCAATCAATGGCTCGTCGAGCGTGGAGCAGCTGCATTCCATCCACGCGCGCCACGAAACGAACATTGGCAGCACATGGACAACGCCGACGTGATCTCGATGCCGGACAAATGGGAGTATCCGTGGTATGCGGCGTGGGACTTGGCGTTTCACGTTCTCGCGCTGACTTTGGTCGACGAGGATTTCGGCAAGAAGCAGCTCGACTTGCTGCTCGGAGGCACGTACCTACATCCAAACGGCCAACTGCCCGCCTATGAATGGAACTTCAGCGATGTGAATCCGCCCGTGCATGCGTGGGCCACGATCTTTACGTATCGGTTGGAACAGGCTCGGCGCGGCCACGGCGATCTCGACTGGCTCGAACAATCGTTCCATAAGCTAGTGCTCAACTTCATGTGGTGGACCAATCGCAAAGATCGCCAGGGCAACAACCTTTTCGAAGGCGGGTTTCTCGGGCTAGACAACATCGGCGTTTTCGACCGCAGCTCGCCGTTGCCGACCGGCGGATACCTCGAGCAGGCAGACGGCACGGCGTGGATGGCATTGTTCTCCCAGAACATGCTCGAGATCGCGATCGAGCTCGCGCTGCAGAAGCCGAACTACGTCCCAATGGCGCACAAGTTCCTGCAGCACTTCCTGTGGATTGCGTCGGCGTTGAGCAACGCGGGTGACGGCGTCGGAATGTGGGACGAGGGAGATGGTTTCTTCTATGACGTGCTGCGCTTACCCGATGGTCAAGCGCAACGGCTAAAGGTCCGGTCGATGGTCGGGCTGCTGCCGCTATGCGCAGTGACCGTTTTCGACGGCGAGCTGCTTGCGAAATATCCCGATCTCCAACACCAAGTCGAAGCAACGCTGGCAGAGCGTCGTGGACTGGAAGGCGCGATTCACGACCCGGCGAAGCTCGGTCGAGCAAACCGCAGACTTCTGTCCGTTCTCAACGAAGACCGTTTGCGGCGAGTGCTTGCCAGAATGCTCGACGAAAAGGAATTCCTGAGCCCGTTTGGGATCCGTTCGCTCTCGCGCGATCACGCAGAACATCCCTTCAAGATCAGCGTCGGGGCGCAGGTCTATCAGGTGCCCTATCTGCCGGGCGAGTCCGACACCGGCATGTTTGGAGGCAACTCGAACTGGCGGGGGCCGATCTGGATGCCCGTCAACGGACTGATCATCCGCGCCCTGCTGCAGTACTACTCGTACTACGGCGACGACTTCAAGATCGAATGCCCCACGGGCTCCGGCCGGCAAATGACTCTGTATCAGGTCGCCGAGGAAATCGCGCGTCGCCTCGGTGCGATCTTCCTGCGCAATGACCGAGGCGAGCGGCCCGTTTACGGTGGTACGCGCAAGTTCCAGGACGACCCGAACTGGCGAGATCTGATCCAGTTCTACGAGTACTTCCACGGCGACAACGGGGCAGGTCTCGGCGCGAGCCATCAGACCGGCTGGACGGGAATCATCGCGCGTATCCAGCACTTGTTCGCAACCGCGTCGGCGGAGCAGGTGCAGGAACTCGGCAAAGCGGCTGCCACCAGAGCGGGCGCGACGACGACGGCTCGCAGCGGTACGCGAGCGGCAAACAGGCATTAACGGTCGCGCGAGGGACACCAACACTGCACAAAGGGCGCACCCATACATTTCGATCGCGAAGCGAGTGCGGGCGTCAGTATGACTTTCTTGAAAATCGACAGGTGCTAACAATGGGCGAGCCGGCGACAAAGGTTGACCTAGAGCCTGCCGTGAAGGCGGGACCGCGTAAGCCGCTTCATCAGGTTCGCCCGATGGATAGACCGCGCTATCCGTCGCTCTACCAGATAAACACGCGCGTTTGGCTGACGGAGCTGTCGCAGAAAGTCGGACGAGCTGCGACACTCGACGACGTACCGGACGCCGAGCTTGATCGATTGGCCGCGCTCGGGTTCGACTGGATTTGGCTGCTCAGCGTGTGGCAAACCGGACCGGCCGCTCAAAAGGTCTCGCGCACGAACAGTGAGTGGCGTCACGAGTTTCAGGAAACGCTCCCCGACCTCCGCGACGAAGACATTGCCGGCTCGGGCTTCGCGATCAGCGGCTATGTCGTCCACTCGGGCCTCGGCGGCGACGCCGCGCTGGCGCGCCTCCGCAAGCGGCTCAAGGATCGCGGCTTGCGGCTGATGCTCGATTTCGTACCGAACCACACCGCGCCCGATCACCCTTGGGTGCAGGCGCATCCAGAGTTCTATGTGGCCGGAACGGAGGCCGACCTCGCTAAAGCGCCACAGAACTACACGCGCGTCGGTAATCGCGTATTGGCGTTCGGACGCGACCCGTACTTCGCGGGCTGGCCGGACACGTTGCAGCTCGACTACAGCAATCCAGCGACACAGCAGGCGATGCGCGGCGAGCTTCTACGAATTGCCGGCCAATGCGACGGCGTGCGGTGCGACATGGCCATGCTCGTGCTGCCCGATGTATTCGAGCGCACCTGGGGTCGACGCGCGCCGCTGTTCTGGCCGGAAACGACGAAGGTCGTTCGCGAACGAACGCCCGGGTTTTGCTTCATGGCCGAGGTCTATTGGGATCTCGAATGGACCATGCAGCAGCAGGGCTTCGATTACGCGTACGACAAGCGGCTCTATGATCGCCTACGCGAGGGCCATGCCAGGCCCGTGCGCGAGCACCTGCTCGCCGGCCTCGATTTTCAGGACAAGGTCGCGCGCTTCATGGAGAACCACGATGAGCCGCGAGCGGCGACCGCCTTCGCACCGCTGATGTACCAAGCCGCTGCCGTCGTGACTTACCTGACGCCCGGACTACGGTTCTTTCATCAAGGGCAATTCGAAGGACACAGGAAGCGCATTTCGCCTCACCTCGTGCGTGCGCCGAGCGAACTCACCGACGATGTTGTGCGCCGATTCTACGAACAGCTGCTGGCCGTGGTGCGGAGCAGAGCCGTTCGAGATGGCGATTGGCATCTGCTCGACTGCGCGAGGGCATGGGACGGCAATTGGACGTGCGATGGCTTCGTCGCCTTTGGATGGCAGCGCGACACGGCGCGTTTGGTCGTCGTCGTGAACTATGCCAGCAACCGTGGCCAGTGTTACGTGCGACTTCCGTTCGAAGACCTGTCGGGGCGCGACGTTCGCCTCAACGATCTCATGAACGGCGCTCGTTACGACCGGGCGGGGCACGATCTTGTGTCGACCGGGCTCTATGTCGATCTGCCGCCTTGGGGATACCACGTGTTCGAGGTGGAGTCGGTTTGAACCGTTTTCGTTGAGGGGATCGCTCCGTCAGTGCCAATGCGGCTGAGCAGCGTGGTTGCGTGGTTGTTCGTGATTCTGGTCGGCTTTGGTACGATCGCGCCGCCAGAGCACGTTGCAGTAGCCGCCCTCATCGTCGCCGCCGCCGCGGTGTCAGCGGCGGTCTTCCTGATGCTCGAGCTCTATCACCCGTTCGAAGGACTAATCAGGGTCTCGAGCGCGCCATTGCTGGAGGCAGTTTCGGGCTTATCGAAGCCGTAGCCGTCCTGGACGGTTACGTTACTGACGGTCGCGTGGTTGAGCGGAACCGGCCGGCGGTAAGGATTGAAGCCGCTCACGGGCAAGGCCGATGTGCGTGCGCACGTGATAGAGGATCTGCGCGAACGCGAGTGGGACCTGCAAGTGGTCCGCGCGTTCCTCGAGATGGTCGAGCCGACGTCGCAGTGCAGCCCCATCTCCAGGGTGCGCCTCGAGGTCGGCCTCGATGAGCTTGAGCTCGCCGTAGAGCTGAAAGACACGGCGCCGCATGGCCCATCCATAGAGTGCCGGCGTGAAACGCAGGAGCGGGTAGAGGATACCGACGAGCGGTACGAGCACGACTAGCAGCCTGCCCGCGAGCTGCGCGAGCCTGAACGGCAGGTAGCGCTGCAGAAAAGGGCGCCCCGACTTGTAAAACTGCCGTGCGTCCGTAGACAAAGGCAAGTCGCCGGGCTCTGGCGCTGGGAACTGCGCTGCCTTGGCAAAAATATCGGCGCCCGAATGGATCTGCGTCGCCGCGTCGAGCAGGAGGTATTGGAGCGCGGGATCCATGTCTTTACGGACGAGTAGGCTGGCAGTCGGCGCGAGCACGTTCACGTTGGCCGAGGGACGATTCGCGGCCATGTTGCCAACGCCCGCTGGCACGGTGAGCTTAGTGAGGTACGGATAGAGCGCGACGTACGCATCGGCACGTGAGAAATCGAGCAGCTCGATGTCCGTCGATGCGAGAAGATCGCGGACGGCAGGCGTGTCCCAGGATGCGACCATCGCGGCGGCGTCGATGTCGCCACGCAGCAGAGGCTCTACCGACTCCGCTGCGGTGAAAGTCAGCCGCTCAACGTCGCCTTCGTCGAAACCATTCAGCGCGAGCAACTGGTCAGCGAGGGCGCGCGTGCCGCTGCCTTGGGGCCCCACCGATATCTTCTTGCCACGCAAATCCGCGACGCGGTGACCACAGCCGTCGCCGCGGCAGAAGAACCAGAGCGGCTCATAGAACATCGTGCCGAGAGAAACGACATCGGGAGAGTTACGCGTACTTGTGAGACCACCTTGCGAGAACCCGATACTCACGCCGGAGCGGGCATCGCTCAGGCGCCGCAAGTTTTCGACGGCGCCCGCGGACTGCACGAGTCGTAGCTCGATGCCTTCGCGCGCGAGACTGTCCTTGTATTGTTTCCCAAACGCTTCGTAAGCGCTTCCGCCGGGGCCGGTCGTCATGACGAGCACCTCAACCGGCGGATAGGCGAGCCGGATGCCGACTGCGAGGATCGCAACGAGCAGCGTGGTGAGCGCGAGATAGAGCCTACGTCGCTGTGACATCATCGGTGCCTACACATCAAGCACTCGCAGGACACGGAGCGCCCATTGCGCTGTCCGGCAAAGTAGAAGGCAGCCGGCGCCGTGTCCGATGGAA
>Ga0335076_10003235_pt1 | contig 16342 bp, 22 predicted proteins | sample Lox_Sample_25_FD_206717 | JGI IMG/M metagenome (GOLD analysis project Ga0335076, IMG submission 206717) | Soil microbial communities from Loxahatchee National Wildlife Refuge, Florida, United States - Lox_Sample_2.5 | ecosystem: Environmental > Terrestrial > Soil > Wetlands | place: USA...
AAGTGCACCAGTTCGCTCGGACGCGTGCTTCGAGTGTAATTTGGTGAGTACGCCGGGCACACTCGGCTTCGAAGGTGGTGACTGCTGGGACCAGCAATTTAAGACGGCATCTCCGATGAAAGCTGTCAGGAGCGCCGCTCGCCCCATCGCTATGCCCTTTTCCCGAGAAAGCATCATAAGCATGCTTAAATTGATTCCTATCTGACAGCATAAGGGCTTGCAGCGAGAAGGGTGCTAGCTGCCTTTCGTAATCTCAGGACATCAACTGTTGCAAAATCCCATTTACACTCAAGTGCCCGTGAAAAAAGGCGACCGGAAAGGCCAAGCTTCGAGCTATTCATTGCTCCGTCGCGGAGTGCTAACGGTTGACAGTCGTTACTCCCCATTCATCAGAGCCTGGTGAATCCGTCGGCGCTCCACAGTTCTGAGCCGACGCCATTATGCACAAAGAACAGTCCTGTAGGATCATATTTCTTTTTCACCAATGCCAGCCGCGCATGGTTGCTACCCCAATATGAATCCTGCCAGTCTTCCTCGAAGTAATTGCTTTCCGAAACGTAAGCTCCGCTCTTGGGAGCCACCATGCGCAACTCGTTCATGCACCGACGGACCTGATCGCGTGATTTTCGTGCCGCATCGACATTGGGTTCGTGGCCGCGAATTCCTGGATACCCCCCTCCAGCGTCTCCGACAATGGCGAGCGCGAAGGCATGCAAGACCGCGGGGTTCGTCGCGGTATCTCGAGTTGCTTCGACAGCTTCCCTGGGCGCTCCTCCCAGTCCTTTGTTGAAATGCAATTCGATCATTTGGTAGCGGGAGCCGGCAAACAAGGCATTCGCGAGCCGCTCCTGAGATTTATCTTCGAGCAGCGATGCTGGGAGCCAGAGCGATTCGAAGCCGTAAATAGTCCAGGCTACCTGGCCTGCGTCTCCCGTCCACCATGCATTAACCGGGCTTGCACCAGGGCGTCTGTCTGATTCGAAAGCTTGTTGGTGCTGTTCCTTCCTCCACTCAGCATCCCACCAATGCCGCATTAGCATGCTGCCGAGATCCATACCCGGCTCAACCGTATAAGATCCGGAAGAACGCGTAATCCAATCGAAGAAGGGTTGCCAAACCTTTCTCGCCTCTTCTGTAGTCAGTCCCAGAGAAACCATGCTGATGCTCAGCACGTTATTGGAAGCGATGTGGGCCTGCTCACCCCAACGATCGTTAAAGAGATTGTCTCGGTAAAAGCCGACGAAGTAGTGCAACAGGCGGCGAAACGCGTCATCAGACGAAGCCTTAATCCGGAAAATCGCACCACCCGCGTATTCGGGAAGGTCATGCACGCGAAGCGTCACCTTGGTCACCACTCCGAAAGATCCGCCTCCTCCACCTTTGAGGGCCCAGAACAAATCCGGGTTCGTGCACCCGTTCGCGATTTGGACTTTTCCGTCCGCAGTTACAACTTCAGCCTCAAGCAAGTTTGCGGCGCAGGTTCCATAATGCTTTGAGAAACTGCCAAATCCTCCGCTTTGCACCAGTCCGCCGACCCCAACCGTGGTGCATCCGCCGCCTTGCACGTATGCGCCTGCTTTGGTGGTCACGCTGTCATATGCTTGCATCCAGATTGCGCCGGAGCCACATGTCACCGCACGCTGGGCTTGTTTTCCATCGCAGGCCCGGGGAACGAATACCTCGTGCATGGTGACATCGTGCATGTGCCGCGTCCAAATCAGCAGAGAATCCGCTGCATTCGACGTACCTTGATAGCTGTGGCCGCCGCCTTTCACCACTAGACGCAGATTATTTTCACGCGCAAAATTGACTGCTGCCACAACGTGGTTGGCATCCTTTGCTGCCACGGCGTATACGCTCGGTTTCGTGAACCACGCATCCACCCATCCCAGAGTTTGAGTCAGGCCAGCCTGGTCGCCCACGTAGTACGGATTCTTGATATCGGCAATCAGGCTCTGGCAGGCAGCACCGTCGACATCTTTTATGCATGCCTCGAGCGGCCATTCCACAGAGATCAAATTTCCATCGACTGCATCATTGAGCTGTTTCCATGCCGTTTTGGAAGGCCAGTCGAAATCCGACGGCCGCCGCCGGCGAAAGGTTTCGCCGGCCAGAAGAGAACGAGGCCAGAGTGGCAGCAGTGCGGTCAGACCAGATCGCTTTAAAAATGTTCTTCGATCCATTCAGGTTCTTGTCTCCCTGCAACGCCTGTGCTGGGCTTCCATGGTCCGGTAGCGCGACAAAGTTCCCAGATTTCTCGCGCGAATCCTACGTTGTAGGAGCGGGCAAGTCAATGAATGCTGATATCGCCGATGCTTCGAAGACCGGTAAGCCCTCGGGTGCATACATGCCACCCGTTTTGCGCTAATGAAGTTCCCACCCGCGACGGCGAAACCGTGACGTGTGCCCGGAGAGAATGCCCCCGGTTGTTGATGATAAATCGCGTCAGCACTCAAGTGGACCGAAAAAGGCGAACGGAAAGCCCAAGCTTGCGAGAACGCCTGTTTGCATCAGCCATCGTGTACACTCCGTGAGAACACATTGTGAACGCGGCCAAACCTCTCTTGCTGACATTCTTACTTCTCTGCGCCGGAAATGCCCTCGCGCAGGAGGTCAAGAAGGAGCCCGCTGCCATTGTGGAGCTAGGGGGCGCGACTGACTGGAGCATCACAGAAGGCGGATCGAGCTTCGGCCCCACCGTCGCGGTTGAAGTTACACCGATAGAGAATTGGCTGGAGCTTGAGGCTGGAGTCACGCCGCTCTTCAGGCCTCACTCGACAGAATGGGAGATCGACCTTCTTTCTAAAAAACCTTGGACGCTCTCGAAAAAAGCGGAGTTCATGGCTGGTATTGGGCCGGAGTTGGTTCATGCGACAAAATACAGCGTGACCACAAACTCCGTCAGTGGTGAAGCCGTGCTGGATTTTATGTTCTGGCCATCCACAAAACGCAGGTTCGGCTGGTACCTCGAACCGGGCTATGAATACAACTTTGGTCGAGGGCATGAGCAATCGCTTGGCATCAGCGGCGGTCTGCTGATCTCGATCCCATAAAAGCGTTGTCGGGGGTGTCTCTGACCAAACTGGCGTAACATCGCCTTAGCACTCATCGAGCCACGAAAAGGCGAATGGGAGGTGCAAAGTTGCGACATCGCCTAATAGCAACAGTTGAGCGGCTGCGCGACATCTCCATTGCACTAGTCTGCACTAGGAAAAAGCGCGCGTGCCATCCGCATTCACGACTGTGACAGGTGCCACGAACCGATACCCTTTCCTAAACACGGTCTTAATAAAACGCGACTCGTCGATGTCATCGCTCAGGACTTTCCTGACGTGCTTGATCGTCTCATTGATGTTCCGATGAGCGTCGATACTAACCTTTTTTCCCCAAACCTTTGACGCAATCTGATCGCGCCTGACCAGCCGACCTTTTTGTCGAATCAGAAGGTGTAGTAGCTCGAAGGGGGTAGGTCGAAGCCTAACCGGCTTACCCGCAAGCCGCAATTCATATTCGCTCGGATCGAGTTCGTAACCTCGCCCGAACCTGAACTTCACCCGTCGCGGCAGCTTTTCCTGTCTCCTCGAATTCCGCTTGTTCATTGAACGCTCGCCCCTCCCCTTACCAGGCCCTGTTTGCGGGCGGAATCCTCTGCCGGAGTCAGGGTGTTGTCCAACCACAACGCCATGCGTCGGCGAATCTTCAGTAGTTCGCCCGAATCCTTCAGGGCACAAAAACCGAACATCGCAAAGGTCGTGCTCCAACCGAAAATCATCCTGGCGCAACCCGGCGCGAACGCTTACTTACATCAGTTATGATGGTGCCCACTAAATCTGGAGGATACCTCGGAGTCTTCTTAGAATCCTCGATTGTGGGGACGAAAAACATGGCACTGCGAATAACAGATCGCGAAGTGAATGGCGTGAGCATTCTTGACATGGAGGGCCGACTCGTTCTCGGCGAGGAAAGCAATACGTTTCGCGAGAGATTCAAATCGCTGTTGACAGTAGGAAAGAAAAAAATCGTTCTGAACATGGCGAACGTCACCTACATTGATAGTGCCGGGCTTGGAACGCTTGTCGCCTCCTACAACAATGCGCGCTCGCAAGGCGCCACACTCAAGCTTGCAAACCTCGGCGCGAGGTCCAAGGAAGTTCTGCAAGTCGCCAGAGTGATGCCTTTCTTTGATATATTTGAGACCGATTCCGCTGCTGTCGCGAGCTTCATCGCCTCTTCCTAGGCATTTCAGCGCCCCCAGTCTCCGCTGTTGCAGACGGCTTGACTTCCCTTAACGCCTTGCCTAAGATTCCGGGCATTTCGAAATCGGTCTCTTGCGTCGGGGCACAGAGTGAGCCGCATTCAACCTCAAGTCGCAAATATCACGCGCTCCGTAGTGTTTGCGGCGTTGCTTGTCTTCGTGCCAGCCGGGGCGCTGGCACAGCCTCATGTGTTCCAGCAAGACCCTGTGGATCGCTTGATGGCGCGCTTCCTTACTGTGCTGATCCTCCTCGGCCTGGCGGTGGTCCTCTTCAGTCTTTTCCGGTACCGTGGCCGAGATATCGGAGCAATTTCTTGGGGGCTTCTCCTTGGTGGAACAATCGTCCTTCCAGTAATGTTCACAGGTGTTGGAACAATCCTCGCCTTGGAGAGAGTCAGAACCGTGCCTTTATGCGGCTCCTGCCACCTCACCATGAAACCTTACGTGGACGACATGATGAACCCAAAGAGCAATAGCCTCGCCGCTGTCCACTATACCAACCGCTACATCGCAGAGAACCAGTGCTACGAATGCCACACCTCTTATGGCATGTTGGGGACCCTCGAATCCAAAGAACAAGGCATCGTGGATGTGTACAAATACTACACGCGCACGTTTCAGCTTCCGCTGCAACTGCGTCATCCTTACCGCGACCAGGATTGCCTCAAGTGTCATGCCGGTGCAAAGAAATGGATCATCGCGCACGAAGATAGCCAGGAAAAGATTTTCGCGGGTAAGGTAAGTTGCATGCAGTGCCATGCGGAAACCAGCCCCGCGCACACGTTGATGGCGCAAGAGTCCAAGCCATGAGCTTACCCTCGGTCAGAACAATCGAACTCGACCCGCGGATCATTCGCGGGACACTAATCAGCGCGCAAGTGCTCGCGTTGATCGTGTATTTGTTGGGTGCGGGATTCCTGTTTCGCTCCAGTGGCGGTACTCTTTTCTTGTTCTCCGTCGTGGCGCCCGCCCTCATCGTGCTGGCGGCGCTGGCTCTCAGCGGAGTGGCCCTATACCGATATCTCCGGCGCACCAGTCTGTTCGCTTTTGCCCTTTTTGAGCGTGGCGACGTCATCTTGCAGCAGGGCGATCACGGCGACTTTGCCTATTTTATTCAGCAAGGGGAAGTCGAAGTAGTCCGCCGCGATAAAGAGCTCGAGATCTTGATATCCGTCCTTAAAAAGGGACAACACTTTGGCGAGACGGCTCTGATCAGCAACGAGCCACATCAATCCACGGTTCGCGCAAGAACTCGTGTCCGCGTCGCAATGCTTGGAAAGAGAAAGTTTCTGCACATGCTTCGATTCGTGCATCCCGCGCATGGCGACCTCATGAGCAGTATCAATCAGCAAGCCACGGAGCAGGCTGCCAAGAGAGCCAAAGCAGCGGCACAATCCAGCAAGGATTAGAGACGAATGAAAAAAGAGTTATTCCGAGCGAGCATCGTGATCGCACCGCTTCTCTGCTTGGCGCTGCCGGTGCATGCGGCTGCGGGTGATGCCGCCGCCGGCAAATCCGTGTACACCAGTAAATGCAGGATCTGTCATGGGGCTGATGGTGAAGGAGGTACCGGCTATGCCAAGGCGATGGGCCTTGAGCCGGCCCATCTCAGCTCCGACAGAGTGCAGAAGAAAACTGATCCTGAGCTGAAAAAAATCATCCTGCAAGGGTCGGGCAAAATGAAACCCATCACAGGTCTCAGTGAGATCGACATCGATAACGTCATCGCCTACGTTCGTACTTTCCGCAAGAATTAGCCGGGGCGGGTACCATTCAAGTCTTTAGGAATGAACAACGGGATTCTGGTGTGCCCGCGCTACCCTGACGTGGCAGGGCCGCGCGGTTTGCTTCTGCGAAAACCTGCAAGGTGGCCCCTCCCTTCGCAACGCCAAAGCTCGGCAAAAATGCAACTCTCGATGGCTTCACTTCTCACCTAATCTCCGCAAGTCCGCCTTGCAAGCCCTTTTTGAATGTATGGGCAGCGGGTGCGTCCGGGGAGTACAGCCACAGCGCAATCTGTCTCCGAACCCCGGAAAGCTTGCCCGATTCCTTCAGGGCACAAAAGCCGATCATGCCAAGGGTCGCGCTCCAACCGAAAATCATCAACATCACCACAGTAGACATAATCCACTCCTATTCTGAGGTGAGCAGCATTTCTAGGAACCTTTCGCTCTTTCCTCAAACTCTGCCGGGATGTTGCACCAAGCCAATGAGAAGGTCCATAGAGGCGCTCTGAAACCATCTGAAATGATCTGAAGAATTGTTCCGACTTTAGGTTCCTGTCAGGCGGCACAGTGTAATTGACGTAATATCGCCTTAGCACTCATCGAGAGGGCAGTGGTCGCATGAAACCATCGCTACGTAGCCTTCTCAAGGTGAAGTCGGGTCGAAAATACCAACTCGCCCAGCCCAAAGGCGACTAGCCGTTCACGTCTTGGCATTAATTCTCGCACCGGCTTCTAAGCCTCCTACTGATAGGTCTCTGCCGTCGTGTTGCCGGCTCCTCCAGTCACTAGCAGCTTCCCGCTAGGCAGCAGCGTCGCCGCGTGCAACGAGCGCGCATTGGTCAAGCTGCCAGTCGCCTGGAACTTGCGGGTAGACGGGTTGAAGAGTTCAGCCGCCGTCTGATCCTCTGGTGTACTCCCTGCACCCACTCCCCCCACCACAAGCACCTGGCCATTGCCCATTAATGTCGCAGTATGGAACGCCCGCACCACAGTCATATTGCCAGTCGCGATGAAGGTTCCGGTATTCGAATCGAAGATTTCGGCTGTCCCAATAACCTTGAAGTTGCCATCAAATCCTCCCGTCACCAGCACGGTGCCATTGGGAAGCAGCGTTGCCGTGTGGGCGTACCGGGCGCTGGTCATCGTTCCGGTCGCTGTGAATGTCCCAGTAGCTGGATCGAACAATTCAGCCGTCGCCAGGGATTGCCCACTCGTGCCGGTTCCCCCGGCAACCAGGACTTTTCCATTCGGCAGCAGTGCCGCGGTATGTCCGTAGCGTGCGGCAATCATATTGCCGGTAGCTGTGAAGGTTCCGCTGACTGGATCGTAGATTTCCGCGCTCGCTATGGGATTGACGTTGTCGTCGCCACCTCCTGTCACGAGCACCTTGCCATTGGTGAGGAGTGTGGCTGTCTGATACACACGCGAAGCGTTCATGTTCCCGGTCGGAGAGAACTTGCCAGTGCCTGGGTTATATAGCTCCGCCGTCGCACCGCCGCCGCCGGCCACGAGCACCTTGCCACTCGTTAGAAGCGTCGAGGCCTGGTCAAAGCGTCCCGTCTCCATATTTCCCGTGGGCGCGAACGTTCCGGTCCCCGGACTGAACAACTCGGCGGTGGCGAGGCCTCCAGTGTCTGAAAATCCTCCAGCGAGGAGGACCTTGCCATTGTGGAGCAATGTGGCTGTGTGAGAGGTTCGTGCAGCCATCATGTTCCCGGTTGCCTTGAATCCATGGAGGAATACCTGGATCGTGAACTGCCGCGGAGTCGCGCTGTTGCCCAGGGAATCTTCGACATTGACCGTAATTGGGAATGCACCAGTCTTGGAAGGAACTCCGGACATCAATCCGTTATTGGAAAATACCAGCCCAGGAGGCAAGGCTCCCGTTTCGTTCCAGGTCAATGGCAAAATGCCGTTGGCAGCGGTGAATGTGAAGCTGTAGGGTAAGGTGACTGCGCCAGCGGAAGGGGCTGGCAGAATGTTGATGGAGGGAGGAAGAATCGGACTCCCCTTCTCGCAAAAGGCGCGGTTGCCTTCAAAAGTGCATACCAACCCCGGACAGCAATTACGGCCCTGAAAGCACTGCCCTCTTAGCCCGACGCAAAACTGCGGTGACGCGGTAGACAACCTCACGTCCTGTCGGTCTAACGGGTCCACCTGGGCTAACAGCCCGAGTGGCAATGTCACCACGCCAAGTAGAATCAACGTTGCGAATTTCATGTTGTCTCCTTCCACGTTGGGAACGCGAACAACTAGTTCATTTTTGTCCTGGCAGGGCGCGAATCTCTGAGAAAACTGGCACGCCGTGAGCGCGTGGCAACAAGGCTTTGTTTTCTGAACCTGAGGGGAAGGAATTGCTTGACGAGTTATGCCCCAAGAGTTTGAGGTAGGCATAGTAAAAAAGCGACATTCAGATTCTTTTTGCTGTGACCCTCCAGGATTCCGTGGCGCGCTATCTTTTCAGAGATTGCTGAGTTTGCTATAGTTCGTCGCAACCGCGTTCCCCTCACGTGGTTCTATTGGGGCAATCACCTAAATCCAGAGGTTGAACCATGCCTACTCTGCATAGTGCGCGGCCGCGAGTGGAGTTGGCCCCTTTTGTGCGGGCATATGCCCAACGCACTGTCGGTGCAACAGAACCTTGTTGGACTCAAAGTGTTCCCGCCCAGCTTGAGCAGATTCTGAACCTCGAATTCGGCGTTCTTCCCGGCATTCAGCACCGAAATCGAGATATTTCCCGACCAATGCTCATCGGGGGCGCGCAGGTCGGCTTCTCCGGCACGTTGCACCTCCGACCGGGAGTGGAATCTTTCGCAGCGTTCTTCTGGCCATCGGGCTGGTCCCAGCTCTTTGACATTCCCGTGATCGAAACCACCAATAACTTTGATGATGCGGTGCTACTTCATGGCGGAGCGATTCGCGAGATCTGGAATCGGATGGGAGAAGCGACAACTTTCGAGCGGCGCGTTGAAATTCTTGAAGCCTTCCTGATGAGCAGACTCCCAGGAGTGAAAGCTCTCAACGACATCGACAGTTCAATTCAGTACCTCTTCGCAAAGCATGGAGCGGTGAGAATACCGAAGCTGGGCCGACAGCGCGCGGTGAGTCTCCGCCAGTTTGAGCGCCTCTTCCTGGCAGAGGTAGGAATGTCGCCAAAAGCCTTCGCCCGCATTGCGCGGTTTCAGGCAGCAATGGATGCGAAACTGGCAAATCCAGTACGGTCATGGCTGGATATCGCCCACACCTTCGGATATTACGATCAGATGCACATGATTCATGACTTTGAACACCTAGGCCGGAATACCCCGACACAGGTTCTCCTGCAAATGGGAGACGTCCGACCGTCCGCGTTGGTCTCTCCCGAATGAGAACCCTTTTTCGTGGTGTGGCTAAATCGCGCATTTTCTCCAACCCTCATCGGCGACATCATAGGGAACATCTTTTCATCGTCGTTCTCGCTCATGCCCGGGTTTTCGAGTGTAGGAGTCAGTGTCAGACTTGAACCATCGCGCGGCAAAACGTTCCAAGCCTCGCGGTTTGGCCGCCTGGCCGCAACATCTGAGGGCAAGAGCTGCTTCGGCGCGATCAAGCGCTCCGAAAGTCAGCTGGTGAAAAATCCCCATTTCACTCATCTGCCCGTAAAAAGGCGAATGGAAGCCGCAAAGTTGCGAGAACGCACGGTTACAACAATTACCTTCGAGGCGGTATATTTGCGCGGAGGAATCAAGTATGAGATCACGAGAGCAGGTGGTTGCGGGCTTGGTTCTACTGGTCCTAAGCGCGAGTGCAGCAACACTAGGGCAGACAAGCGGAAAGGAAACGGATGCCATCTTGGCGACCGATGCAGCGTGGCTGAAGGTTTATCAGATGAAAGACCTCGACAAATCGGTGGCCTTCTGCGACGAACAAGGCTCCATGCTGGCTCCGAACGCTCCCATCGCGGTTGGGAAGGATGCCATTGCGAAATTGATCGCGGAAGACTTTGCTCACGACAACATCGAATGGCACGCAAATAAGGTGGGCGTCTCCCGCTCCGGCGACCTCGGCTACACAAGCGGCACAACCGGAATGACGTTCAAAGACGCCTCTGGGAAGACTGTGGTTTACAAGGGGAAGTACCTGACGCTTTGGAAGAAACAGGCGGACGGTTCGTGGAAGGTGCTGTATGACATGTTTAATTCCGACCAGCCTCCAACTCCCTAACTCGGCCCAAGGCCCAGAGACCGTCAATGGCCGGGCACATGAGCGCTAACGCCTGATAGCGTCAACTGAGAGGAGATTGGGACGTGGGAGCGGATCACTTGTTTGGTTGGCCCAGTTGTTCCAATAGATCTCTTTCTTTGTCAACACCATTGACGTTTGTACCCGTGTCGCACACATCGAAACCAATTTGAATTTCGATCTTGTTGCGACAATGGTCGTAGTTTGTTCGTGTCACGCGCAGTTGACGCACCACCCTGTAATAGTCCTGCTCGGGATCGATACGTAGTGTGTAGTCGCCTTGGGCAAGCGGAGCAAATAGGAATCTCCCTTTCTTGTCGGAACGTGCCCAAAAAGACGAGCCGTTGCGAACACTACCTTCGTTTCTCATGAAGAAAAAGAAGAAACCTCCTTTTTGCAAATCCCGCCGACGACCCGCGAGTAGAAGAGTTATTTGAAAGTGTGGCTAACATTATCCCGGCCGCAAAAAGGAGAAAGGGTTGTCCTTCTCCTTAAGAACTACACAGGGAGGAAGTTGGCGCAGGCGCTCGCCTGTGGGGAAAAAGACCTCAGAGATTGCGTCGATTTGTGGCAAACGCGCCCCTTAAAGTCACAACTACAATTGAGTGACAAAGCACTCCTCAAAACTGCGAAGGATTTTCGGGCTCTGCAATCTAAGTGGAAGAAACTGTCTCGCGGGGCGCCCGGCAAATCCCTTCATCGAAAACTAGTGAGTACCCTAGTGAATTGGTTCGTCACGAACATGGGGCACCCATGTCTTTGGGAGGGGTTCTTCCTGGAGTTAGACTGGTCTCCGGAGGCTCGTAACGAAGTTTACCGTGGCGCGCCCTGGAATTACTGTCAGCCTGATGGAGACTGGGACACAATTATCCAAGCCGCGATGCCCCCGGGAAATTACCTTCAGCAAACATGGAGGGAATATGAAAAGAGCCGAATCATTACTAAGAACCGGGCGTCCACAATGGAAAGCATGCCTGCTCCCGAGGACTACCCGAACTCACTTTGGTCGTGCTACTCGTTGTTCGGATTCTATCGACGGTGGCTAGGCGCATGGCTCCCACGGTGTGTGCTCGAAGGTCGCTTCGCTAGATCGGCGATGCGAGATGCCCGAGAGAGACTGCGTGCGGAGACCTTAACGCAAGAAGCAAAGTTGCTGAGAGAAGAAAATTACGGCGTTGACTGGCGTCGAGGGCCTCCAAGTCTCTAGCGTCGCGTCGCTCCACTGCAATTTCTGTCGAAAGACGACCAAATGTGTTCGTGCCCGCAGTTTAAGCACCCTCTCTGACTGACGGCCCATCAGCCAGTTTTCGCTCAACTTCCGGGTTGCCCGTGATCCAGGAGTTTCTGGGTCGATTCACACAAGCCGACTTATCGAGATTGATCATTCCATAGACTCCGCCGTGCGGCACGTCGATCCTGCTGAACGCCCACCAAAAGCAGCCACAGCGTCAAGGAGCCTTCGCCTGCAACCCCGAAGACTGCAAGCCATGGGATGAACAATCGACTAGCCGCATGTGGCGATAGGAACATCAGGTAGGCTGCGCCCGCCGAGGTCATGAGCAGGCCAAGCATCCGCGGTAGAAACCCAGATCGCCAGATCAACCAGCCCACGAGGACGCAATGGGCCCCGAAGGGCACCAACGCCCAGCCATAGCCTTCATTGAATGCCTCTGCCGAACCTGCTGCTTGGAATAGGTGAGTCACTCCGAAATAGTTGAGTGCGGTTATACTCATCACCACCACAAACACAAATCGAAAGATCGCTGCCAGCAATGACACCCTGCTATTGATTCGCCTGAGCAGCGCATAGAGCAGCACCGCCACAGCAACATCGCAAGCCAGCGTTCCGGCTACCCGCAAAGGCGTGGCGGTTTTCGCCCCACTTGGAGCCAGCACGAAGATCAGCAGGTACAGCGCACCGATAAGACGCGCCCGGAAGTCCTCAGACATGCGTACCTCTTAACGAATGGAAGCTGCTCTGCTGGAGATACGGCTACAAAGAGCAGGTTGTTCCGCTTGAGATGTTTACTTGCTTACTCGAAGTGGGTCAGTAATGGGAAACGCGCATAGGAAAAGGGATCCAGAGTTGTCTATGCCGACTTCTCGTTACCGATCTGCCCTTGGTGAGTGAATCGGCGATTTTCAATCGAGAAGTGGTCCTGACCCTAGGGCGAAACCGGAACAGCTTCAGGATTGCGGCACGGGTGATTGCTCGGGTTGCGGTTGCGGCTTTCGCCTCAGGACCAACGCGGAGAACAGCGTGATGACGAGCCCAATCGGAAAGGGATGGATGAACGTGAGCACTGCATTGAAGAATGGGTTTTTGTACAGCTCTTTGTATTTTCTGACCTGCTCAAGTTTTTCCTGGACGATTGCCGGGCTCGCCCCCGAGGCGGTGAGCTTCTGAACCAAATGAGCGCCATATGCGTCCCAGAAACCCGGCAGGAAGTTGTAGTAGATCACTTCCCAGGTTACGACATAGAAGATGCAGGATATCAGCGTAATGGAGAGGCCGACGGCAAAAGCCTTTAAAAAGGTAATCTGGCCATCGCCGATGTTGTCCCGGTAGGTTCGGATGCCGACAAACACCATCAAGAACGAGAGCACGATAGAAGTGTTGCCGATGATCGCGCCGCGGTCGAAGCCAATCCTGCCGCCGAAGGTCACCAGCGCTATCATCATGAGCGATGAGATAGCGCCGGAAATCAGCCCGAAGGTGACGATGATCTTTCTCATATCCTTAAGTAATGTCTTTTATCCGATCCTGACCTTTCCACGTATGCTGCCGGCCCTATGCTCATACGGGCTCAGCGACCAGCCACGTCAGCTGGCGACTTGGATGCCGCTGGGATGACTACGATCAGGTTATCGCCTGCTCCGGGGTGAGTCATCCCAAGGTAATCGAGCTTGTCGAGCCCCGGTTTGGCGTCGAACCCGATGTCTTTGGTTGTCATGTTCGGCGCATAAAACATCAAGTGCGGAGGGAAAATGCCAGTGCCGTGCTCGGGGATCGCGCTCAAGCGGTTCCGGCTGGACATCATGTAGAGGAACCCCGGTTTGCTCGGATACTGGTAACGGCCTTCCTTATATCCGTCGGCGACGTCTGCCTTGATTTCGGCCTCGGACTTGCCGTTTGTGCGCAGCTCTTCACCGTGCATGTAGACAAGCAAGAGAGTGCGGCTGCCTTCGGCGTCGAAGCACTGCGGCTCAATGGTTGTTTCTGCGGGCTTTACGAAATGCCGGCCTACAAAACAGCTGAAGCCGTTAGTGCCTTCGCGCGCTTTCTCGTAGCCTTTGGGGCCGAGAACATAAACTGTGGCTTTACTGGATACCTCGGCCGGGGCGGCGCTTTCAGCGAGTGTGATTTGCTGGTCACGTGGCATGGAAGCGTCGTAAACCCGGGGGAGTTCCTGGGCAGCTGCGGGAATGAGCGCAGTGCTTGAAAACAAGGCGATCGACAGAGTACCCACGACAAAGACCTTCATCGAATTCAGAGACTTCATGTTCGCTCCTTTTTTCAGGAAGTTCAGGTTTTCATAAACTTCGTGTCGCTCGTATTGAGCCGCCGCTCAACATACCGCATGAGGCGGGGTCGGTGTCGTCATCCTTTTGGATGATTTTTGGCGGCGGAGAGAGAAATCATTCTTTTGGGGGAGCAGTTATTGGCGCGAACGAGCTCGTGCACGAGTAAATCAGGGGAGAAGGCCGAATTCCTTGCCGAGTTGCACCGCTTGAGTTCTTCGTCTCGCCCCGAGTTTGTCGAAAACACGGCTGGAATGGGTCCTCACCGTGCTCTCGCTCACAAAAAGCTTCTCGGCGATTTCGCGGTTGCTCAGGCCCCGGGCGATGAGTTCAAGGATCTCGAGCTCACGGCGAGTGATATGGAGGTCCTCACGTTTTCCTTCGTCAGGGATGAACGGTCCTTCGGCAGGTACGGGGACCTCCCTCACAACAATTGTCTGGCGTTTTGCTGTCAGCTTGAGGCCAAGCCAGATGCCAAGAACGGCAAAGGTCGCGGCGATCAATCCGCCGTAGATTTCGATGGAATGTTCGACGACCAGGAATTGATACTCGGTCCACTGAAGCAGAGCAATCAGGATTCCACTGATCAATCCGTACATGAGGACGTGGCGCTTCATAATTTGCAGGAGGATTCGTTACCGAAATTATCGCACCCCTGGTGAGGTAGATCCTACTGCTTGCAGGAGGAGATCAACGCTCGGCAGGCCTTACCCGAGTCACGAGCAATCCGGAAATAATGACTCCAGATTGGTCCCGACAAACGGGCCAGCATCCAGGATTTTGTCTCCAGCCGTGCCGACTTCACGGTACCAATCGGCTGTATCGTGATCCGGTGAAAACTGCGACGGCTGGAACTAATGCGCCGCCGAGCAAGCTGATGTGGGTGGCCCATCGATTTTGAGCGCGCGCGCGAGAATATGCGCTGGCCTAGAATAGAAGCATCAATGCCGATATCGTTCCACCTGAAACCCGTGGCGAGTCGCCTCTTGGCACAATCATCTGCCGGTTTTTTCGACTTTTCGAAATTCGGATACAACGAAAAAGGAGATCGAAGAAGCCAACACCTGGCCTAAGACGCGCTCGATACTTATCCGAACCAGCCCGTGACCGACGTCACGAAAATTGGGACGTTCTGGCAGGACTACCTGACCCTTGAGGTCACCTGCACGGCGACTCATGCTTCCCTGCCCTCCGACGGTTATGGGGTTTACAACGAGCTCGGAAAAACCGACAGATTCGTAATTGGTGGAACGATCAACAACCAAGGCACCAAGGATGTGTCGGAATCGCTTCCGTCCGGGCAGCTACTCGACCTCCTGTTTACGTCGAACGACGGTTCCGACCTCAACTTTCCCAAAGACTCGTTCTACTCAACGGGTTTGTTGCTGAATTATCGGTCCGGGCCCGACCAAGGTTTCACCAATCCGCCCGGCCAGTGCTACAAGCCGGGATGTCACGCATATTACGATCCAGTTACCGGCAACAACCCCTTCGCTGACTGCAAAGGGCCGTAACTCGAAAATCAGCCCTTCCCCAAAGGTCCTGCGGGTGAGCAAGTTCATCGGCAGGACCCTTTTCTTTGCGTGAAATTGGTGTGCTGTCAACGAAGAGTCCAAAGCGAAGCTATGCGATTGTTCATGCAGCAGGGACCGGCCCGTGCAGGGAGCGGCAGTAGAAGCACTGCTCACGCAGAAGGCACGTAAGTGCGCGTTGCACAAAGTTTGGGTGCGGCTGAGATTTTGAAAGCGGCGCTTATCCATCTTCAAAGATCTGATCTTGGAGCCGAGGGTCGATGCCCGGCATGCCAAGCTTGACGGCCGCACCCGGCGGTCCGCCTCAAGTGTTACCGAACGCCCCGGCAAATGAGCCGGGGCGTTTGATTTCCTGTGAGCACTACTTAGTCACGGTGAATTTTGCTGTTGCGGTTTCAGTGATCGAGCCAGATGTACCGGTGAAAGTCATCGTGTAGGTGCCGGGTGTCGTGTTCGCGGGGAACAGGATTCCGGACACGGCGAAGGCTATTCCACCGCTGTTCAGCTTGACGGTCATGGGAAGGTCAGCGCATTCGGCTCCCGCAGGACCGCCGGAGCAGCTCAGCTTTACATTCCCGCTGAAGCCCTTACTCGCATTGAGCTGGAGGATGAACCCGGCGAGCACACCGCGCTTAATCGTCTCGCTCCCCGGAATCGGTGTAATGGTGAAGCCCGCCAGCACCGTGAAGCTCTGCGAAACCGGTGTCGCCGCTGCATAGTTAGCGTTACCCGCCTGCGAGGCCTGGATGGTGCAGGTTCCGGGATTGACCAGAGTTGCCGTTGTTCCTGAGACTGTGCAAACAGCGGTCGTCGTCGAGCTAAAGCTGACCGGCAGACCAGAACTGGACGTGGCGCTCAGAGTCAAGCTCACACCCTGCGGTTGGCTCGAGATCGGGCCAAAGGTGATTGTCTGGCTGGCCTGACTGACAACGATGGTCTGTGAGACTGGCGTTGCTGCTGCATAGTTAGTGTTGCCTGCCTGCGATGCGGTCACCGTAACGGTGCCTGCTCCGGTGATGGTTAAGGTCGAACCGGACAGTATTGCCGGTCCGGTAACTGCGTAGGTCACGGGCAGACCCGAGCTG